>Ga0164243_10000053_pt1 | contig 302511 bp, 243 predicted proteins | sample OricompcompostOP_FD_108781 | JGI IMG/M metagenome (GOLD analysis project Ga0164243, IMG submission 108781) | Organic Plus compost microbial communities from Emeryville, California, USA - Original compost - Organic plus compost (OP) | ecosystem: Engineered > Solid waste > Mixed feedstock >... | reverse complement strand
TTCACTTTGATAAAGGCTTTGAATTAAATAAATTCGGCTGGGTGACAAATATCTGGGAGGCGCAGCTGGTCTATGAATTCGGGAAGGACTTTATCTGCGATGCGTTAAAAATGTGGGTAGGTGATACCCTAAAGCGGTGGCCGGATACCCGTTTTGTGACCTTTGGAGAATTCGGGAACATCTGGCGGGATCATTATAAGCAAAATAAGTGGGATTACCGGTTCGTGGAAAGAGGCTGCGGCTTAGGTGATTCCTATAATAATCTGGAGATAAAGTGGTTTATGAATAAAGATTTCCGCCTGGCGCTGCTGCGCGACTGGCATAAGAACGGGAAGGACCATGTAATCGACTTTACCAATTATACCCTCCCGGCACAGGAACCCGGTGACGCCACACCTAAACACCCTATTAAAGACTGGAGCCTGATAAACCGTATCAATCAAAAAGGGCTCAGAGCGCAGGATAAGCCTATTTTAATGGATCAGCTGACTACCCAGGAAAAAGAACTGATTTTTGGTCATTATCCAAAGTTGGCATCTTTATAGAATTACAGGATTAAAAGTGTATGGGCCATTCGCCTTTATCTCGGGTAATTTTAGAAACAAAATGGAGATATGTGCCACTTTAAAGACAGTATGCCTCAAAAGCAATTTGCAGCAATTTGGCGTCTCAACAGATAAACTATTTACATAAAATGAAATACAAAAACTTAATACCGGCTGTCTTAATGGTGGTCATCGGTACGGTTTGCTTTAATCCTGGTATGGCTCAAAACGACAGCATGCCGTCACCGGATCTGCCCACGAGGTGGACGGATTCTGTAATGCAAACGGAGGTACCCTTATCGGAATACCCCAGACCACAGTTAGAAAGACCGGAATGGTTATGTCTGAACGGGTGGTGGGACTATATAGGAGGTGAAAATGTTAAGGCGTCTGCTGCACCTGCTTTGCCGATAGATTTTGGCCGGGCGTCCAAAAAGATACATGTCCCGTTTTGTCCTGAATCAGTACTGTCAGGGATAAAGAAAAAGCAGCAGATTAATATGTGGTATCACAGAAAATTTGATCTGCCGCAAAATTGGCAGGGAAAGGATCTGCTTCTGCATTTTGAAGGCGTAGATCACCGCGCCACTGTATTTATTAACGGGCAGAAAGTTGGAACCCATGAAGGTGGGTACGAGAGCTTTTGCTTTAATATCAGCGCTTATATTCATAAAGGCGAAAATTCAATAGTGGTGGCTGCCTATGACGCCAATGACGGAACAACCCCTTCTGGCAAAAACGGCCCCAGGGGTGACTACACTTTTACGTCAGGCATCTGGCAGACCGTCTGGCTCGAGCCGGTAAATCACATTTACATTAAAGATATTCGGTTAACACCTGAGTTGGCTAAAAAAAGACTGGCCATACAGGTAAAAACCAGTGAAGGTTGTAGCGTGCAGGCGATTGCCCTGCAGGATGGCGAGAAAGTGGCCTCTGCTGTTTCTGCGTCCGGAACAGAATTTTATCTTGATCTCACCAGTCCGGTAACCTGGTCTCCGGAGCATCCTTTTTTGTATGACCTGGTTCTGAAAATCAAGGATAAGCATGGAAAAGTGACTGATGAAGTAAAAAGTTATTTCGGCATGCGTGATATAAGGCTGGGCAAGGTAAATGGCGTTGTCCGGCCGCTGCTCAACGGGCAATTTGTATTTCAGATGGGGCTGCTGGATCAGGGCTACTGGCCGGATGGGATATTAACCCCGCCCTCAGACCAGGCTTTGCGTTATGATATGTCCGTTACCAAAGACGCCGGGTTTAATCTGATCCGCAAACATATGAAAACAGAATCTAAACGTTTTTATTACTGGGCCGATAAAATGGGCCTGTTGGTCTGGCAAGACATGCCGGCAATCTGGTATCAGGATAAGGATACGGCAGTTAACCGCAGCAGATATAGAAAAGAATTAAAAGCATTGATAGATGATCACTATAATGCACCAAGTATAATAGCATGGGTGCCATTTAATGAAAACTGGGGTGCTTTTGATGTAAAGGAGATTACCAGTTGGGTAAAGCAGTATGATCCGACAAGGCTGGTTAACGGAAATTCGGGGTTTAATAATAACCCGTCTTACCAGAAAGCATATGGGGATCCCGGTAATGGGGATTTTGTTGACACACATCTTTATGAAGTTCCTTTCAAACCTTCCGTGCCAGACGGCCACCGCGCAGCCTCATTAGGGGAATTTGGAGGGGTAGGCCTTTTTGCACCGGGTCATATGTGGCCGGTTGAAAACAATGCATATCGCTATACCGCGACAAAGGCAACCCTGACAGATGACTATGTGTTATCTATCGGACATATTGATCAATTTATGAAGTATCATGGTTTAAGTGTTGCTATTTATACCCAGACTACTGATGTTGAACACGAAATAAATGGTATTTTGACCTATGACAGAGCTGTGGAGAAGATGGATATGAAAAGATTAAAGCAGATAAATGACTGGTTAATTCAGGATAGTAAAGCCTTAAATCCTGAGCCAGAGCCAATACCTGTCGGCCGGAAGTAACTTAGCGGTCAACAGCAGGCTGGAATACCGCAGTTTTACTTTTTGCAGCGGGCTTGCTTTGGGTAGGTATCGTGGAGGTGATTTTCATGTCGCCCCATATTTTATATTCACCTTTTTTAAACATTCCATGGTGATTAAATGATCTTTTGATCAACAATATAATATGTAATGCTTATTTGGGCCTGGTTTCCAGGGCTGTCTGCTGCTGTATATTTATTTCGGAGCCTGTCTGCTGTGCCGGAAAATTGGCACGAATAATCAAAAAGATGAATAAATAGTATCGGTAAGATATTTTTACTTCGCATAACCAGCTACTGTTGACGATCGTAGTCACGGGTAATGGTAAGACCGGAAGCTGGCTTAATACTATTCAGATAAATTAAAATCAGAGATTTAAATATGCAACAGACGTACTTTTCTCAATTTAAAAGGTTTTCTCTTTTCGCCACAATGGCTTTACTCGGTCTATGTGCCGTATCCAGCCCCTGCCTGGCACAGGACGTAAGCGTTCCGGCAGTCGTCCACAGTGTAGCCGACAATATCATCAGAAAGACATCTTTTAATTTCATTGACCGAAAAACAAATACGGTCTATGAAAGTCTGGATAAAGTGCCTTCCGGGGTAGCGGTAAAGGCTAAATCACTGTATAATAAATGGGAATATGCCAATGGAGTGATGATGTTTGGCATGCTTGAAGCGGCAAAGCAGTTTAATCAAAAGTCTTATACTGATTACGTATATAAAAATTTCAATTTTATATTTAAGAATTTAGCGGTCCTACAAAAACGTTATCCGGGTGATAAACCGTTGCCGGAATGGAGCAGGCTGCCTGGTATGGGTTCTTTGGATGATTGCGGCGCCATGGCTGCAGCACTGTCCGATGTCAATGAAGTTGTCAAAAATGAAGCGTATGAAGCCTATCTTAAAAAGGCAGCCAATTATATATTATATAAACAAAAAAGGCTCGATGATGGTACTCTTTGCAGGACCTTTCCGCGAAAAATGACAATCTGGGCGGATGATTTGTACATGAGTGTTCCGTTTTTGGCCCGTATGGGCCGGATTACCGGAGACCGTAAATATTTTGATGACGCCATTTTACAGGTGAGAAACTTTAATAGACATTTGTATGATTCCACTAATGGATTATATTTTCACTGCTGGTATAGCGATGTCAGCCACAATGGTGTCGCACATTGGCTGCGCTGTAACGGATGGCTTGCGGTGGCACAGGTGGAATTACTTAAGAACCTGCCGCCTGCAGACCCTGCCAGAAAGGAGCTGACCAGTTATCTGCTCCGTCAGATAATTGGCGTTTCCCGCTTCCAGGACCACAGTGGGCTTTGGCATCAAATAATTGATAAGCCAGATTCTTATCTGGAATCTTCCGGAACGGCAATGTTCGTTTATGCTGTTGCTAAGGCCGTAAATGAAAAATGGATCCCGGCTTCTTATAAAAGTATAGCCATTCAAGGCTGGAAGGGATTAACAAAGCAGGTGCGACCGGATGGCAATGTTGAGAATGTCTGTATTGGTACCGGTATTGAAGATGATATTGCCTTTTACTACAACAGACCCAATGTTTTGAACGATTTTCATGTATTAGGGCCTGTACTCTTAGCTGCGACAGAAATGTCCAAGCTGCAGCGGCAGATGACAGATTAAAAGCCTTTAGCCTGTATTGGATAATTGAATAGGATAGTTGAGTGAATAGCCGGTCTGGAAAGATCTCTACAGATGCGGTGATCACCGACCGGCTGATCACCAGGCAAGGTAATTGTCTGCTTATGACTGCATTTAAAATGAAAAAAGTGTGCTTTCACGGGATGCTGACAAGGGTGAACGGCGTACCGATAAGGGAATTTTTGCATGATTATTTTTACTGTCAGGTAAAGTAATTGACACATTTGTTGATTGGTTGACAGAGTAACTGCGCTGCAATGCGCATAACCATGCAGGGGCAGCTGTGCAACCCCCACCTGAGTGTGCTTAAAGCTGCTAAGAACGTGGTAAGGATTTATAATATTCAGAGGGTGTCATCTTAAAATATTTTTGAAAGTTCCGGGTAAAAAGACTCTGTGAACTATAGCCCACTTTCTTGGCGATTTCATACAGAGAATACTCATTTTCTGCAATCAGACCGGACGCTGTTTTTAAACGTGTTATATCTATTAGTTCTTTGGGCGATAAAGAGGAAAGGGATTTTATCTTACGATAAAGTGTTGTCCGGCTCATAAACATATACTCTGCCAGCGTGTCGATGTCAAGGTTGGGGTTTTTGATATTGTCCCTGATATAGTTATCCATCTTTTTCAGGAAGGCTTCATCTGTTTTTGAGTGTGCCATAACACGGACGTCGTCGAAGGGGGAGCTTGAAAAATGCTCCTTTATTTTCCGGCGGTTTTTAAGAAGATTGCCGATCTGGACCTCTAAAAATTCAGAGGAAAAAGGTTTCTGAATATAGGCGTCCGCACCGACTTCTAAGCCTTCGATGTGGGCGCTGTATGTATTTTTTGACGTCAATAATATGACAGGGATGTGGCAGTATTCGACATTAGACTTGATCTGGCTGCAAAGCTCAAATCCGTCTATTCCCGGCATCATGATATCAGATATAATAAGATGAACAATCTCTTTGTTTAAAATACGCTGGGCCGCTTCTCCATTCAACGCAAGATGAAGTTTATAGTTGTCCTCAAGTATCATAGAGAGGAATTCTAGAATGTCCTGGTTGTCGTCGATAATAAGAATGCTTTGCTTCATATTAGTGTATGTTTTTCCATGTATTTAATTGAAATTCGAACTCCTGATGTACCGGTAGTCTGACCTCGAATATTATCTCATCGGTTCTCGCTGAAACCAGTTGAAGCGTTCCGTTATGTAGTTCTGTCAGGGCGTGCGCAAGCGACAGGCCGATACCTGTTCCAGGCTTATTGGTGCCCTTAATTCTGAAAAACGGCTCGAATATTTTTTTACGAAACTCTTCGGGAATACCTTTTCCGTCGTTGCAGAAGCGGATGGTAAAATAATCATCTGTCTGACTGCTGTTTAGATCTACTGTTGTCTTGGCAGACGCATATTTAAGCGCGTTTGAAAGCAGGTTGGTGCATATTTTAATAAGCGCTTCCCTGTCTATAAACGCCATCAGGGAATTGTCGGGTAGCTGCAGCTGCAGATGGATATTGTGGCTTAAGGCTTGCTGTTTAAAGCTGGTGACCAGTTCCGTTAATAAAGCAGAAATATCCGTGTTTACGAAGTTGAGGCTAAATTGCTCTGCTTCTGCCTTTCTAAAGTCCAGTAATTGGCTGGTTAGCTCAATCAGCCTGTTGGTGTTACGCTCTGCAATAGAAAGGCTTTTTTTGACACTTTCTTTATTATCAAACTGCCGTTGTAGCCATTCAATAGGTCCTGCTATCAGCGTGAGGGGTGTCCGGATCTCATGTGCAATATGGGTGAAGAATTCAATTTTTGCCTGATAAATTTCTTTTTCTTTTTCGTGCGTAAATAGTTGCAGTCTGCGTTGAGCTGCCAGTTCAATACGTCTGAGTTGTATGCGCACGATCAGGTATATTATCCCCGCTATCAATAGAAAATAGATAAGGTAGGCTATATTGGTCTGCCAAAAAGGAGGAACAATGCTGATAAACAGTCTTTTTTCTTTACCCTTCCAGCTTCCGGTACTGCTTTCGGCCTGCAGGACAAATTCGTAATGGCCCGGCGCAAGGTCGGTATAATAGGCTTGTCTGTTTGAGGTAAGATAAGTCCAGCGGCGATCAATTCCTTTCATCTTATATTTATATTTGACGGCCTGAGCAGAAGAATAGTCCAGTGCGACAAATGCGATACTAAAGTTGTTCTGGTCATGATTAAGCACCAATGAGTCTGTATACAGAATAGATTTTGAAAGCGGGCTGTCGGTATCGCCGGCATTGATTTCACCGTTATTAATCCGAAAGCCGGTGATATAGGTGGGAGGCGCCTGTTCTTTCCGGTCAAAGGACTTAGGGTCGAATTCAATCATCCCTTTAACAGTGCCAAAAAACATATGGCCGTTTGGGGCTTTATAGGCAGAACTATGATTGAATTGATTGGTTATCAGTCCATTTGATTTTGTGTAGACCGTGGTCTGCTCTGTATTGAGGTTTAACCGGGCAAGGCCTTTAAGGGTGCTGATCCATAAATGCTTCCTGTCGTCTTCTAATGCGCAATACACAATATTGCTGGGAAAGCCATTTTTTGTGGTGAATTTTTTTAAGGTTTTCCCATCTTGACTTAGCCGTATCAGGCCACCTCCGGCAGTAGCAAACCAAAGTGAGTGGTTGCTGTCTTCAAATATGTCCAAGACCGTATATTCATTGACGACTTTGTTTTTTATTTTTTCGCCGAAATGAATATTGCCACTTGCGCCTGTTTTGGGGTTGTAGTAAAATGCACCTCTTGAAACGCTGGCGGTCCAGATATTGCCTTTATGGTCTTCCAGAATATCTAATACAAACGAGTTAAGCGGGATTTGCGGGATTCGTTTAAAGTTACCGGTTTTTAGATTATACTTGTAGAGGCCGGATCCTTGAAAGGAGGTTCCTACCAGCAGCGTACTGTCTTTTGTCAGAAGAAACCGGTTTATGAAATTACTGCCTTTATCCCCAACAAGGCTGTAGCGCCGGGTGATATGGCCGGTTTGCGTATCCATGACTTCCATTCCATGATAGAACGGGCCAATATATAACTTGTCGCCTACTGCTAACAGGCCATGAATATTGGGGTAGGATAAGGCTCCTTTTTGCTTTGCGGATGAGTAATGGGTGAATGCTTTTGTCCGGGGATTGAATCTGTTGATACCTGCATCTTCAGTGCCTATCCACAGATTACCGTCGTGATCTGGGACGATCTGCCCGATGGCGTCTCCTGAAATGGAATTAACATCCGGCAGGGGATAATACTTTTTAAAGCGGGCGTTTTGCCTGGAGTAATATTGCAGACCGCCAAAATAGGTGCCTACCCACATGCCATGTTCATTGTCCTGGCAAAGCGCATAGACAGCGTTGTCAGTAATGGAATAGGGATCACCGAGCCGCTTTTTAAGTTGTTGGCTGGTATTAGTCGACAGGTCGTAGACAAAGATGCCGGATTCGGTGGCTACCCAGTATTTATGGGGTTCACCAGCTGTAATATCACGGACATATATCGCGTTTTTTTCGCTGTTGCCCAAGGATAAGGACTGGATAAGGCCGGTTCTTAAATCGTAATGCTTTAACCCCTGGCTAAAACATCCTACCAGCACTTCGCTGTCGCTAATGGGATATATCTTGCTGATGGAGCGTAGATCGGAAGAGACAGAAGCGCTTATGATGTTCACGCTTTTTATGGACTTTTTTTCTAGATCATAGAGGCCGACCGTTCCGTCATCTTTACCGATCCATAAGTCTTTATGATATCCACGTGTAATACAGGAGGCTTTTATGTGTGTTTTTTCGGTCTCCTTGTTTCGCTGGTCATATTTATATAAAGAGTGGTTCGAGAGGAACCAGAGATTGTTGTCTTTGTCTATGACAAGGTGACTGATAAAACCATTCGGAGCCAGTTGAATGTCTGTCAGCGTTTCTCTGTAAGGGTCAAATGCGAAAATTCCTTTGGCAGTACCAATCCAGATCATTCCGTTTTTGTCTTCTGCTATGGCCGTTATGATATTATCTCTTATACTTTCAAATTTATTGTTGTTGTTGAGATATGTTTTGAAGGTATTGCCGTCAAAGCGGTTCAACCCGCCACGGGTTCCCACCCAGATAAATCCCCTGCTATCCTGTAATATAGAAGTTATGGAATTGTGGATCAGTCCGTTATCCACCTGATAATGCCTGAAGTAATATTGTCCCTGGCAGATCGTTGCCACCAGTTGGAGGATAATAATGAAAATAAGCGGACGCCTCATAACTCGTAAATGCAAATAAGTACCACGACCATAATAATGTTTCTCCCAGATAATAAGGGCTTTGATTTGAATACTTTTTGGAACGATTCGTCAAAAAGATGAACAGTAGGTGTGGCCCCTTTTTATTTTCTTCGTATTGTTAAAAGTTTCGGAATAAAAATAGTTAATTATTTGATTTGTGCGGGTGTTTTATTTACAGGGCTGTCTTCTACAACTGTATAACTGTTTTTATCAGGATTCTTGCAGCTCCAACTGCCGGATTATTACCTCTAACTGTACAAGTTAATTAAAAATCATTGTAAACCATGAACAAATGGAATCAGGGTGTTGTAGCCCAAGGCCAGGTCATATTAAAATCAGTACCTGCGAAACTAAGAGTGATAATCATTTTAATAATGATATGCGGCATGCTGAAGCCAGCGATTAGCCGAGGGCGTTATGATACCTATCTTACGGGTAAAGAAATGGCTGATATCACTGTGACGGGTACGGTTAAGGGCGAAGATGGAGCCCCGCTTAGCGGCGCCTCCGTCAAACTGGCCACAAGCCCGAGCGGGACGTTTTCTGACAGCAAGGGGCACTTTTCACTGCAGGTCCCGCAAAAAGGCGGCAGACTCATTGTCTCTTATATAGGTTATGAGGATTATGAAGTAGAGGTGAATGCGTCTACTCATCTGGATATCACGCTTAAGTTAAAGGGACAGCAAGGTGATTCGGTCGTGGTAATTGGTTACGGTACGATGAAAAAGAAGGACCTTACGGGCGCCATCACCTCAATAAGACCGGACAAAGTTGCGGAAGATAATCCCAAAACCGTACAGGATCTTTTAAGAGGGGCGCCTGGTGTGTCCGTTGGTCTGGACGGGTCTGCAAAGAGCGGCGGAACGATCCGGATCAGGGGTCAGCGATCGGTGTATACGGACGGTGGCCATAATGACCCTTTGCTGATTTTGGACGGGGTGATATTCTATGGGGAACTTTCGGAGATTAATCCGGATGACATTGAGCAGATTGACGTGCTTAAGGATGCTTCTGCAGCAGCTATTTATGGGGCAAAATCTGCCAATGGCGTAATCATCATTTCCACTAAAAAGGGCAAAGTAGGCAAGCCCAGAATTAATATGACGGCCAACACAGGAATTACCACCATGGGGACGAACCGAAATGTCTTCAGCCCAGAAGGCTACCTGAAATACCGTCAGGACTGGTATACAGAAGCTTCATACGGCTTAAATAGCGCGACAGGCAAATATGAGCCCTACCAGGGAGAAGTGTCTGCCGGTAAACTGGGCTATTATGAACTGCCGACCACGGCAATGCTGGATCAATATGGTATTACTATTGACCAGTGGAGAGGTTATACCACGAATACAGATGGCGCTTCTGATGATGAGATCTGGGCAAAAAGACTGATGTTACAGGGAACGACGCTGACTAATTTTCTGAAAGGCAAATCATTTGACTGGTATAAACATAGTTTTCGTACAGGAGTTAATCAGGACCATAATCTGAGTGTATCGGGCGCAAGCGACCGGGTAAACTACTATTTATCCGCCGGCTACCTTTCCAACCAGGGTGTCGTTCAGGGGGATAACTACCGCGCGATACGGTCCAATTTAAAAGTGGATGGGAAAATTACGAACTGGTTAAATATCAGTGCTAATATTAATTTTCAGGACCGTTCAGACGGTAATGTAGACGTAGACTGGAGAAAGCAGATCACCGCCAACAGTCCTTATGCGGATTACAGAGACGACAACGGAAATCTTGTTGTACACCCCATGGGAGAGGAAATTACCGCCAACAAGGGCTATAATTATGATTTTGACAAACAATATATTTCTCTGGAAAGAGGATACACCGTGCTTAACTCCATTTTTAGTGCAAAGGTGAAACTGCCTTTTGGTATTAATTACTCTTTTAATGTGGCGCCCCGGTATCAATGGTATTACAACCGCTATTTCACCTCAAGTGAGCACCCGGACTGGATCCCCACGACCCATGGGGCGGACAGGGGGAACAGCAAGCGATTTGACTGGACGCTGAACAATACGATTAACTGGGAAAGAACCTTTGCAGTGAGGCATAAAGTAAATATTACCCTTGTCCAGGAAGCGGAAGAAAGAAAATTCTGGTCTGATGAGATCGATGCGCGTAATATATTGCCCAGTGACGCTTTGGGCTTTCATGAAGTTGCTAATGGTGATCCGCTCTACAGCAGCTTTACGTCAAATGATACCCATGAGACGGCGGATGCCTTATTGGCCCGCGCATTTTACTCCTATGATGACCGGTATCTGCTGACAACTTCTGTTCGCCGGGACGGGTATTCTGCATTTGGAACTTCCAATCCCAGGGCAACGTTTTATTCCGTCGCGCTAGCCTGGACTTTTACCAACGAAAAATTCTTTAAATGGGATGCCCTGAACAGCGGTAAGCTCCGGCTCTCTTATGGACAGAACGGCAACCGTTCCCTTGCTAACCCCTATATCGCACTAGCAAATCTGGCCAATGGTACCGGAACGCAGGGTTATGTGGATCCGAGCGGTAATTATATTCAATACTATTATCTCAGAATCGACCGCATGGCCAATCCCAACTTAAAATGGGAAAAAACGACGGCCTATAACGTCGGGCTGGATCTGAATTTCTTTAACGACCGCCTGACCACCACCATGGATTATTACATAATGCCTACCCATGATATGATTATGAGTGAGTCGCTGCCAGACTTCTCCGGATTCGGAAGCATCACAACGAATTTAGGAGAGGTGGAGAATAAAGGCTTTGAACTCTCGATTAGTTCAAGAAATATCGCAAACAAGAACTTTACCTGGAATACGACTTTTAGCTTTTCTAATTATAAGAACACCGTGAAACATCTGTATTATCAATTTGTGGATGAACTGGACGCGAATGGTAATCTCATTTCCTCCCGGGAAGCGGATGACGTTTCGAATGGCTGGTTTATCGGCCAGCCCATCAGCGCTATATGGAACTATAAAGTAACCGGTATCTGGCAGGTGGATGAAATCGACGAGGCTGCAAAATATGGTCAGCGGCCAGGAGATCCTAAAGTCGCCAATATTTATACGGCTGATGATATTAAAAACGACGACGGCAGCGTGACCCCTGTCTATAATAATAAAGATAAGGTGTTCCAGGGGCAGACGACGCCGCCGACAATGTGGTCATTGCGCAATGATTTTACGTATAAGAATTTTAATTTCTCTATTAATATGTATTCTTACTGGGGAGGTAAGAGTACCACTGGCGCCTATCTAAACCAGGATAACGGGACTTCACAGGTAACCTATAATTTAAATACCTATGCTAAAGAATACTGGTCCCTGGAAAATCCAAGTGACTTCTATGCCCGGCTTGATTCCAAAGGCCCCGCAGGGGTGACCTCCCCAAGCAGGGTGTACGACCGCTCCTTTATCAGGTTAGATAATCTAACGCTGGGTTATTCCCTGCCAAAGAAACTTATTAACTCCTGGAAGATGCAGAACCTGAAGGTCTATGCGACGGTGCGTAATGTGGCCGTCTGGAAAAAAGACAAGAACTGGAATTACTGGGATATTGAAACAGGCGGGACCAGTATTGACAATAAGGGCCTTGCGCCAAGGATTTACACATTGGGTTTAAATGTTACTTTTTAAATTAAGATATCATGAAAAATAATTATAAATTAAAGTTCATTCTTGCTGTTTTTATTCTTTGTGTCATTGCCGGCTGTAAAAAGAGTTTTCTGCAGCCTGATCCGCTGTCTTTTTATGAACCCGGCGCTACATTTACGACGGTTTCAGGGCTGGATGCCACTTTAGCCATGTGTGATCGCCATTTACGCGACTACTGGAGTTATATCAGTACGAGAGATATCTCCCTGCCGATCAGCAGTGAATATATGATGTCGGATCTGGACGTAACAGGCAAAACAGATGATGGCTCGCTTTTCGCAGATGTCGCCACACGGCTTACGCCCACAGATGGCCTGCACCAGGATGATGTTAATATGCTGAAGTATTTCTGGACTGAAACCTACAACGGTATTAAGTATGCCAACACGATCACCTCTTTTATTGACGGAGTGCCTGACCTGGATGAGGCGGCAAAGCATGAATATATTGGCCGGGCTTATTTTCACCGGTCTTTCCGGTACCTTGCCTTATGCTTTCAGTTTAAAGATGTGCCGCTGGTGACTAAAATAATCTCCGGACCTAAACAAAACTATAAAAGTACCAGCCAGAAGGCGATCCTTGAAAAGATTACCCTGGATATGGAAAAAGCGGTTCAATGGGTGCCGGATCAGTCACAAATGACCTATATAGGGATGATCAATAAAGGCGCCTGCCGTCAGCTGCTGATCAAGTGCTACCTGGCCACCGGACAATGGGACAAGGCGATCTCACAGGCAGATACGTTGATCAATAATTCAGGTTATACGCTGATGGAAGCGCCGTTTGGAACGTTTGAGAGCCCATTGGAGTCTACCTGGCACATTACACGCAATGTGATCTGGGATCTTCACCGGCCGGTTAATAAGGCAATCCCTGCTAATAAGGAAGCCATTCTTACCATGCCGGACAGGGATGGGACTGACGCAGCTATTCAATTTCGCTCCATGCGCAACTGGGGACCGATGTGGAATATGTCTACTTTATTTTCCCCGGCCGGACACTCCGTTCAATCCTATGCAAAGAATAATAAAAACTATAATGCCAGCCTGGATTATAATGGCGCCATCGGTCGCGGCATTGCGATGATCAGGCCGACTTATTTTGCGCAACACGGGCTCTGGTATGTGAATGGTATTGAAGATACGGCTGATTTGCGCCATAACAGCAGGGTGGGGAACTGGGGAAGAATGGATTCGCTGAAATACAATGATCCCGCCGACAAAGAGTATTATGGTAAAAACCTCCGGCTCTATGACGGTAACCGGATACTCTGTACGGATACCATTCGTAACTGGTTTGACTGGCCTCATTACAAGACCTATGTCAATGACCCCGATTTTCTGGCGAATAGTTCCAGCAATAACAATAAGGGGGGCGCAGCAGACTGGTATTGTTACCGGTTAGCGGGGACCTATCTGTTAAGAGCAGAAGCGGAATTTTATAAGGGAAACATAGCGGCTGCCACTGCGGACGTCAATGCTGTCAGGAAGCGTGCAAATTGTAGTCAATTATACCAAAGCGTCAATATCGGAGATATTGTCAATGAACGGGCCAGAGAGTTATGGATGGAAGAGTGGCGTCATGAAGAACTGGCCAGAATTTCCTATTGTCTGGCCTTAAGTGGCAAGCCTGATGAATGGGGAAATACCTATAACGTTGAAACGCTGGCTGACAACAGCTATTGGTATCAGCGAATCCAGCACTACAATGATTACTATAACAAAAATAAAGTCACTGTGAAGGGGCGTAAATACACAATGGCAGCACATAATATTTATTTTCCCATACCTCAGTCATCCATTGATGCCAATTTGTATGGTAAATTGCGGCAGAACAAAGGATACGATGGCTATGATCCTGGTGTTCAGATGTGGACCAAATGGGAAGATGCTGTAGCAGATGAGGGCGTTAATTAATACTGTGATTTTTGGATAAATAAATCAAATAAAACAGGGCTGATTTTTCTGTGTTATCTTTGATAGTGGCAAGGCTTTAAATTTCATTTTTTAGTAAAAAATCCCTTATGTATTTAATTATTAAACTTTCACTTCTAGTTGCGACTACCATTGGAAACACTGCCGGCAATACGGGCGACGGGAGCAGCACAGCTTTATCCTCTTTAGCACACCATGAGCTATCCAGGGAAACAAAAACAGCATCTTTCAGTCATCAAAAAGACAGCCTGACGGTGCTGCTGGACAGCTACTTTAATAATGAAAAGAAGAAGGATAAAGCCGGTCATCTAATGCCTACCCATTATAAGTGGACGCAAAAGGACGATGGCGGATATTCTAAATGGGGCGCCGTTTTTAACCAGATGGGGGCAAAGACAGAGACCAGCTATGACCCGCCATCGAAAAACACACTAAAAAACGCCTCCATTTACATTATTACGGATCCTGATATTCCAAAGGAAAACAAGGACGCAAAATATATGACCAAAGGTTACGCAGAGGCAATTGCCAGGTGGGTAGCCCGGGGCGGCGTATTGGTAATGATGGCTAATGATAGTGGGAATGCTGATATTCAACATTTTAACCTGCTTGCGGGAAAATTTGGCTTTCAGTTTAATGAAGATAGCTACAATCATGTGCCTGGCCGGAACTTTGATTCTGGCGCGGTAAACATTGCCGAGGGTAATATGATTTTTAAGCAGTCCAGGCGGATTTATATCAAGGAATTGTCCACAATTAAATTGACCGGCCAGGCGCAAACTGTTCTGGAGAAAAACGGGCATATTGTGGCAGTCAGTGCCAGATATGGTAAAGGGACGGTGTTCGCGGTAGGAGATCCCTGGTTTTACAATGAATATGTCAATGGGCGGCTTCCCGACAGTTTTGAAAATATAAAGGCTATGAAAGAATTGACCGGCTGGTTGCTCTTGAATGCGGGGCACTAAATCAGAAGGAGGGTGATGAACGCGAAGAGACAGACACGATATAATCCCACCATTTTTAAACAGTTATAAATCATGCATCTAATCAGAGTCGTTTTAATCACATTAAGCGTAAGTCTTGCTTCAGCTGCTTCTGCCCAAACAGCCATGGTTCATCAGCGGGATGCGTCCGGTTCTACGCATACCGCCGCCAGCCAAGACAAGAGGCCTAATATTTTGCTGATCATTGCAGATGATCTCTCTAAGACATTGCCTTTATATGGAGACAGCACGATCGTTACGCCGGGTATGGACGGTGTGGCTAAAGACGGCGTTGTCTTTAACCGTGCTTATTGTACCGCTTCTTCCTGCACACCTTCCAGGGCAAGCATCTTAACCAGCAAGTATCCGCATCAAATAGGTGAAGGTGGCAATTTACATGGCACTTTACCCTTGAAGTATAGTAATTATACGAGAATCCTGGCGGAAAATGGCTATCGAGTGGGACTTCAGGGAAAAGGCTGGGGTCCCGGAAATTTTAAACCCGGAGGCTACAAGGAAAATCCGGCTGGCAAATCATATAAAAGCTTTGAAAGTTTTATGGAAGACCAGCCGGGGGATAGCCCTTTTTGTTTCTGGATGGGCAGCCATGATCCGCACCGGCCTTACGAAGCCTCTCTTAAAACGAAGTTAGGCATAGATTCTTTAAAGGTCAGGGTGCCGGTATGGCTTCCGGATAACGATGAGGTGCACAGTGATTTTCTTGACTATTATGCAGAATCGAAGCGTTTCGATCAGATGATTGAAAAAGCAGTTGCCTTGCTTAAGAAAAAAGGTATTTATGATCAGACATTAATTGTCATTACCAGCGATAACGGAATGCCGTTTCCCAGAGTGAAAGCGAATGCTTATGACATGAGCACGAATATTCCATTAATAATCCGGTGGGGAGATCATTTTATTAAGGGTAAAAGACTGAATGAATTTGTGAGCCTGATCGACCTGGCACCCACTTTTCTCTCCGCTGCAGGTGTGTCAGTCCCGGCTGCGATGCAGGGGCGCTCGCTACTGAATTTACTGACATCAGGAAAAAGCAGCGGTCAGCGTCAGGCTATATTCAGCGAAAGGGAAAGACATGCCTATGTCCGGGCCGGTAATATGGGGTATCCGATGCGTGCGGTCAGAACCGATCGTTTTTTATATATCAATAATTTACGTCCGGATCGCTGGCCGGCAGGAGATCCTGAAAGTACAGAGTCAAATCGCTTTTATGGAGATATTGACGACGGCGGAACGAAGGCGGTGTTGGTGAAAAATATTGATAATCCGGTATACAGCAAGCTTCGGTCCTGGAGTTTGGACAAACGGCCTGAAGAGGAGCTGTATGATTTGAAAAATGACCCTGACCAGTTGAAAAACCTGGCTGGAGATCCCAACTGGGCTAAGGTGCGAAGGGAAATGGCTGACCGCCTGACAAAGTGGAGAAAACAAACAAATGATCCGGTGACGCCATCGGTAGATCCTTTTGATCATTATCCTTACTATGGAGTGCCGAAGCAAGGTATACCCAAGACAGGTAAATAGCGATAATACCAGGGCCTAGAAGGCGGAAAAGCGTGTTTCAGTTGCTTCTGAAGCACGCTTTTTCGTTGGCAAAGAACAAAAGCATAGCTGTTCGGCGCTGTGTGTTGAATGAGGTTTATATTGATTGGTAATCAGGCACTGTGGCTGAACCACTGAAGTGGATTTAGGTTAGACGGGCTATCAGGCTTGCAGGGGTTGATATGTATAAAATCAATTGGCGTTTTTCTGATTTGTTTTTTAAAAAACGGGGAGGTGATTTGTTCGTATATTTATATCAGCTGCATTGAGATTCCACCCGGGAATCGATTTTCGGTGAAATTCACAACTGTGGCGGGCAATATGGTGCCGGCGTTGGATGCAAAGTGCAGAGGCAAAGTAGGTTGTTTTCTCGCTTAATCTGAAAAAGTAGGTTAATTAATTATCATGGAAAAAAAGAAGAAAAGTATTTTTAAAGTTCTCTTGTTCTGTATCTTTTTGCTGATGTCTCTACTCGGAACTGCCGCGGTTAGAATGGATGCAAATGCAAAAGTACCTAGGATATATTCAGTAAAGTCACCGGAGGGGAACACCGTTTTTGAGTTGAGTGCACTGCGGGGGAAGTTAAAATATAGAATACGTTATGAAAATGCCCCCGTTACCGGTTGGTCGGATCTCGGCTTTGTCTTACGCAAGCGTGAAATAGGGGAAAATACAAGTATTAAGGATGTTTCCTACAGTTCCTGTAACCAGAGCTTTGCCTGGCGGCTGGGAGAAAACGACAGTGTCGTAAATCACTATAACGCCGCCGTTTTCTCTTGCAGGGATGGCGCTGTTTCCTACAGTGTTTTGGTTCGGGTCTATAAAGGGGCAGTTGCTTTCCGGTATGATCTGGCACCGGATGCGTCAGGACGGGTTACAGCGGAAAAGACCAGCTTTAATCTGGGCCAGGATTTGACTATCTATCAATATAACCAGGAATCTGTATTTACCCCGGTAGCTCTGAGCGACATGCATAAGAGCTGTGATTTCCCTGCTACGTTAGTTAACGGCAAGGAGCTGTTTATAAGTATCGGTGAAGCTGATAACAGAAGCTATACAAAGGCGGAGCTGGTGAAAGCGGGTAAAGAAAATTCCTTAAATATAGCCTTTACGCATGATTCAGCAGTGGACCTTAATGCGGGCTTTGTCTTTCCCTGGAGAACGGTCAGTATTTCTAAAACCGCTATGGGATTGCATGCATACAGTGACCTGTATCTCAGGTTGACAGGCAAGGATACAGATACCATACCGTCGTGGGTGCGTCCCGGCAAACTGATAAGGGCGCAGTTAACCACACAAGACGGCCGCCGGGCTGTAGATTTTGCCGCCAGGCAGCATTTTCAGTACATACTGTTTGACGCGGGCTGGTATGGCAAGGAATTCAATACCACTGCTGATCCGAGAAAATATATTGACCAGCTAGATATTCCTGAGGTGATCAGTTACGGCAAGACTAAAAACGTGGGTGTTATTCTCTATGTTAATTATGTGGGTCTGCGTAATTATCTGGATGATATTATCCCCTTATATAAAAAGTGGGGTGTTGCAGGCCTTAAGTTTGGTTTTGTAGACGGGTTAAGTCAAAAAGGTATTCAGTGGCTGGTGGGTGCGGTTAAAAAAGTAACTGATGCAGGTTTACTTGTCGATGTGCATGATAATTACAAACCTACCGGACTCAGTAAGTTGATGCCTGGGTGGCTGACTCAGGAAGGAATTCGTGGCGATGAAAACAGTCCGGATGCTTTTCATACGACGGTTTTGCCTTTTACCCGTTTTTTAGCCGGGCCGGCAGATTTTACATTTTGTTATCCCAATAGTAAAAATAGTTTCAGTAAAAATCTGAAAGTAAGCAAAGCGCAGCAATTAGCGCTCACGGTTATTTATTTCAGCCCGTTGCAGGCTATTTTCTGGTATGGCCGTCCGGAAGATTATACGGACGAGCGGGATATTGAATTTTTTAAATATGTTCCGACGGTATGGGACGAAACGCGCTATCTGTCGGGAGCGCTCGGAAAATATATTAGTGTAGCCAGAAGAAAGGGTGATGAATGGTTCATCGGAAATGCGGCTGGACCCGGTGACTGGCAGGAAGAGATCCCGCTGGATTTTTTACAGCCGGGAAAGCTCTATCAGGCTGATATATGGCAGGACGGCGCTGATGGGAAGTTGATCAAAAGCAGAAACGTTTTCAAAAAAGGAGATAAACTGGATATTCATTTAAAAGAAGCAGCGGGAGAGGTATTGATCTTACGGCCTCATTCTTGACTAGTGTGTCAGTCTGCAACTGAAGTATAGGCGCATGCAACCTGTTCGCCGCTACCGCCCATGAGATTAACTGGGGGAACAAGGCCCCATCGGCAGCTTAGGAGCCTTCTTACCAGAAAACCGTATACAGCGCTGCTAATATCCCGATAATAATGATGGATCCAAATGCAAACCCGGCGTTTATCTTGAACATAGATGGCTCTACCTTGATAATTGCCTGTTCTTCTTTTAAGGCCGGGCCTGGTTTTATGAGGCTTATTAAAACCATGGTCAGCGTTATCACCACAAATGTGATTCCCATTCTGTCCAGGAATGGATAGTCCGGAAACAGGCCTCCGGTCCACTCGGGCAAGAACTTGAGGACCGTTGACAGCGGAATTGTTAACAGTGCGCCCGTCATGGCAGCAGCGGTAGTGGTACGTTTCCAGTAGAAGCCCAATAAGAAGATGGCCAGGACACCGGGAGATATAAAACCTACATATTCCTGGATAAACTGGTAGGCCTGGTCTAAGGACTTTAAAGCCGGGGCTATTACCGCCGCAATTGCCAGGCTGACGATAACGACCCATTTGCCAATGCCGACCATTTTCTTTTCCGAGGCGTTTTTATTAATGTGCTTTTTATAGATATCCAGTGAAAATATCGTCGAGATGCTATTGGCTTTCCCCGCCAGCGAGGCTACGACGGCTGCCGTAAGGGCTGCGAAGGCGACCCCTTTTAGCCCGGATGGTAATAAGTTCATAAGGGTGGGGTAGGCATGATCCGGTTTGACAAGTCCGGTTGTATCGGCCATCTCAGCGTGAAACAGGCCTCTGTTATGCAGGACATACATGACGATGCCTGGTAAAACGGCAATCACCGGCACGAGAAGCTTTAAAAAAGCCGCAAATAAAATACCTTTGCGGGCCGTTTTGAGATCTGCGCCGAGTGCTCTCTGTACAATATATTGATTACAGCCCCAGTAGGCAAGGTTATTGACCAGCATACCGCCGACCAGTACGGAGATACCTGGCAGGTCTTTATAATAGGGGTTGGATGGCTTGAAGATCATATGAAAATGCTCAGGAGCCTCTTTTCTTAAAATAGACAGCCCCTTGAAAATATCTTTTCCAAAGCCAAACTGGTCTGATAATAAAGTAAGTGCCAGATAAGTGGTGATGAGACCACCAATTATTAAAACCAATACTTGAACCACATCTGTATAGCCAATGACCTTCATGCCGCCCAGCGTGACAAAGAGTGCAAACAGGACAAGGCAGCATACACTCCAGCCGAAGCTGATGGTAGAGATAGAAGAAATCGCTAATGCGCCCAGATAAATAATGGAAGTCAGATTGACAAATACATACACTAATAACCAGAAGATTGCCATAATGCTGCTGACACTGTCACTGTACCTCTTGGCCAGAAACTGGGGCATGGTGTAGATCTTGTTTTTCAGATACACCGGTATGATAAATATGGCGACAATAATCAGGGTAGCTGCTGCCATCCATTCATAAGAGGAAATGGCCAGACCTAACGCAAAGCCAGATCCCGACATGCCGATAAAATGTTCTGCTGATATATTAGACGCAATCAGTGACGCGCCAATGGCCCACCAGGTAAGAGAGCCTTCGGCCAGGAAGAAGTCTTTGGAGTCCGTGGTCTGCGCTTTCTTTTTGCGATAGATATAATAACCATACAGTGAAACTGCAATAAAGTAGATAAAAAATACAATATAATCGGCTGTTTGCAGCTGCTTCATTTTCTGTTTTTATCGGTAAAAAGAATTAGGGATCGCCCCTGTGTCATGGCTTTGTGCTGCTTATCCCTTTCTTTTTGAGTACATAGTCATTGTTAATAAAGTTAGGTTTGTGTGACCAAACCTAACTTTAAGCAATAGAAGGGTGTTTTATATTTGGACGAAGATCTTTATTTTCAAAAATAATGGAAAGTCTGAAGCTTTCTAAAACTTCAACCTATTGGGTAGGTATTTTTGGACAAGGTCCTGATAATATGGTTTGAGTTCTTCCCAGCTTTTTTGGTTCGGGTTTTTAGAATACAAATCATACGGATTGAAAAGACGGACCCATTTAAACATTTCCTGATCGTGCTCATTTAGCAGGTGGTCGTAGGCCTTCTCGCGGTGCTGTGCATAAAAGGAATGGTAGCGTAACATATATAGGCCCGGCTCAGGAAGATAGTCTTTCATCATATGATAGATATATTCATCATGTCCCCAGGACAGGTGGACATTGTTTAAACCACAGTGGGGTTCATAGATGCCATATTTACTTTGATACTGTTTGTTATGAAAATCGGGATTCTCTTCGAAGAACTCGGGGTAAACAATTTTGTCTGAATAGGCACAGCCCACCGGAAATGTGTCGCCTACAACCGCCCATTGCGGTTCCCCAAAAAGGCAGAGAACCTTGCCCATATCGTGGATGAGACCAACAAGTACCATCCAGTCAGGGTGATGGTCATTACGGATGGCCTCGGAGGTTTGCAGAAGGTGCTGCATCTGATCTAACTCGATATCCGGATCTGAGTCGTCCACTAAACTGTTTAAAAAGTCAAAGGAATCCCAGATGGGCATTTCTTTTTTATTGAAACTCAGAAATTCCGCTTTTTTCTTTTGAACAAAATCGTAGGTCTGATATTTATGATTCAGGCGGTAAAATTCTTTCACGGTGTCCCTGGCCGGCGCTTCATAATTGCGGAAGTCGTCCTCCTGTTTTTCTTTTGTAATGGAAGCCGGATCCGGATAACGCTCTAAAATGTCTTCTTCCCACTCCTCAATACTTTTTAAGGGGTTATTTTCTTCGAAAGAATGGTTATGATCTGTCATCATGGTAGTAGATATTAAATGGCAGGTTGATAATGAATAGCTAATATACTAAGGATATACAATAGGTTATGTCAAAGTCGCAAATTTATTCACTTAACCGTTTAATTAATTGTCTGGCCAGATAGCCATCCTCATGGTCCATTATTCCTGTCTTGGGCATTTTATCAGATCAATTGCTTATATTGTGGGGTGGCATTATTGTGACCTTTTGGTATTTGACAAGAAATAGACGGAATATATATTTAAATAGTTGATTTTGCTTGAAAAGGCAGTGGTTCCTTTAATGGCAAAAAAGCAGCGTATAAAGATTAGAAGGAGTGAGAGAAAATCGGTTATAAGTAATTTGCCTTATATTTTTTTACGTTATCTTTCGGCTTCTTTTTTACTAAAACGTTTAATAAAAAGCGGATATTTACATAACGGAAAAATGTTTTATGGCAACGGGAAATATCACGATTAAAGAACTGGCAAAGGAATTGAACCTTTCGACGGCTGCGGTTTCAAAAGCATTGAGAGATAGCCATGAAATCAGCGCCGCGACTAAGGAGCGGGTGATGGCTGTTGCCGAGAAACTCAATTATGTCCCTAATCCGTATGCCGGAAGTCTCAGGCATCGAAAGAGTAAAACAATTGCTGTGGTATTGCCTGAGGTGGCGGATAGCTTCTTTTCCCTTGCAATAAACGGCATAGAGTCCGTGGCCATTGAAAAAGGTTATCATGTTTTATTATACCTGACTCATGAAAGCATTTTGAAGGAAGAAGCGATATTTAAAGACCTGGCAAGCGGTAGGGTGGATGGTGTCCTTTTGTCGATTAGCTCTGAGACGGATGGGATTGACCATATTCGCTCTTTGTTCAACAGGAATATGCCCATCGTATTTTTTGACAGAACCTGTGAAGAGATTGAAACCGTTAAGATTACCACCAATGATTATGAGAGTGGCTATAAGGCGGCTGAACACTTGATTAAGTGCGGTTGCAAAAGAGTCGCTTTTTTTTCTATTTCTAATAGCTTACAGATCAATAATAAACGCAGGCAGGGCTGTTTGCAGGCCTGCAGGGATCATGACGTTGAGGAGGGCTTTTCTCACCTCTTACTTTCTAATAGAGCGTCTGAAGTTAATTATCAGCTGATTAAGGCTGAGATGCTGAAACCCGACCGGCCCGATGGTATTGTTGCATCTGTAGAGAAGTTTACAACTGATATTTATTTAATCTGCAGGGAACTTGGGCTAGGCATACCGGCGGACGTAAAAGTCGTCAGTTTTTCCAATCTTGCTTCGGTTAGTATTCTGGATCCGGCGCTTACTACTATTACCCAGCCGGCTTTTGAAATGGGGGAACTCGCCAGTTCTATTTTAATTAAATCCATAGAACTAAAGAGCTTTGCTTTGAAAAATGAAAACAGAGTGATTCCGTCTACTTTGACTGTGCGGGCCTCTACGGTAGGAAAGTGATAAAGAATGCATTTCGCCAGTATTGAAAGAGGTTGTAAAAGCAGTTCACTGTCGTGTCTATTGCGCTTGTCTGAAACCACCGCCTTTAGCAGCCTCCCTGGTTTGACTAATTTCTGGCAAAAAAGGAAGATAATGCGGGGTTTGTAAATTTCACACACTTCGATAATATTTTCAATGTTCAGGAAGTCGGAAAAATTAATCCTAAAACTTTGTACGCAGTTTTCAACTCAATATCTATTTATTATATCCCCAGTACTTGTTCTTTCCTTGTTTAGACTGACATATAGTTTTGGTATAGGCAATTATGTTTCCTTTTTGATTGCTCTTTGTGCGCTGCCAGTAGTATCATACCGTAACAAGCCGACACAAATGCTGGAACTTTTTCTACGGCTTTTTTTTACTTGATATTGAATATGATTGGATGCGACATGTATATTAGTATATAATAATAAGCAGTGGTTGCGGAATTAATAGCTTATAATTAAATTTCTTATTTTACCGTGGAAGAGAAACTTTCGAACTATTCAGTATGCAGGCTTTCCACAGGGTTTGCTTTAGCTGCTTTGAGTGCTTGACCAGATACCGTAAAGAGTGCAATGATAACGGAAATGCCAGCGCCAGCAGCATATATCCACCAACTGAGTTCCGTCTTATACGCAAAACTCTTTAACCATAGTTTGGTAACAAACCAAGCGACTGGTAGAGATATAATTGAAGAGATAACGACCAACTTAAGAAAATCACGTGAAAGGAGGTTGACGAGGTGAATAACTTTGGCGCGAAAAACTTTTCGGATACCGATTTCTTTTGTTCGCTGAAGGGCTGTAAACGATACTAGCCCAAATAATCCCATACAGGCTATGATAACGGCCAAGATAGAAAATATCAGAGCGATTTTTCCTTCTCTTTGCTCATTGTCATATTGCTGGGCGAAATTCCAGTCAAGAAAATGGTACTCAGTTAAATTGGTTGGGTCAAACTGACGATACGTGTTTTTTAAAAATGCTAAGCCTTCGCGGGTTTTACCTTTTGCGATTTTTACATATAAGTTATCTTTCATGGAAGCAATAGGTGGCATAACCATAACTAAAGGTTCAATTTTGTGTTGTAGGGAATAGGTGTGAAAATCTTTAACAACTCCAATAACGGTTCGCTCTGCCATGGTTCCTTTATCGTCGATAGGGAATTTCATTCGCTTTCCTATAGGATCTTTCCATCCTAACTTTTGCATCAGCGTCTCATTAATTAAGGCAGCGGCATACTGATCCGATTGAATTGTACTTGAAAAGCCTCTTCCTTTAACCAGTGATATTTCCATTGTCTGCAAAAAATCTGCATCTGCCATGAGTTCCTGAGCAGGAATTGACGGAGTCGTAAAATCGCCTGCCATGTTTTCAAATTTGTAGCCCAAACCTCCCAGATCATTATTGCCTATTGGGTTACCAGCAGCTGCAACACCTTCAATAAGCGGGCTTTTCAAAAGCATTGCTTTTAATGCAGGTATCTGCTCTCGTATTTTCTGATTATCAATATGAAATGTAAGGACCTGATTTTTGTTAAATCCAAGATTCGAATGTAGTGCAAATTCTAGCTGCTTATAGATGACAATGGAACCGCAAATCATAACGACTGAGATAGAAAATTGAAAAACAACTAATAGCCGACGTAAGGCTGCTCCGGAAAACAGGCTCTTGGCTTGCTCTTTTAAAGCGCCCATAGGTTTAAACCGAGCCATAAATATGGCGGGATAGAAACCAGCTAATAATCCTACAATACCTATAATTGCCGTTGCATTAAACAGAATTCTTCCGGTGCCAATTTGTTCAATGGATAATTCTTTTCCAATAACCTGGCTAAAAAGAGGAAGGGTTAGATAAATAATGATTAGCGATGTAACTGCTGCGATAATTGTTGTCAGTAAAGATTCTGTGATAAATATACTGCCTATATTCCACTTACTGGCTCCACTGACTTTGCGAATACCCACTTCTTTAAGGCGCGTTGAACAACGGGCCGTGGTAAGATTTATATAATTGATCATCGCCAACAATATGATCAGTATTGCTAGTGCAATAAAGGTATATACGCCAGCATATGTTCCATTAGAGCTTATCTCGTATGAGAGTGCGGAATGTAAATGAATAGACCTTAGAGGCTGCAATTCAATGGCATAATCCTTAATTTTCATTTGTTGCTGAATATTATGGGCAGCAAACTCGGGTAACTTTTTTTCCAGTGATGTATAATCAGTTCCTTTTTTTAAAAGTAAATAGGTGTAGAAATGGAAATTCTGCCAGCCCTCTTTTTTGTACTCATCTGGCATGGGGCGAACTGCACTAAATCGGAGATGTGAGTTGAATGGAATGTCTTTTATCACTGCAGTGACAACAGCCGGATCGTTGTTTAAGTAGAGGGTCTTGCCTTTCGCTTGATTAACATTTCCAAAGAGTTTATTGGCTAAGGACTCTGTTAAGATGATTGACTGTTGACTGGATAATGCTGTATGGGGATCTCCGTAGATAAAATGATAGGAAAAGATATCCGGCAAGCTTTTGTCAGCAAAAACGATATCCTGCTGTTTTATTTTCTTGTCCTCAAAGGTAATGATAGCTCCTCCCTCCAAGTCTATACGTGCAGCGTTTTCTATTTCTGGAAAAGCGGCTTGCATTGCCGGTGCAAATGGAGCTGAAGTAACTGCTTCGTGAACTTCATTCCCATCCCATTTCGCATGCTGAACTACCCTGACTATCCTGTCTGCATTGGTGTTGTAGCTGTCATAGCTCATCTCATTTGCTACATAGAGCATTATAAATCCGAAGGCTACAAATCCGGCAATAAGCCCTATTATATTTATAATGGAGTGGCTTTTATTTTTAATTAAATTACGCAAGGCTATTCTTAAAAAGCTTTTAAGCATGATTTTTTACAGTTTATCATTGTCAATGGCATTACTTTCTTAATGAAATAATAAATGTACCAAATCTTAGTAATTTGACTATATGATAAATATAGATATTATTTATTTTTAAACTGTTCAGTTTTGCATAGCTATTGTTCGAAAATGGACATTTATTTAGATCTGTTTACACGATACACTTTATGTTCTGCAACTTAAATTAGTCCTTAGACTTAAAGTTCTTCATTCTCATTAAGCCATCTGTATCAAACTAACAGGTTGTATTAAGCTTTTTTATAACGTATTATCTATTATCTATCATCAATTAATTTTAATATCGGATATAAAAGGTGCCGCCAAAAACTACAGACAGGCTCCGTCCAGTTGTAATGTGACTATTACTGGTTCCAGGGTACATTCGTTTTTGCTTTTTTCTGGTGGATTTTCAGATGTTCGATTTTAAAATAAAAACAGGCACAATAATCTAATATGATTATACTGATTCTAACTATCTGATTATCTATTATATAGGGGTAATAATAAAGGCGCTGGCCATAGGTAGCGTCTTTATTATTGCAAGATGGCTTCTCTGTGGATTTTTAGGCTTCTTTGCCAGAATACTGCTTCTGTAATAACTCACTTTGGTACCTCCGGTAGCTGGGGCCGTTTATCCAAACAATCACCGTCAATAAAAGTATAATAATAGGGCAGCAGGCTGTTCAATGCTATAGTTATAAATAAATTATAAAGATTTGTTGCCTTATTGCCTTAGTTCGAAAATTAAATTTTGAAGTTAAAAGTCATATAAAAATAATTAATAATAACTTAAAAGCAAGAAATTTCTTTATGCAAAAATTAAAAGAGAAGTTAAAGGATAAAACAGCTTTTCAGGTAAAAAAACTTTCATTTTTCTTATCTGGTGAAAAAAAACAACAGAAATGGCCTTTTTTGTACAAAAGCACACCATTTTCGTACAAAAGCGAACCCCCTGAACTTGCGTTTAACCATAGTTTTGTGTTAACAAGATAATAATAAACCAATGTTTAAGGCTGAACAAATCAAAATTTTAGGCTTTCCTGGGAAATTGAATATCTCCATATTAACAGTTTTACAAACTATTGAAAAATCCAAAAACTATAAGAATTGCATTATGGGCAGGCCTCATATTTCATTTCTATATTATAAAACCATTTAAAATACGCTTGTTTTCAAACCGAGTTCGACATTTTTTCTAGTATTAAAACAGCATATTGATGATCCAAAAGAACAAGTTTAATATCAAAAAACACTGCCTATAGGAAAAAAAGACAAACCAATATCCCTCATTCTTGACCTTAAGAATGAATATGAAAAATTCGATTAACAAATACTAACCATATATAAATTAAATGATAAAAGAAATACATATTAGTCTAAAAAGCTATATTATAGCTTTTGCTCTGCTTTTTCTTACCGCAAATATGGGTTTTGCACAAAGCCTTATTAAAATTAAAGGAAAAGTTACCGATGAAAATGGAGAAGCATTGATTGGTGTTTCGGTACTGGTTAAAGGAACGGGAAAAGGAACATCTACTGATACAAAGGGTAACTACTCAATTGAGGCGACTACAACCGCGACCTTGCTTTTTTCGTACGTAGGGTTTGATAGCCAGGAAGCTACGGTTAATCCATCAGGAATTATCAACATCAAATTGTCTGGCGACAAAGAGCTAGATCAAATAGTGGTAGTGGGATATGGTAAGGCTAAGAAAAAAGACTTAACCGGAGGCGTGGCTATTGTTGGTAAGGAACAGCTTAACATGGTTTCAACCTCAAATCTAATGGACCGTTTAGTTGGACAGGTAGCTGGTTTCAGTATCACCACAGGAGATGCCTCTCCCGGTGCGTCGCAAACCTTGTTAATACGAGGCGAAAATTCTTTATCTGCAAGTAATAATCCATTAATTATTTTGGACGGAATTCCCTATAGCGGTTCTTTAGCAGATATCGATCCTAATAATGTAGAAAACCTTTCTATCCTTAAAGATGCATCGGCTGCTGCTATTTATGGCTCTCGTGCATCAAACGGGGTTATCCTTATACAGACCAAAAGAGGAGCATTAGGAAAAGCGAAGGTGTCCTACAAAGGAACTTTGGGGCTGGCTGAACCTATGCAGGAGATAGATGTGATGGGACCAAATGAATTCATTCGATTCAAACAAGACGTTGCCCGGATTAAACAAGGTTATACGGGGGCCCTATTAGACCCTATAGCCGGAAGCATAATGAGTGTTACAGAACGGGAAAACTATTCTAAGGGTATTACTAACGACTGGCAGGATTATGTTTTTAGAAGATCCATGACCATGGATCATCAAATAAGTGTTTCTGGAGGTACGGAAAATACAAAATATATGGTCGCACTTGCGGCGTTAGACCAAGATGGGGTGGTATATAATTCAAATTTGAAACGTTATAATATCACTACAAATGTGGACCAAACTTTTAATAAATGGCTGACCATTGGTGTGGGTATGCAATATACTAGGAAAAGCGATGGCGGTATAACTCCCAATTTAGAACATGCTATTAAACAAAGTCCATACGGACGCTATAAAGACGATAATGGAAATTACGTATCTGAACCAATGGAATATTCACTGATTGTGAATCCAATGCGTAATGTAAATGCCATACAAGACAGGTACAATAACAATTTCTTTTTATCAGGGTATGTCAATATTTTATTACCAGTTAAAGGGCTATCAGTACGATCAAACTTTGGATATAATTACAGAAACGGATTTACGGGCACCTATTACGGACGTGACACCTATAATGGAAGAGATCAAGGTACCGACGCTGGCGGTAGTGCAACCATCAACAACTCGCACTATAACGATTATACATGGGAAAATCTGCTAAAATACGAGCGGCAAATAGGAGACCACCACTTCGATGCTACTGGGTTATTCAGTTTGCAAAAAACTAAAAGCTGGTCAACAGCTCAAAGTGGAGACGGATTTGTGACTGACGAAACAGAATATTTCATGATAGCTACTGCTGCACGTAATATTTCAAATAGTGCCTCATTATCAGAAACGGCCATGATATCATATATGGGAAGGCTAAATTATTCCTATAAAGGCCGATACCTATTAACTTTAACTGGACGTAGTGATGGAGCCTCCGTTTTTGGAATAAATAATAAATATGCATTTTTCCCTGTTGCCGCGGCTGCCTGGCAAATCGGAGAAGAAGGATTCTTAAAAGATAAAGTAAGATGGCTGGATATGTTAAAACTGCGCCTTTCTTATGGTGCCAATGGAAACCAAGCCATTACACCATACAGAACTTTAGATCGGCTTCATTCGTCTGTAAAATATATTTGGGGCGATGATGGAACGGCGGTTACAACCGCCTATTTGGCCGGAGATGGCATAGGCAACCCCAACTTAAAATGGGAAACCACTAATTCTACTAACCTTGGCTTAGATTTTCAGTTGTTTAGAAATAGAATAAGCGGAACTATCGATGCATATCTTTCTAAGACGAAAGATTTGTTGATGACACGTACCGTACCTATCATGAACGGATATAGTAAAATCTGGGACAATATCGGAGCAACCCAGAATAAAGGAATTGAAGTAACCATAAATTCGACAAATATTAAAAACAAAAATTTTCAATGGAATTCTACAGCTGTATTTTCGTTAAATAGAGATAAAATTGTCGAATTAAGAGGGGACGGGGTTGATGATATTGCCAACAATTGGTTTATTGGTAAACCATTAAGGGTATACTACGACTATAAGATGTTGGGGGTATGGCAAAATGGAGAAACCCCTAATGTACAAGGTGCCGTTGCTGGAGATGCCAAACTGGATGATAAGGATGGAAACGGAATTATGGATGCAAATGACAAACAAGTAATAGGTTCTAAAAATCCTCGTTATACTGGCTCTTTGGCCAATAGACTTACGTATAAAAACTTTTATGCATCTGTCTTGGTTACAGGAGTCTTTGGTGTTTGGCGTGATGATTACATGGCTAATACAAATGCCTGGACTTTCGGAATTACCAACTATGTTCATGGAGCCAACTACTGGACACCAGAAAATCCAGATGCTACTATTGTATCGCCGGGTTATTTAAATCCACTAGGACATGGTTATTATAAAGAAGTTAATTATGTACAAATCAGAAATATTACATTTGGATATCGCTTGTCAGAAAAAGTAGCACATACAATTGGTGTGAGCACTGTTGATATTAATGTGAGTATAAATAATCTAAATACATTTTCCAATATAAGAGAAGTGCTCAATTATGACAACACTTGGATGGCTTCTTATCCAACAGCACGTTCTTATATGTTCGGTCTAAATGTAAACTTCTAATTTAATACAAAACTATAATGAAAAATATTACAACAACAAGTTTGGTGCTTATTATGTTGCTCCTGTTAGGCGGCTGTAAAAAATATTTGGAAGAAGACTTAAAAACAGAATTGGCGCCATCCAATACTTACACAAGTACATATGGATTTGAAGTAGGTAGTGCTGGCCTATACGCGCTCACCCGTTCAGAATACAATACCTATGGTGAAGGTGGCGCTTATATTCACAATGGTGCTTGTCCTTATGAAGCACTTCAAGTATCTACGGATCTTGCTGATGCAATTAATAGTGATGGTTCATTAATGGCATTTGCCAATCTTACGCTTACCCCATCAGAAAGATTTGTTGGGACTTTTTGGAATTGGGCGTACGATTTGATCGCGTCCGCAAATTTAATGCTCGTCTATTCTGAAAAAAACACCAATTGGGATACACCTGAGGATAAAGTACATTTTCAGGCAGAAGCACGTTTTTTCAGAGCTTATGCTTATCGTACCTTGATTTACCTTTATGGTGACATACCCTATGTAGAAACCATTTTATATAATTTTCAGCTAAATTTTACTCGTACTCCAAAGGCAGAAGTAATAGGCCATATGATAGACGATTTGAAATTTGCAGTAGATAATTTGCCTAGCAATCCGGATGAGGTACAAGATGGTAAACTTACCAAATGGGCCGCGAGTCATCTGTTAAGCGAAATTTATTTGTTGCAAGGTAATTATAAAGAAGCTGAAAATGCGGCCTTGGCAGTTATCAACAGTGGCTACTATAGTTTGATGAAAACAAGGTTTGGTGTAAATAAAACCAAAGCGGGAGATGTGTTTAGCGACTTGTTTTTGGAGAATAACCAAAACAGAAAAAGTGGTAATAAAGAAAGTATTTGGGTATTACAATTTCAGTATAACACTATTGGTGGGGGGACTAATTCTGATGATTGGACTCGAAGGGCCTGGATCCCCAACTACTCAACCATAACCGGATTTGTTTTAGCCGATACTTTGGGAGGACGCGGCATAGCTCAATTGGTGCCTATGAAATGGTGGGTAGGTACCAAAGAGACAAATGCTACAGGTGAGGTTCCGGGTATATTTGAGCCTACTGACATTCGTAATTCCGACTACAATATTAAACGTAGTTGGTATTACAACAATCCCTCCGAAAGCTCTCTGTATGGGAAAAAGGCAAATATTACTGATCAAACTTGGTTTACAACCAAATCCCTGTTTCCGGCAATTACCAAATTCTTTTATGGACGCGCAGAAAATTTAGCCTTAACAGGTAGTTATAAGGATCGCATGAAATTCCGTTTGGCCGAGACTTATCTACTTCTCGCCGAAGCCTATTTGGGACAAAATATGCCTGATAAAGCTGCCCAGGCTGTAAATGAAGTGCGTAAAAGAGCCGGGGCTTCGGAAATAAATGCATCGCAAATGAATATGGACTTCTTGCTTGATGAGCGTATTAGAGAATTATCTGGTGAAGAGAGCAGAAGATTTACTTTGGTTCGTACCAAAAAATTAGTTGAGCGTGCAAAAAAATATAACAATGCAATTAAGGATAAGATAACGGACAAGGATATATTATGGCCTATTCCACAGGTAATTGAAGATGCCAATACAGGCGCTTCGTTCCCACAAAATCCCGGTTATAATTAGTCTTATAATGAACCTTCAAGGAATAAATAGAAATACCGAGTATAATACTTATTTGAATCCTCAAAAGTTCTTATCAGATAAAATAAATTAGGCCAGAAAATTCGTTAATGCCATTAAATTATGGGCGAAATGTTAATAAAAACCAAGCAGATGAAATCAATAAATTACTTGTGCCAAGTTTCATTCTTTTTCGGGCTGGTGCTTTGTCTGGCGGCCTGCAGGAAAGGAATTCAAGATATACCAAAGGTTCAAGAAACCATGGAACTTATGCCATCCTCAGATAGTATTGCCTTAAATGCAAATGACCTTACTCAAAACATCATTACATTTAATTGGAAACCTGCCAGAACACTGTCTGATGACCACCTGGTAAGTTACACAACCAGTTTGGATGTAGTAGGCGATAATTTTGGGACCGGCACCGCAATATTTAATTACGAAGACGACAATGTATTTAGTCGAAGCTTTACGTCTGAACAATTACAAAACTGGGCTAATGAAAAATGGGGTGTCCCTACAAATAAAGCCTTTACAATCGAATTCAGGGTAGTTGCCGAATGGCAGGGAGGAGGGACTTTTGAAGCACCTGAAGTCAGAACCGTAAGAGTAGTGGTCACTCCAATCAAAACTGTTGTGTTTGATGCTGATAAAATATTTTTGGAAGGAAGCGCAGTGGGCCCAAACAGGATTGAGATGCCTAAAACCCTGGAAAACCTCAATCAGTATGCTTATGTCTTAAGCCTACAGCCAGGGGAGTTAAAAATTCCAGTAGAATATGAAGGTGAAACCAATTATGTAGTTACGGCTAATGGGAGTGATATATTAAATGATGGCAATGCAGTTGGTATAAAGATGAGAGAAGAAGCGTTCTCATGGAAAATTGAAAAAGCCGGAGAATACCGGGTAGTTGTAAATATGCAAAAGGCCACAGTTACTCTATACTCTCCTGCAACGGCTCTGATGCCTAAAGTAGTGACTTGGACAGGTGACGCTTTATACACAACTACTATTACTGATTTATGGATGCAAGGAGGTATTAATGGCTATGGCACACCAATTAAAATGGATTGCACAGTAAGTTTTGCGGATCCCCAAATATTAGTATATACAGGTGCCAAAGTTGGAACTACGAAATTTATAGTATATGGTGGAAATGATAATAATAAAAATCTAGCTTACGCTTTTAGTGCGCCTACTACATCAGATGGAAAAGCTCAAACCTTATCATTAACATTGGGGAAAGTATCTGAATTGGGAGGAGGTACCCTGAGTGCAAATCGTAATTCTTATTATACCATTCCAGCTACTACCAATGTATTGGTGTTGGACTTAAGAAACATGACCATCTTAGCTCAAAACCGTTAATTAGCTAAATAATGATTGCAGAATTTACTAATTAACTTAAAGGTTATTCAAAATGAAAAATATAAAATCTAGAAATACAAGTCTAAAAGTAATAGTCGTAATGTTGAGCCTATTGTTATTTGCCTGTAATAAAAATACCGATGAGGCTACAAAGACAACAGAAGGTACTTTAGTAAAACCCAGTTATAATAGAAGTACCATGTTTCGTAATCCATTAAATGGTTGGGTAATGTATGGATCGGCGTCAGGATTGCAATCATATTGGGATACTCAATTTTATGTCCCTGATTTGGGCAAAACTGTAAAAGCTGTCGATTACGCTTCGGCAGCTTACATTCGAACAAGCTGGACAACCTTTAATCCTGCTGATGGAGTGTATGCCTGGAGAGATCCGAATACAGCATTATATAAAATGATAAAGGGTGCGCAAGATAGGGGGCTACCAATTGCTTTTCGTATTGTAGTAGATGGAAGAGATCAAGGTGCTAATACACCACAATTTGTGTTTGATGCCGGAGCCAAATACTATATTGATAATCCTTCGTTTCCCGACAGAAAAACCCCTTTACTACAAGATCCCATATTTAGACAATACTACGCCAAGTTTATAGCAGAATTAGCAAAAGACTTTAACGACCCCAATAAAACCTCGTTTATTGATGCCTATGGACTGGGGTTGTGGGGAGAAGGTCATACTGTAATTTATGAAGACCCCAATCATCCTTCAGGTAAAAATATTGAGGATGTTAAAGAAGAAGTAATAGACTGGATCTCGGATGTTTATGTAAAGAACTTTACCAAAATTCCCCTGCTAATCAATTATCTCCGTTCAATTGGTGACCCACTAAATGATGGTTCTGTAAATCCCAATTCTGAAAGATTGTTAGATAAAATGATTGATAAGGGGTATAGCTTGCGCCAAGATGCTTTTGGTATGACTGATTATTACAAATCCTGGGAAAAGAATTTCGCGAAGACTTGGAATTTTAAACGTCCAATCATAATGGAAGGGGGTTGGATTACTACAGGTACACATAACTATTGGATTGATCCAAGTGGTAAATATAGACAGGGACATCCTGAAGATGTTAGACAGGGTGAATTTGATGCTGCCTCAGAAGCCGCGGTAAATATGATGGATTTTCGTATCGGAGAGATTGACAGTTGGTTTACCAAGTCCTTTATGTTATGTCAACGTTTTATTTCTGAGGGAGGCTACCGTTTATATCCAGATCGGGTATACTTGCCCGAAAGTGTAAATAGTGGTACAGAAGTAACTATTACACACCGATGGCGGAACATGGGATGGGGTTACTTCCCCAACAACATTCCGCAATGGAATTATAAATATAAAGTCGCTTTTGCACTACTTGATGGCAACAATACTTTAAAAGAGCTTTTTATTGATGATAAAGCAGAACCTTCAACGTGGTCGAAGAACAATCCTATGTCATACGAATTAAAAACAAAAATAAGTGTACCTCCCGGAGACTATACTTGGGCTGTGGCTATTGTAGATGCTACAAATGATAATCAGCCAAGCATAAAACTTGCAGTCAATGGTGAAATCACTACTGATGGGTGGCTAAAATTAATTGATGTACATATTCAATAAGATTTGATTCTAGATAACAGGCTCGAATTATAAGGGTGGCTGGTTGGAGCCAAAAATACGACCTTTATTTTGGCAGATAACAAAGAGCTCTCTGTGACTCAATAGAAAATGGGAATAAATTATTCAAGCTATTGACACATAGGAAATAATTGATAAAATTTTCAATAAGGATATATGAGAGGCCACGAGAAGATCAATAATAGCCTAGCAAGGAAATTTGGATATGCCACAGCAAATGAAGTAATTTTACGCATAGAAGGCAGCGATACGTTTGCTGTATGAATACGATTAGTTTCAGGGGTGCATAATTTCAGGCGGAAAGCATTTGTCTTGTGTAATCTTTATCAGGTGATAGAAAAAAATTTGAAGACACCTTTTTATTATAGGCTTTTTGATCCTGAACAAATATTTCAGCAAGAGATAGACAGCAACGCTGGTGAACGACCATAAAATAGACGGTTAACAGCTATTTCTGTATTTTGTCTTTAAAAGTAGCAGTAGAGAAAGGAAATTGAGCAAATTTTCGAAGGTTTATTTATAAAACGGCAGATAATTAAAATTGGTTTATGGAAAAAAGGCTATTTATCCTTGTATTGTTGTATCTGGTATTATCATGCAAGGTCACCGCCATCGATTTTTCTCAGTATCGCTTTCATGTAATGCCAGAAACGTCCTATTATGGAGGTATTCAAAGTATTGGAAAAGATAGCCTGGGCCGTATTTGGTATACTGGACCCGACGCCATCTTTGTTTATGATGGCAATAATTTTCGACAACTTAATGAACTTGTATCAATTACAGACCCGGCTTCAAAATGGCGCTATGGTATGTTATTGAAAGACAGGGTGGGGCGCTTATTTTTAACTACTAACCACGGGCTCTTACAGTTCAACTATAATCAGTTTTCTTTTGAGATGATTATTCCTGGAAAAATAAGGGCCATTTGTTTAGATGTTAATAACAGGCTTTTAATGCTCAAAGATGACAGCCTTATAAATTATAATCCTCAGACGAAAGCCAGGTTATCTTACAGGTTACCAGGCGACGGTTATTTTTCGCAAATTTTTACAGTTAAAGAGTCTGTGTACTTATCACAACCCGGCAAGGTTTATAAATTCGATATTCGTTCAAAAAAATTCGGGATATATACCAAGTTTGATGGAAATTATTCAGTTAATGATGCGGTGGAGTATGAAGGAATGACTTATATGTTAACGGATAAAAAAGGTATTTATATTGTGGACAGTCAGGGGTATATTCAACGGCATGTATCTGTTCAAGCCGCAGGCGCTAAATCAGTCATTTCTAAAAAGATTTATCTCGACAGAAGAGGTATTATATGGGTAGCCACTCAAATGGGATTATTTCTTTTTAACCCACAAACTAACGAATCCGGCATGATGAATATGAATCAGAACGATGCCTATTCATTGCCTAATAATTCTATTTGGACTATTTATGGAGATCCGGATCAGGGGGTATGGATAGGGACTTATGGAGGTAAATTAGCTTATTGCTCAGAACTCGACAAGAAAATACGCTTTCTAAAGCCTGGACCTGAAGCATTGAACCATCCTATCATCAGTAGTTTTGCGGAGGATAAAAAAGGCAATATTTGGATTGGTACTGAAGGCGGAGGGTTAAACTATTGGAATCGGCAAAACAATACTTTTAGTTATTTTATGAAGGATGGGGACAATTCGCCAAACTCTAATTTGATCAAAAGCCTCCATTTTGATTCCGAAATGCGCAATTTGTACATTGCGTCTTTTAACGGAGGTATAACAACCTACAATGCTCTGGACGGAAAGTTCAGTAATTTAAATTTTCTCAATCCCTTTAATCACCAACCACTCACAGTTTACGATTTTGTACGTGATAACCATGGCGGATGGTGGATGACGGACCCTGATAATTTGCTTTTCTATAAAGCTCCTGATCAGGAAAAAATTGAGGTCGCTACACTCTACGAAGCGGATGGTAAAGAACGAAAACTAGAAATAGAAACCATTTTTTGGGACGAGCAAAAAATGCTCCGCATTGTTACGCACGATGGGTTGTTTGTTGTAAATCCGGTTACAAGACATATTGTTAAACATTATTACTTGCCAGATAAACCTTATTACGTAAATAGTCTTTGTTGTTATAGCCTTATTTCCGATGGAGATCTTTGGTTAGGCACTTTGGGAGGGGGTGTTAACGTCTTAAAAAAAGACGGCACCTATCAAAATTTCAATACTACTAATGGCTTTCCCCCAAAAATCGTTTTTGGCATTTTGGAAGACTATATATCAAAGAAGATATGGTTGAGCACCAGTGATGGGATTTATTTTTACGATCAGGTAAAAATGAAGTTTGAAAAAGCGATGTTTTATACCGATAATAAATGCGGATCATTTTATATACGTTCAGCTTATAAAACATCGACCGGGGAGATATTATTTGGAGGAACAAATGGATTTGTGATATTTGATCCACGGCACATGACTGATAATCTACAGCAGCCTAAGGTTTTCTTTACTGATTTTTTGGTCAACAATAAAAAAGTTACAATAGATAGTTATCATTCACCGCTAAAGCAAGATATTTCAAGCCTATCCAATAATGAGAAAAACAGAATATATCTTTCTAGTGATCAGTCAAATATTGAAGTTTGCTTTTCATCCAATAGTTACTTGGAAGAGGATAAAAACCAGTTCTCATACAGAATGCAAGGCCTTTCCAATGATTGGCAATTATTAAACAGGAAACAGAAATCTGTACAATTTTTTGATCTACCATCTGGAGACTATATTTTTGAAGTACGTGCATCTAATAATGATGGTATTTTGGGAAATGATATTTCAAGACTATTTATACATGTAAACCCGCCGTTTTTTCTTTCCTGGTGGGCTTATCTTTTATACAGTCTAATTGGCATTACATTATTTTTCTTTATAATTCGTTATTATACTAATAAAAAAGTCTTTAAAGAAAGGCTAGCCCTGGAGGCATTGAAAGAACAAAACATGCGTGAGCTAAACCAGGCTCGTACTAATTTCTTTACGAATATTTCACACGATTTAAAAACACCCCTAACGTTAGTATTGGATCCACTGAAGCAATTAAAGGAAAACCTTGGTTCAAATGATAAGAGCACCGTCTACATGCAATTAATTGAGAATAATGTAGGTCGTATTCAGCGAATGATAGGCCAACTGCTTAAGTTCAGAGAAATTGAGAGTCAAAAGATAACCCTAAACCCACAAGTATCTGACCTGGTAAGTTTTATTAAAGATGTATTTGGTTTGTTTGAATTATATGCTAATAAAAAAGAAATTGAGACAGATATATCTGCCTATAGGCAACAACTCATAGTTGCATTTGATCAAGACATAGTTGAGAAAATATTAACTAATCTCTTTTCCAACGCGTTTAAATATACTCACAATAAAGGATACGTTGGTGTCAGAATTTATGAAGCTGGTGCTGAGAAAGAAAAGCTGGGTAATCAGGCCGCAAAGAATGATAGAGAGTTTATTTGTGTCGAAATCATCAATACCGGAGATGACTTTTCAGAAGAGAAAAAAGACTTACTTTTCTCATCATTTAGCCGGTTATCCCTACAGCGTCCGACTTTCGAAGAGAGTTCAGGTCTGGGACTCGCTATAGTAAAGGAGCTTGTTGGTGTTATCGGTGGAAAAATATGGATGGATTATAAAATGAATAAAATATCCTTTACCATACTACTTCCTTTAGAAAAGCAAGCAAATGCCGGGGAGATAAGCACTACGGTGTATGATTATACCATTTCGGAACTGGATGATATTTTATTAGAACATGAAACACCTGACAATTGCGGCAAAAATGTAAGAAAAGCCAACAGCGTTTTGCTGATTGAAGATGATCAGGCACTTAGAAATTATTTGGAGCAAAGGCTTTCGGAAATCTACAATGTTTATACTGCAAACGATGGCGACGAAGGCATTGTTAAGGCAGAAAAAATATATCCACAATTGATTATTACAGATCTGATGATGCCCAATCTGGATGGGTTTGAAGTTTGCAGACGTTTGCGCCAAAACTTTAAAACTAGCCATATTCCAATTATTATGGTCTCTGGTAAGGGAAGCGATAATCAAAATAAGTTAAGAGCCCTTGAAATGGGGGCCAGTGTATTTATTGATAAGCCATTTGATATAAGTTATCTGTTACAACAAACAGAAACAATTCTTAAAAATCAGTCGGATCTGAAAGAAAAATATAGCAAACGATTTCTGGTAGATCCGTCGAAGGTTACTATCTCGTCGATTGATGAAGAGTTGCTGACTAAAGCAATGATGTTTATTGAAGAAAACATTGACAATCCTGATTATTCTGTAGACCGGTTTGTGTCGGATATGAATGTCGGACGGACTATTCTATACCAAAAGATAAATGATATAGTCGGCATGTCTATTAAAGAGTTTATCTTAAATATCAGGCTTAAGAGAAGCGCCTATTTGTTAGAGCATTCAGAACAAACAATATCTGAAATCGCTTACCAGACAGGATTTAATAACCCTAAATATTTCAGTATTTGTTTTAGAAAAAAATTTGAAATAAACCCATCAGAGTTTAGAAAGCAATTAGATTCCAATAAGGAAGATCAGCGGGAAGTATAACGTGAAAAAGGTGTATTGTTTTCGGGATACCCTATAAGTATCCCGAAAATAGTAAGATTGTCATCAAATAAATTATAAAATCATAAGTATTGCTACTCAATATGCGAAACATGTGGCATTAATGTGCAGGTAATTGTAGCTGTTTAAATAAATAATCAACAAATTAAAGAAAATATAATTATATGCGTGTAGTAAAAATTGCTGTTTTATTGCTCATTTTGGCGGGTCTTGTTTATTATTCCCCAAGTACTGCAACCACGTTAAAATTTGATAACACAAAAGATAGCGCAATCGCGAAAGATAAAAATATCGAAGGTAATTATATTGTGACAATATTACCAGATACTAAAAAAGTATTGAACAATCCATTGAATGGATGGGTGTTATACGGCAATTCAAAGTTTCCTGTTGATTTTTGGGATCATTACGATCATTTATTTATAAAGGATTTAGGGAAAGATGTCAAAGTTGGAGATTATTGTCATACCCTTTATTTAAGATTGAGTTGGGCATTATTGAACCCTCATGAAGATCAGTTCGGTTGGAATACAAATGAGGCACTAAAGAAAATGATTGCAGATGCAAGACAAAGGGGAATGCGTTTAGCCTTCAGGGTCGTTGTCGATAGCAGGGATAAAGGAGTTGATTTTACTCCTCAATTCGTAAGAGATGCAGGTGCTAAAGGTTATGAATCAAAATCAGGAAACAAAACAGTCTGGTCGCCATATCCCGATGACCCTATATTTCAAGCTAAATATGAAAAGTTTATAAAGGCTTTTGCAGCACAATTTAATAATCCTGATGAAGTGGAATTTATAGATGGATATGGATTAGGTAAATGGGGCGAGGGTCATGCGCTTATATATCAAGATTATAGCAACAAGTTTGCGGTTTTTAAATGGATAATGGATTTATATATTTCTAACTTCACTAAAGTCCCTGTTGCTATTAATTATCATAGGGAAATAGGGGACACTATATCATGGGGAGCGCCAAGCCCGGCAAGTAGCAACCTTTTGGACGATGCAGTAGAACATGGATGTATATTGCGCCACGATGCTTTTGGAATGACGGATTATTATCAGCAATGGGAAAGAGATTACGCAGCTAAATGGTTGTATCAACGTCCAATAATCATGGAAGGCGGATGGGTGACACATCAGCATAATATAAAACTGGATCCACGTAAATATAAAACTGCTGCAGATGTCAGGCTAGGAGAATTTGACGATTCAAAACTGGCTCATGTAAACATGATGGATTTCCGTTATGGGGAAACAGAGTCTTGGTTCAATCAACAATATTCCTTAGTTCAAACGTTTAATTCCGAAGGGGGATACAGGCTGTATCCCGATAAGATTTCCTTACCTATGTCAATAAAAAAAGGGGCGGAAATAACCATTACACATGAATGGCGGAATTTAGGATGGGGCTACTGCCCAAACAATATTCCTCAATGGAACCAAAAGTATAAAGTAGCTTTTGCTCTACTAAATAAAAGAGATAGTAGTGTCGTTAAAATTTTTATTGACCCGGATTCGGATCCCGCTAAATGGATAAAAAATGCACCCACGAATTACACTTTTAAGGCAAAAGTGGATGGTATTACTGAAGGAGAATATATATGGGGTGTAGGAATCGTAGATACGACAAAAAACAATACCATAGGAATTTCCTTAGGGGCAAAGGGGGCTTTTACTTCGGCAGGCTGGCTAACTCTGATGAATGTGGATATTAATAAAAAATTCGAGAGTATAAAATAGATTGTGTAAACAGGTTTAAATAAAGATCTTATAGCCGACATCTATCTTCAAAGATAGTCAAAAATTGATGGAGTATGTATCCCCAGTTCTGAACGGGCATACTCCATTTTTTTTCAATATTGGTGATGGCCATATAAACCGCCTTGAGGGCCGCCTGGTCATCCGGAAATTGAACTTTCGTTTTTGTATACTTTCTAATTCCCCTATTGAGATTTTCTATGGTATTGGTGGTATAAATAAGTTTTCTGATTTCCATGGGGAAGTCAAAATAGCTGGTGAGGCAATCCCAGTTGTTTCTCCAGGATTCAATAGCATGCCTGTATTTATGTCCCCATTTATCATCAATTTTTTCCAGTGCAATTTCCGCAGCCTCCCTGTTAACAGCAGCATACATCTCTTTTAAGTCTGAACAGAAGGCCTTACGGTCCTTCCAGACCACATATTTACAACAATTACGGATCTGATGAACTACGCATAGCTGAGTCACCGTATTGGGGAATACACCTTTGATGGCATCAGTAAACCCTTTAAGATTATCCGTACAGGCGATAAGAATATCTTCCACACCTCTGGCCTTTAAATCCGTAAGGACGCTCATCCAAAAGGAGGCCGATTCCGTTTCCGCCATCCACATGCCCAGCACTTCCTTTAGACCGTCATTTTTAAGGCCAATAACCAGGTAAATACATTTATTGATGAACTTGCCGCCCTGTTTGACCTTCAAAACGATACCATCCATCCAAACCGTATAATATATGGGCTCTAAGGGTCTGTGTTGCCACTCTTTGACATGCTCAATGATGCGATTGGTGACATTGGAAATGGTTCCCTCACTCACATCAACGCCATATACCTGTTTGATCTGCTCTGTGATATCAGAAGTGGTCATCCCGCGGCTATACATGCCAATGACAGCCTCTTCGAGCTGATCACTCATTCGTTGGCCTTTGGGGATTAATTGGGGGCTAAAATCGCTATTACGATCCCTGGGAATATTGAGTACCATATCCCCCAAAGATTGGGTCTTTACCTTCTTGGGATAGGACCCATTACGGCTATTGCCACTATTATCGCCCTCTTTTGCATGTTTCTCGTAACCCAGATGCGCATCTAATTCTGCCTGCAACATCTGTTCTACACCTTCTTTGTAGAGGTCATTAAAAAATGAGATAAAGTTCTCTTTACTGTCAAATTGCTTAAAAAAATCCTTCGGTAATTTGTTTTTCTGTTCCATCATATAGGTTTAAAGTTAGAAAAAATGGGCCAAATCGTCGGCCGCTTCCAGGAAGGTGAAGCGAAGTGAGGCGTAGCGTAGCGGAGCCGAACGAAGCGAACCTTCCTGGAAGCGGCCACTCTAAATCTATTTACGCAAAGAATTAAACACTACCAAAAATTCAAATATCACTAAGCGACTTACTATTGACTAGATACTCTGTGTTGACCAAGAGGACCGGCCCTGAGAGGTTGTGGTTTCTTTGAATACACTTCTTGTCCCGACCAATGTTGTTGTTGACTATCTAGGGAATGGCCCCTTTTTCTTCAGCCGCTTCCAAATTATACGAGGTGAAACTGAGTATTTCAATAATCACACGTGGTTCATTAATATACTCTATTAACAGGAAACGCCGCTGTCTTTTATATGGCTTTGATAAGTAGCCAGAATTTAGAAAGTGCGACATTTCGTAAACATAAAACCGTTTTCCTTGTATGTGGCACGATTCAAAATTCATTCTCTAACTTTAAGCTTTACGGTTAGGTAAGAAAGCCGATTTATGAAACTATACAACTTACCTTAACTTCGACTTTCTTTTTTTCGGCGTAGTAGCATTTGATTCAAAAATTAAATCTTTCAGATCTGCGGCAAAAGGGTATGGGATATTAGTTTTTTTGTTCCGGGTGTCAAAAAACTATGGTTAAAAATGTATAATTCCCCAAGAATTCAACTTAATCCCCAAAACTTAGGCTGCATTTGTCTGACTGGTAATAACTACGACATATTGTAGATTCTGGAGCATATATACTGAATCACTCGACATTACCAAAAAATCAGTACTGAGAGATGAGCCTGAGATACAAGATATTGAATAACGCTTTATCCCCCATTAGGGGGATTTTTATTTGAATTTGTATACTCATCTTTGTATAATAATTGCGCTTAATAAGTTGCTACAGTTTTCCGGAAGGCTGTTGCAGTCATAATCTTTGAGGCAGATGTGAGTATAATTGAGAATCGCAAGTTCAATGGAGGTACATATAAGGGTACTGCAAACGGAACAAAACTGAATTTTGTAAATCAGTATCGTCTTAGCAGAATGGAGGCTATTTATAGTGTTTCTCTGTCGATGCCCGGATATCATGTCCAAAGACTTATAATAACAAGTTGATTAAAATGAAAAGGGCTTATACATTTCTTGCAATGTTTGCCGTATCACGAAGATACTTGATTTTACAGACAGGTTGGGCTATACCACGGATGGTAGCCTCAAATGGGTGGATTATTAAGCGGGCATGTTTATCTCTATGGGGCTAAGGCAGATGAGGTTCAGATGCCAAAGGGAGTATATTTAGAATAAAAATTGCGGATGGCTGTTATACGAATTTGTATGGCTTTAAAAATGACGAGGGCATCTTTCCGTATGGTACGCCAGTCAGCGATGAAATTTATCTCTGTGGGATAATATCAACCCACCTTTATTTCTTTATAAATATTCTGTTATGAAAACAAATTTACTTCTGTTGTTTTTTTTAGGTGTGTTTGTGTGGAGTACGAAAGCTTCCTCCGGACACAAGAACCTTTCTGCGCTGAATGCGAACGCTGCTATTACTGATGGTTTTATTACTACTTGGGTGACGGACGGAGCCAATCAGCAGATTATCATTCCCATTAATGCGTCCTATGCGGGCCAATATAATTATAATGTTAATTGGGGTGACGGTAATACTTCTAGTGGTCAAACGGCAAATGCGATGCATACCTATCTGACCCCTGGGACGTATACGGTCACGATTACCGGTAGTTTTCCGGCCATTCAAATGTGGAGTACGGTAAACGTTCCCGGCAATAACCAAAGGTTGATTAACGTAGTACAATGGGGAAATGGTACCTGGAAAGGCATGATAAACGCCTTTAGATATTGCCAAAATCTGACTTCGGTGCCTAATGCTAATGGCCCTGTTTTTGAAGCAAGCTCAAGTCTTGCGGGTATGTTTTTTGACTGCAATCATCTGAATTGTGATCTGAACTTGTGGAATTTGACCAATGTGATCAACCTCAACCATATGTTTGACGGTGCCAGTTCTTTCAATGGAAATATTGGAGATTGGAACGTTTCTAATGTGGGTGATATGCATGATCTATTTAACAAAGCTGTGGCTTTTAACCGGGATATTTCTCAATGGAACGTTTCTGTCGTCAGAAATATGAGTCATATGTTTGAGAATGCCAGGTCTTTTAATGGTGATATCGGTAATTGGAATGTCGGATATGTAAATGATATGAGTAGTATGTTTTCATTGGCTTCTGTCTTCAATCAGGACATTGGCCGCTGGAACGTAGGCAATGTCACGAATATGTATTTTATGTTTTCTAACGCTCCCGCTTTTAATCAGAACCTTGATGGCTGGAACGTCTCAAAGGTTCAGAATATGGCTTATATGTTCCAGGGAGCCAGGGCTTTTAATGGCGATATGCACTCCTGGAATGTATCTAACGTCGTGGATATGTCCTGGATGTTTAATGGTGTGGATGGATTTAATCAGGATCTCAGCCAGTGGGACGTACGCAAAGTTACCAATATGTCAGGCATGTTTTGCAATGCGGCCGCTTTTAACCAGAATATCAGCAATTGGCAGACAAACAGCCTGACCTTGATGGGTTTTACTTTTTTGGGCACCAGTAGTTTTAATCAAAATCTGGGAAACTGGCAGGTGTCTAAGGTGACCAATATGGAGAGTGTGTTTGATGGCGCCGGATTATCGTCCTCAAATTATGAAAGCATACTTACAGGGTGGTCCACACAGACCCTGAAATCTAACCTGACACTGGGGGCAGCTGGCCTTAAGTATTGTTCGCCGACGGCCCATGAGCTACTTGCCTCAGATTATAATTGGCAAATACTGGGCGATCGCAGGGCCTGCCTGGTGCCTGCGGTTCCTGATGGCAATGGTATTGTGTATGTGGATAGTGCGGTCGCTGCTCCGGGTAACGGCAGCAGCTGGACAAGTGCCCTGAAATATCTTTCCAATGCCACAGAATCGGCCAAGACAAATATTGGGATCAAGGAAGTTCATATCGCCAAAGGATCCTATTATCCTTCTGGGGAGAAAGAATTGTTGTATAGCGATAGTACATTTTTGATTCAAAGAGCAGGATTAAAGCTTTTGGGCGGTTATGCAAACGGAGGCGGAACCCGCAATATAGAAATGTATCCAACCATATTGAGCGGGGATATCGGCGTGCCTTTGGATACGGCCGATAATACAGCCAATGTGTTAGTCATTCAAAATATTGCTGATGGGGCTGATAGTCTGATTGTGGACGGTCTTACAATAACTGGGGGAAAAAGTGTTACAGACCTCTCCGAATTAATGAGCTTCTACTTAATGAAATTTGCTGGTGGAATTTGTCTGGTGAACGTGGACGCTAACACAGTGATAAAAAACTGTATTTTAACGGGTAATAATGGTGATTTGGCCTCGGCCATGTCTATTGGTAGTCTTGACCCAACGATGAGTGGTGCACCACAGATCATCAATTGCCAGTTCGAAAATAATGCGGTGAGCGGTCTTTTGGCCAGTATGATTGGAAACGGCGGAAGTTCGCTGCTTTGTTCAGGTGTATCTCCAGTTTTAAGTCATTGTAGTTTTACGGATAATGTTGGGTATATGGGTGGAGCTGTTAATTGTTCGAGTGCGGGACCTGTTTTTTACGATTGTGCGTTCTTGCGCAATAGCGCCAGTTTGGTGTCGGCGGTGTATAGCACACAAAATGCCAGTCCTGCATTTTTAAATTGTTCATTTCTGAATAATTTTAATAGTGGTGTGAATCCCGGTGTGTCTATGGATCCACAGGTTTTGCGATTATTTAGTAATGCGGTAATAGGTACTACCAATCAATCAAAAACCAGGTTGATTAATAGCACCATTGCCAATAATAAAAGCCTAGCCAGCCCGGTAACCGACGGTCCACTTTTATTTAATGTTAGTGAATCATCCACCTATATGACCAATAGCATCGTTTGGGGAAATGTAATTAATACAGTCCTCGATTCTCTAGGTACAGTTCCTTCTAAAATCAGCTACAGTTTAGTTCAGGGAAGACCGGAAGATCCTGCCCTTCATGTACTTGACGGCACTTCTAATGCACCTATTTTTTCGGATTCGGCGGCCGGTGATTTTCGGTTGACCGCTGGCAGTGCTGCCATTGATATGGGCATAAATGATTCTTTGCTGCAGGCTATGACTACATTTGTACCTTCCATGACTTCCCCTGGTCTTGACCTGGCGGGTAATCCTCGTATTAAAGACGCTGTAATTGATCTTGGATCCTATGAACTTTCTGATGCATCCCTACCCGTGCATTTAAAATACTTTTCAGGCGTCCTGAAAAATGGCATGGCTGAACTTCATTGGGAAAGCGGCATGGAGACCGGTCTTGCTAATTACGGTGTCGAAAAGAGTGTAGATGGAAATAGCTTTAAGCGTATTGCTGGGGTTAAGGCCACCGGCAGTAACAGTACGTATTTTTATAAAACGATTCAACTGGAGCACGATGCCTATTACAGATTAACTATAACAGACAAGGGGGAAAGCCCTGAGTACAGCCCTGTCGTTCATTTGGCGACCAAGGCTCAGATGGATGGGTTATCATTATACCCTAATCCGGCTAAAAATTATATTAAGGTCCGGGTCGACATAGCAGGAACGCTGTTGCTATATAGTGCAGCGGGACAATTTATCAAGGCGGAGGGACTAAAAGCCGGTGTCAATACTATTGATATCAGTAGGCTGAGTGCAGGGGCCTATTTTGCCATCGTTGGCAACAGAAAGCTGAAATTTGTTAAACAATAAGCGTTTTAATTGCCTTTCGGATAGGTGATTAAGCTTAAATTTAAACTGCGACTTCCTTATTGAAGGGAGTCGCAGTTTATGTTTAAATGGTTTTATATTTAGATAAGTTTTTGAATAGTAACTTTTTGTAAATCAGCTTTGGCAGGCCCGTTCAAAAGTTGGCCATCCGGATCATACCGGGCGCTGGGACAGGGACAACCCCAGATTTTTTCGCCGTCATTCGATTGTGCCAAACAGCCCGCATGAAGACAAACCAGATGAAGACATTTTAATTGACCTGCTGATCTTTATAGATAGCGAGTTTTTCGTTGTTAAAAACGCTCCCCTGGATTGATTAGAATGATGAAAGAATAACTTGATTCTGAAAAATGACCTACTTTTTGCCTTGATCCCTACTTTTTACAAAATGCATCGTTTTTAGGCTATAATAATGCAAAAAGGCGCTATTATTAGCGCCTTTTGTGATCCCGCTGGGACTCGAACCCAGGGCCCATACATTAAAAGTGTATTGCTCTACCAACTGAGCTACGGAATCTTACCATTTTTAACCGCCTAAGTTTCTGTGTTTCAGTAACCTTGTTGGGTTAATTGGAGTGCAAAAATAAAAGAAAAATTTATACCAGCAAACTTTTTATGGAAAAAAATGAAAAATAATTTCTTTGCCTGTTATTCATCTTCCGGACAGTTGCCCCTGCAAAATTTATTATAGAGTTTTTCGTAAATCGGAATAATATTATTGATGTTGAATGTCAGGGCATGCTGATACGCATTTTCTTTAAATTGATTGAGTAAAGCATCGTCTTTAAACAATTCAATTGCTTTTTCTGCCGCATGTTGAACATCTCCGACATTAAATAAAAATCCGGTTTCACCATCCAGGTTTACTTCCGGCAAGCCGCCTGCATTACTGCTAAGTACAGGAACATGCGCAGCCATGGCTTCTAAGGCCGCCAGGCCAAAACTTTCATACTCTGAAGGAAGAATAAATAAATCAGAGATAGCCAGGATCTCTTCCATCTGTTCCTGTTTACCCATGAAGCGCACTTCATTTTCTAATCCTAATTTATTTATTGTTTCTTCGCAGACAGGTCTTTCCGGACCATCACCCACCATTAATAGCTTACAGGGTACTTCTTTTTGAGTAGCTGCGAAAATTCTGACGACATCGCATACTCTTTTTACTTTACGGAAGTTAGAAGCGTGCACCATAATCTTTTCGCCTTTCGGTGCTACTGCTTTCTTAAAAGCGTCAATTGGTTTTTTATCAAATCGTTGGATGTCGACAAAGTTGTAAATGACTTGAATATCCTTTTTAATATCAAAATATTTGTAGGTCTCTTCTCTCAGATTATTAGACACAGCTGTAATCGCGTCACTCTCGTTAATAGAAAATGTAACAACCGGTTCATAAGTTTTATCCTTACCCACGAGGGTGATGTCTGTTCCGTGTAACGTAGTAATGAATGGTACATCCCGGCCTGTTTTCTCTTTCACAATCTGTTTGGCCATAAAGGCGGCAGATGCGTGTGGAATGGCATAATGGACATGTAAGAGATCTAAATCGTATTTAATGATGACGTCTACTAAAGTACTGGAGAGCGCTAATTCGTAGGGAGGATACTCAAATAAAGGATACTCAGGTACCCGGACCTCATGGTAAAATATATTCGCATTAAACTCATTAAGCCGGACGGGTTGTCTATAAGTGATAAAATGAACGGCATGGCCTTCATTGGCCAGTGCTTTACCTAATTCCGTGGCCAGAACCCCACTGCCGCCAAATGTTGGATAACAAACAATTCCGATACGCATTTTTATTATTTAAAGAGTGATATCAAACCAGTACTGCTTAGATTAAGGAACCGGGTCATAGCCACTGCCGCCATGAGGGTGACACCTGGATATCCGCCTAACTGTCAGCCAAGCCCCTTTAAATAAACCGTATTTTTTAAACGCTTCAATCCCATATTGAGAGCAGGTTGGCGTAAACCGGCAGGTAGCCGGCAGGGCAGGAGAGATGACAAGTTGATATATCTTGATGAGTAAGATAAACGGATAACCTAATATTTTAAGTACTGCTTTAATAATAAATGATTTATGCCCAAACCGCTAATTGGCTGATCGAAGAGATTCATTGCCAAAAATCCCCGAAATTTAACTTAGCCAACGTCTTGATGGACAAATGATAATCAAAGGTAATATACCTGTAGAAAAGAAAATGTAAAAGAAATGTCAGTATAGGTTCTTTCTACGGTAGTCGGTTTAACAAAAGAAACTAGTCTATTCCTTAACAGCCAATTGTTTTTGCAGTTTTTCAGTTAAAAAAACAACCAGTTTATCCACTTTCTGTTCTATCTCCTGTAAAGTAGGAAGCTCTTTATGACCGTAAAGCCAGAATAAAGATAAGCTACAGCCATACTCATCGCATAAGGCCCATAAAGGCGCCTTTTGCTTACGGTAAGCCTCTCTGAGTAATCTTTTTACACGGTTTCTGCGGGTGGCCTGTTTGAAAAACTTTTTACTGCAGCTAAAACCTACCTGCACAGGTGTTGTTGAAGCCTTATTCATGTGTAGTTCATAAAATAGACGGATAGGGGACTGCGTTACAAACTTTCTGGCTTTAAACAGCTGATCAATTTGCTTACGACTTTTCAGTTTTTCAGATTTACCCAGCGTATACTTCATGATAGAATAAAACAAACCGGTAGACAAAATTAAATACCGTGCAGACAAAGATACGAGCGGCTCATACTTCAAATGCAAAAAGCGCTATAAAAATCTATTTTACAGCGCTTTGCAATATTATATAAAGAGACCCTGCTCTTAATTTCTATTTTAATTTCCTTTCATCAGAAACCGTTAATTTTTTACGGCCCTTTGCACGACGAGAAGCCAAAACCTTGCGGCCATTGGCAGAAGACATGCGCTCACGGAATCCGTGTACAGATTTACGGCGGCGGTTATGTGGTTGAAATGTACGTTTCATCAGTTCTTTTTTTTAATAATTTGACTTTATAATTAACTCTAAAACAAAACAGCGACCATTAACTGCTTTTGTTGTGAAAGGTGGGCAAAAGTAAAACATTTTACCCAATTAGAAAAAATATTACGGGTAATTTCTCAAAATTTGCGAAGCGCCTCTCAGCGATCGATGGGCGTCTTAAATATAGAGAATGGCGATGATTTCAGTTTATAGCTGTATGGATATATAACTACCTGATTGCCATTATGTATTTTAATACTGGAATTGACTTCCACACTACTGCCGCTATTTGTATTGGGCCGTGGCTCTGTAAATGCGCCAGGGTTGATAAAGCGGAACTTACCGATGCTGGATAAGCTCGTTACATCGCTGCCGCCGGAAGATATATTCGACAATGAAAAGAAGGATTCCGGTGTCTGCAGGTCTTTTAAGCTCAGCCTTTCCGTTTTATCTTTCTTTTTATCCTTGTCCTTATCGTCGTCCCTGTAAGCATTTGTGTTACTGAAAGATGCAAAAGATATCGCCACCATCGTGCTGAACACCACGGTAAAAATAACTTTTATATTTAATATCTTTCTTAACATTACTGCAAAGGTACAACCTTTGTTAAAGATTGCAAAAATTATTTTTTAATATCAGGTTAAGTAATTATTAACAAATGTGCATTATTTCAGGGTGTTATATATTTGATCTGATATTTATCCAGATATGCACATCCCGGTTGAAAATAGTTGGCTATTTCAATTTCGTGGTCTATATTAGAGTAGCCAGAGTTACTGGTCAAGTGTATCATCCGGAAGTGTTTATTGTTATTTGGCTGGGATACAGGTCGCTGGAAAGAAGAATATATTGATATTAGTAAATATCTTAATGCTAAGATGCTGAATTTTTTGGTAAAATTCTTCTTAACACCCTAACCAGACGGATAATGATTAATATTGCAGGTTTCAGAGCTATAAGAAGTTCTATGGTATCAGGGGCAGCTGGATTAGGCGATCTGCACCAGGCTGGGAAGGATGAAAGGTGTACTAACGGTGTTTGGAAGCTGGATCCGGAGCCACAAATTAGATTATATTTAAAAGGAGGGTCTATGCGGGAAGATAATTACAGAGAAGAGCAGCGGTTTTTAAAGCAGTGGCTGGAAATGTATGAACAGCTACGCGCTGGCACAGCGAATGTTTTTCTGGAAGAGGATGTTTTTTTGATGGTTATAGAGTACTTCGATGAACAGGACAAGGTGAAAAAGGCAATGGAAGCTGTAGATATTGCCCTTGAATATTATCCTTACTCTACACCTTTGTTAGTCAAGAAGGCGGATTATCTGATTGTGTATAAACAGCTGGATGAGGCAATGGAGGTATTGGATCAGGCTATGATCTATGATAGCCGGGATGTAAATATTTATATTCTTAAGACCGAGGCACTCTTAGCCATGAAAAAAAGCATGGAAGCCAAGGAAATTCTGCACGCTGCGATGGAGTTATTTGAAGGGGAGGAGCTGGCAGATCTGCTATTTGAACTGGCTGATGTATTTGATGATTATGAATTATACAACGATGTCTTTAATTGCCTGGCTTCGATTTTAGAGATTGACCCGAATAATGAAGAAGCCTTGTATAAGATCTGTTTTTGGACCGATTTTACCAATCGGCATTATGAAGGCATTCAGATATACAAGCGTATCATTGATGCTTACCCCTATAATGATTTAGCCTGGTTTAACCTTGGGGCTGCCTATCAGTGCATCAAGCGGTATGAAAAAGCACTGGATGCATACGAGTACGCCATTGCCATCAACGAAAAGTTTGACTATGCCTACCGTAATATGGGAGATGCGCTGATCCATATGCGCAGATATAAAGACGCGATCGAAGTGCTGAAAAAAACACTGGAACTTTCCAAGCCGGACAGTATTGTCTATGAAGCAATCGGTTACTGTTATCACCGGTTACTGAACGGCGAGAACGCGCGTTTCTATTTCCGGAAGGCTATTAATATGAGTCCGACTGAAAGCAAATTGTATTATAAGATAGCACTCACCTATATGGATGAGATGAAATGGTCCCAGGCATTAAAATCCCTGGATACGGCCATGGCATTTAATCAGGATGCCTATGAATATGAACTGGCTAAAGGGGAATGCCTGATGAATATGGAAGAGTATACAGAAGCCATCTATTCTTTTGGCACTGTTGTGAAGCATCGCAGAAAGAGCGTCACAGGTTGGTCCAACCTCATCAAATGTATGTATCTGGCCGGTGCTTATGAAGATGCGGAAGAACAGGCTGCAATGGCCTATGAAATTACAGGAGGTAAGGCTATTTTTCTGTATTTTACTGCATTTTCCCAATATGAACAGGGAAGGGTAGCGGATGCATTAATTAATCTGGAGTCTGCTTTGATCGCTTCTCCTAAACAATTTAAAAAAGTCGTTGAACTGAATCCGGCCATATTACAGAATCACCGGGTAGTGAGTTTACTTGCTCAATATAAGAAGCCCAAAAAGTGAGTCATCTGATGAATTTATTGATTTTAAAAGCTCATTTGAATCAATAATCTTACTTTTGCGCACAACTGTAAAAACTTACTAGATGAATTTTAAACTATCTCAGATCCCTGAGCGTACGACTTCACCAAGAGAATTTGGACTCACCATGGTCATGGATAAAGGCCTGAGTCTGGAAGAAGCAAAGAACTTTGTCAGCATCGGTAAACCTTACATTGATATCGTAAAATTAGGATTCGGGACATCCATGGTTACACCGAATCTCAGGGAGAAAATTGATATCTATCGTTCAAATAATATTGCCGTCTATTTTGGCGGTACCTTGTTCGAAGCCTTTTTGATCCGCAATCAGATAGAAGATTATATTGCCATTTGTAAAGATTATGGCATTGATTATATGGAAGTCAGCGATGGCTCTATTTCTATTCCACATGCCGAAAAGTGTGGTTATATTGAAAAGCTGACAGAGCATGCCACCATATTAAGCGAAGTGGGCAGCAAGGATGCCACCAATATCATGGCGCCTTACAAATGGATCCAGTTGATGCAGGATGAACTCTCTGCTGGCGCTTCGTATGTCATTGCAGAAGCCAGGGAAGCCGGTAATGTAGGCTTATACCGTGATAGTGGAGAAGTCAGGCAAGGGCTGGTCAATGAGATCCTGACAAAAATACCTAAAGATAAAATCATCTGGGAAGCACCCCAGAAAAATCAGCAGCTGTATTTTCTGGAACTTTGCGGTTGTAATGTTAACCTGGGAAATATAGCCCCTGCAGAAATCATCCCCCTGGAAACTATGCGTATCGGTTTGCGTAGTGATACTTTCCATCTTTATCTCAACAAAGATCAGCAAAGCACTTATTAACAGGGTTATTCATCTAAACATCCATGAAAAAATACGCCATCATCGGCCTGCCGCTCGGGCATTCATTCTCTAAAAAATACTTTGAGCAAAAGTTTAAAGAAGAAGGCCTTGTGGACTGCGTGTTTGAAAATCATGAACTGCAAACCATTCAGGGAGTAGAGGCTATGTTGCAAGACGCTGCCTTAAAAGGATTTTGTATTACGATTCCTTATAAAAAAGCCATCATTGCTTATCTGGATGAATCCTCTGAGGCTGTTAAGGCCACCCAGGCATGCAACTGCGTGCAGATTAAAGATGGCCGTCTTATCGGTTATAATACAGATGTCATCGGATTTGAAAATTCTTTTGTTCCCCATTTAAATGAACAGGACAAAAAGGCCCTGATCCTTGGTACGGGCGGAGCCGCAGCAGGAGTCTGTTTTGTTTTGAAAAAACTAGGGATAGACTACAAGTTTGTCTCCAGAAGCCCCGCGGGAACTGATCTTTCTTATGAAGCCGCTAAAGCGCCTGAGATCATGAATGACTACCGGGTTATTATTAACTGCAGCCCAGTGGGAACGTATCCAAAACAGGACCAGGCGCCGGATCTGGCATATGATTTATTGACCTCCAGGCATTACCTCTATGACCTGGTGTATAATCCGCCGCTTACCCGGTTTCTGGCAGAAGGACAGGCCCGAGGTGCCAGGATCCAAAATGGATATCCTATGTTAGCGATACAGGCAGAAGAGAACTGGAAAAACTGGAATGCGTAAGCTCCGCTACTTCGCAAAGCCTGCTGCCCGTTGCAAGTGTTCAGTGGTTTGCCGGTACCATGCTTATGGATTACAGATCCCTGTCATAAATATTACGCCTGTCATTAACGATCTGTTACCGCTTCATAAATCTACTTAGTTTTATTTTGCATCACTGTCTGGCCAGACAAGGCAAACAGTGTTTATTGAATTCCATTATGCGTAAGAAAAATTACTGGGACCTCCTGATATTGGGATTTGCGGTATTTCTTTTCAGTGCCGGACCTGTATCAGGAAATCCGGGTAAAACAATACTGAAAATTCAGCTGAGAGATTCCATTCCGGCTGATTTACCTGAGGGGCTATTCTCGGTGCCAAAAATATATGCCGCAGCAAGGGTGCAGACGCCTATTTCCATTGACGGAAGCCTAAATGATAAAGGTTGGGAAAATGTGGCCTGGTCGGAATTTTTTTCTGATATTGCCGGCCGCTCAGAATTAAAAGGCGTCCGGATTGACTCACCTGAGAAAATATTGCCTACCCGTATTAAAATGTGCTGGGATGACAGCTCTCTTTATATCGCAGCAACGCTCAGAGATCGGGACCTTTGGGCAACACTTCACCAGGCAGATACAATTATCTACCATAATAATGATTTTGAGGTCTTCTTTACAACAGGTCCTGATATCAACGGGCACTATTACGAAGTGGAAGTAAACCAGCTGGGAACCATACTGGACCTGTTGATGACACGTCCTTACAGAAATGGAGGGAAAGCCATGATCAACTTTGATATGAAGGGGCTGAAGGCAGCCGCTCGTCTCCAGGGAACGCTAAACGATCCCACAGATAAAGACAGCGGCTGGACTGTAGAAATGGCGATTCCCTTTAAAAGCGTTCTGGCTTTTGGGCAGTCCATTCCGCAAATGGGTACTTATTGGCGGATGAACTTCTCCAGGGTGCAGTGGGATCTGACCGCTGATCGTGACGGCTACCACAGAAAGCGCAGCGGGGGCCGTGTGGCGCCAGAGCACAACTGGGTATGGTCACCGCAAGGCATCGTCAATATGCACGCCCCCGACAGGTGGGGCTATCTGTTTTTTACGGCGGACAGCAGCACAAAGCCTGTATTGCCTCTTGTCGAATTACAAAAAGCTGCGCTCTGGAAACTATATTACCGCCAGCAGTATACATTTGCCACCCGTCAGAAATTTGCCTTAACTTTAGGGGAGCTCGCGGTCACGGGCAAGGTAATACTGCAGAACCCCGTCAGCGGAAAGCCGGAACACTACTTTTTGCATATACAGGCAGGTAAACGTTGGTTCCGGATCTCGCTCAGTGACCCGCTGGGGAATGATCTTTTGACACTTGATCAAGATGGCATTATCAGCTCTTCAAGATGATTGCCTTTGGTTTTATAGAAGAAGAACTTTAATACCCAATTTAAAAGCAATTGAAACTGTAAATATAAGCTTAACGTTATGAATGATGACAGAAGAGATTTTCTAAAAAAGGCCTTGTTGGCCTCTGCCGGCGTGGCAACGGCGCCGCTGGCCATGGCAGCGCAGTCCGGCACAGCTGCTTATAAAAGCAAGTCCGTTAAGGGTCGTGGCGCTGCAAAAAGAGTGCTTAAAAATTGGGTATGGATAAATCCGGACCCCAAAAAGTCCGCGCAAGAAATGAGTACTACTTACGCGGCGTATGCCAGCGCGGGGATCACTGGTGTATTTTTTGAAAATGACAGTGAGGCGCATTTCAGGGCTGCTAAAAAACAGGGGCTGGAAACCCACCGCTGGATGTGGACCATGAACAGAGGGGAGAAGACGCTCCTGGAAGCGCATCCTGAATGGTATGCTGTCTCCAGAACGGGTAAGAGTTGCGCAGACCAGCCACCCTATGTCGATTATTATCGCTGGCTGTGTCCTTCTAAACAAACCACTCTTGAATACTTACAGCAACAGGTCAGTCAGATACTGGCACTGGATTATGTGGACGGGATTCATCTGGATTATGTCCGGTATTGCGACGTCATTTTGCCGGTCAACCTATGGTCAAATTATGATCTTGTACAGACAAAAGAACTGCCGGATTATGATTTCTGTTATTGTGATCATTGTCAGGAAAGTTTTCACCGGTGGAGCGGGCAGAGACTAAAGGAGATCACGTATCCGGAGGCCAGCCTTTCCTGGCGGCAATTTCGTTATAACCAGATCACCAATATTGTCAATCACCTGTCAGATATAGCCCGTGGCAGTGGTAAAAAGATCACGGCGGCTGTGTTCCCGACACCGGAAGTCGCCCGCAGAAATGTGCGTCAGGACTGGACCTACTGGAATATGGACGGGGTCTGTCCTATGATCTATCATGGATTTTATAAAGAAAATACCCGCTGGATCGGCGACGCTGTTGCCGAAGGCGTTCACTTTTTGCATGGCAAGATGCCGCTATATGCGGGCCTGTATTTACCGGACTTTAAAAGTAGTGGTGAATTGAAAGAAGGTATTCGCTATGCATTAGAGAACGGTGCAGGCGGGATCTCTTTTTTCGGTCAGGTGAAGGATGGTGATCTGGCCTGCCTGCAGGAAGTGGCAAATCAGTTTTTGTCCAGGTAGCGACAGATCATTTACACATACAAAAGGCGCCTTGTTGATCTTTCAATCTCTAAGGCGCCTTTTGTGTATGCAATAAGTCAGGCCTTAATAGGCGGGGGTAATACCCGTATAGTTTTCCGGGGTAATGGCCCGCAGCTCGTCTTTGATCTCTTTAGAGACTTTAAGAGAAGTAATAAACCGTTGGATATCCTTTTTAGTGATGGAAGCTTTACCACGGGTAAGATCCTTCAGCGCTTCATAAGGATTCGGATAATTTTCTCTGCGCAGGATTGTCTGAATGGCTTCTGCGACCACGGCCCAGTTGTTGTCCAGATCTGCTTTCAGTTTGCTTTCGTTGAGCAGTAATTTGCCCAAGCCTTTCTCAATTGACCGGAGTGCAATCAGGGTATGCGCGACAGGCACGCCCAGATTACGCAGCACCGTTGAGTCTGTCAGATCACGTTGCAGGCGGCTGATGGGGAGTTTGGCTGAAAGATGCTCTAAAAGCGCATTGGCAATACCCAGGTTGCCTTCTGCGTTTTCAAAGTCAATGGGGTTGACTTTGTGGGGCATAGCTGAAGATCCCACTTCTCCTTTTTTCGTTTTCTGTTTAAAATAATCCATGGATACGTAGGTCCATATATCCCGGCACAGGTCAATCAGGATATTATTGATTCTTTTGATACTGTCAAATTGCGCCGCCAGCATATCATAATGCTCTATCTGGGTTGTAAACTGCATCCGCTGCAGCCCCAGGCGTTCTTCTACAAATTCATTACCCAGTTTGACCCAATCCTTTTTAGGGAAAGCGACCTGGTGTGCATTAAAGTTTCCTGTGGCGCCCCCGAATTTGGCTGCAAAAGGGACTGCTGTCAGTAAATCGATCTGATGGATCAGTCTTTCTACGAAGACCATCCATTCTTTGCCCAGCGTGGTGGGAGAGGCTGGCTGTCCGTGTGTTCTGGCCAGCATCGGTATTGTTTTCCAGTCTTTTGCCATCTGTTGCAGGTGCATTTGCAGATTCAACAGTGCTGGCAGGTATTGTGTTTCTACAGCGTCTTTCCATCCCAGGGGGATGGCTGTATTATTGATATCCTGGGAAGTCAGTCCAAAATGGATCCACTCTTTTAAGTGGCTGAGTCCAAGTGTATCCAGGATCTCCTTCAGAAAATATTCCACCGCTTTTACATCATGGTTGGTTACTTTCTCAATCTCCTTAATGCGTACCGCATCGTCAAGACTGAACTGATCGGCAGCCTCCAGTAGTTTGTTTTTGTCTTTAGCCGGTAATTTGAATATTTTCTTGTCGGCCAGAAAGATAAAATACTGTATTTCTACATACACACGGTATCTGATCAAGGCGTATTCAGAAAAAAAGCCTTCCAGTTGTGTCACCTGTGGATGGTAACGGCCATCAACAGGGGAGATGGCTGTAAGGTGGTGAAGATCCATTCTATTTGGTTTTTGCTAACGTTTAATTATTTTGATAAATGTTATCTTTGCGGGCAAATTTACAGCATTTGAAGAAGATAAAAGTCGCCGCCGTTAGTTATTTAAATACCAAACCCTTATTATACGGCGTAAAACGTTCCCCGGCGTTACTGGAGCAGATGGAATTAGTGGAGGATTTTCCGGCAAAGATTGGTAAGATGCTGGTTAATAATGAAGTAGATTTGGGATTGATCCCCGTGGCTTATATTCCCCAGCTAAAAGACTGGAAGATTGTATCCGATTACTGCATCGGTTCCACAGGTCCTGTGGAAACGGTTTGCCTGTTCAGCGATGTGCCGGTGGATGAGATTGAAACTGTGTTACTGGATTATCAGAGTTTTAGCTCTATTAATCTGTGTAAGGTTATTTTCCATCATTTCTGGAAGAAAAAAGTCGCCTATCAGCCTGCGACGCCCGGTTATATTGACCAGATCAAAGGCACGACAGCAGGGGTAATTATCGGAGACCGCGTATTTGAACAAAAATATGGAACGCAGCCCCAAAAGTATATTTACGACCTGGCAGAGGTATGGACAGACTATACGGGACTGCCATTTATGATGGCTGCCTGGATCGCCAATAAAATACTTCCTGAATCTTTTATTAATGCGTTTAATTTGGCCAATAAGGCGGGACTTGATAATTTAGCTGCGGTATCGGCAGAGATTCCTTATGATTATTTTGATCTGGAGACCTATTTCAGGGAAAAAATCAGTTATGATGTGAATCCGGATAAGATAAAGGCGTTAGAATTATTTTTACAACTTATGCAGGAAATTCCTGCCTAAACAACCGTATCGCGTAAGGCTGGCCCGCATGTTATAAAAGCCTGATAGCGCAGTATAGTCCCAAAATGCAATTATGAATATAGAAAAGTTATTTCGTATATTAAGTGCCATTTTAATGCCGATTGTTTTTATTCTGGCCTTTATTATGCTGCCCTTTTTGCTGCTTTCATTGAGTAATCCGGCGCTGCTTTTCGGTATTTTTGTTTTCGCCTGCGTCGTGATCTATATGGTTAAATCTGTCCAGTTTTTCCGGCGTAGCGTTGTGCCAGGTCTTTCTGCCAAGGCCAACACCAGAGACTGGATTCGTGTGAATGCTTTTGTATCCATTGTTTTTGTTCTGGAGATACTCTTTAATGGCTATTACATGTTTTTTAACAGCAAGGAGTTGATGACCACCCTGCAGATCTGGCTCAATAAATTGCAGGATGCACAGGGAACGGCTTCTATGCCTATATCTGCAGAACAGATGTATGGCGCTTTAAAGAGTCTGATGATCTTCTTTTTAGTGCTCGCGGTACTATTGATGGTGCATATTGTTTGCAGCTTTAAATTGCTTAAAAAGTACAGGGATTTGTTTGTTCATGCATAAAAGGACTTTTTCCTGCTCCAATTATACCCCTTGATTCCCCTGAATAGTTGGTATCTTTAAGCTATCTCTAAGAACGACTATGATTAACGCTATTACAATAGAAAGGGTTTGCGCTTCTCAGGCGCTTGCTGGCGTACCGATTCTGGATATCCGCAGTCCAAAGGAGTATGCAAAAGGGCATATTCCCGGCAGCCTTTCACTACCTTTATTTACGGATGAAGAAAGGGCTGTGGTAGGCACCCTCTATAATCACGGAGGCAGGCAGGCGGCTATTCTTAAAGGCTTTGACATAACAGGCCCTAAATGGTCAGGCTATATCAGCAGAGCACTTGAACTGGCGCCAGACCAGAAAGTAATTGTTCATTGCTGGCGCGGTGGCATGCGCAGTGAAGCCATGGCCTGGGCGCTGAACCTCTATGGATTTGACGTATACATACTTAAGGGCGGTTATAAGTCCTTTCGCAGGTGGGTACATCATTTATTTAACAGGCAGTTTCCCCTGGTGGTCTTAGCCGGTAAAACGGGTTCCAATAAGACCGGCACCTTGCAACAAATGCAAAAAGAAGGGGAGCAGATTCTGGATCTGGAGGCACTTGCCTGTCATCAGGGATCTGCTTACGGAAGTATGGGACACCTGGTACAGCCGTCCCAGGAGCAGTTTGAAAATAATCTTGCCTGGGCTTTAAATGAGCTGGATCACGCTAAAAGGATCTGGATTGAAGACGAGAGCATTACCATTGGCAGATGCGCTGTTCCCGGTCCGCTCTGGCAGCAGCTCTGCGGCGCACCTGCTATTGAGCTGGAAGTACCCATAGAACAGCGCATAGAGATCCTGAACGGCCAGTACGGTATTTTGGATAGTGATTTTTTGCAGGAAGCCACCCTCAAAATAAAAAAAAGGCTGGGGCCGGATCAAACCAGCGCTGCAATAGAAGATATTCGCCGTGGTGATATGCGTAGCTTTATCAGGCGCGTATTGGTCTATTATGATAAAGCGTACGCAAAATCAAGAAAACCGGCTGCCTTAAAAAAATGGACCGTGGTACAGCCCGTGGAAAACGGATCCGATACGCCTGCTATTGCCAGGCAGGCCATTGAGCTGGCGGGGCGTCAGATGTACAGCCCCCTTTCTACATAAAAGAGTTTTAAATTAACCTTCTATAACTATGCATCCTCAAGCTTCTAATGATACGAACCCGCATTCCGGCACAGAGACTGTTAAATTGACCGCCTATTCCCATGGAGCCGGTTGTGGCTGTAAAATAAGCCCGGCAGTACTGGATGCTATTTTGCCCGAGGGAGCGGGTGCCTTTAAAGATGCCCGGCTGCTCGTGGGTAATCAGATGCGCGATGATGCGGCCGTCTGGCAGATCGACCAGCAGCAGTCGCTGATCGCTACAACAGACTTTTTTATGCCGATTGTAGATGACCCTTTTGATTTTGGACGGGTCGCTGCGGCCAATGCGATCAGTGATGTTTATGCCATGGGTGGAAACCCTGTATTAGCACTGGCTATCCTTGGCTGGCCGGTTAAACTTCTTCCCATTGAACTGGCCGGTAAGGTCCTGGAGGGAGCCAGGGCCATTTGTGCTGAGGCAGGTATCAGTCTGGCAGGAGGGCATAGCATTGATACGCCGGAACCGATATTCGGGCTGGCCGTCAACGGGCTGGTCGCGACGAAAAATTTGAAGAAAAATGCGACGGCACTGCCGGGATGCCACCTGTATCTCACTAAGCCTCTTGGCGTGGGCATTATCTCGACGGCCCAGAAAAAAGGCATCGCTAAAAAGCAGCATACTGCGGCCGCTTTGGACAGTATGATCACCCTCAACCGGGCAGGCGCCCTGTTTGGTAAACTGGATTATGTAACAGCCATGACCGATGTTACCGGATTTGGGCTCCTGGGACATTTAAAGGAAATGTGCCAGGGAAGCGGCGTGAACGGCGTTGTTGAATTTAATAAGGTTCCGTTGCTGGACGGAGTTGCCTCTTATCTGGATCAGGGAGCTGTTCCCGGAGGTACGACCCGCAACTGGGACAGCTACGGACGGTTTATCGGCCCTGTTACAGACCGGCAGAGGCAGATTCTTGCAGACCCGCAAACCAGTGGCGGATTACTGGTCGCTGTCAGCCAGACAGCTATAACTGACTTTGAACAGATATTGCAAGATCAGGGCCTGTCGGCACATCATATCGGTTGGTTGGAGGACCGCCCTGAAATAACAGATGCGCCTTACATAAAAGTTATCTAGTTATCTTTATTTTTATTGTTTCTGGTATGCTCTATGTCTCTGACGGCATCTTTTTTGAACAGATTGCCGATGAGGTTACCTGTTTTTTCGGCGACTCTACGGCCTTCGGAAAAGACGTCCAGTATGGTCCCTTCTTCATGATGAAGATCGCTTAGTTTGGAATAGGAAGCCTGTTGCTGTGGATATAACAGTATATAACTGAACTTGGCAAAATATTTATTCAGATAATAGGCTGTCTTAGACAATTTTGTATGGTAGGAACTGTAGCCGGGCCGGGAAATAACGACAATAAACAGGTCATTAGGCTGTAATTCCCTGCTTAATATCAAAAAATCATCCCAATCATCCCAGTGCTCAAAGGTCAGTGTGAGCGGTTTAGAGGAGGCCTGATTGACGAGTTCAATGGCGTCCTTAACCGTGGGGTTACAATACAGCAGGAGCGGAAGCCCGCTTTCCCTGGAAATAGTCAGCACCTTGGCGACCCAGTGATTAAATCCTTCTTCCCATTCGGCATGTTTATTCACCACAACGACAATCCGGCCCAGTGTATTAAACGGTTGAACGGAGTGGTGCACAAAAACGGTATTTTCCGTATGGGACAAAATAAGATCTGTTGTGACACCGATCTGGCTTTTTTTGGAGCCGGACTGTGTCACGCCGATAATGATGTCAGTAATCAAATGTTCTTTTATTGTATATAAAATGCCCTTTGATACGCTCTGGTCATAACGAATAATTGGTGTAATAACCGTGTCAGAGCCCGCCGCCTGTTCCAGTGCGATCTTCATCATTTTTTCGGACTCCTTTCTTTTGGATTCGTCGTCATTTTGTTCTTCCACAACGTGGAGCGCAAACCTTTCCGGCGCTTCTTTACGGGTGTTCATCATAAGTGCCAGGTCCACCAAGTCGCTTACCGTATCAGGTTCATCGAAACATATCAACACTTTGTCTTTGTCTTCCGGTGTTTCATCCGTGGTGGCTGACAGCTCAGCTTCTGCAATGTTTTTGGAGGCTTTCTCCACCATAAGTGAACTGACCGTGCAGGTGACTAAGATCGTCAGGATACTGCCATTCAGTATATCTTCATTTAGCAGCCGGATGGGTGTGCCGTCTGGCGCTTCGCCTAAAATAACGTTGTAGCCTACCAGTATGACCGCCAGCGTGGCGGCTGCCTGTGCCATACTCAACCCCCCGATAATACGGCGCTGGTCACGGCTCAGTTTAAATGATTTTTGCGCCAGCCAGGCAGCTCCGACTTTCCCCAGGATAACAACCGCTACCATTACCAGACCTACTTTAAGACCGCCCAGACTGCTAAAGAGTACTTTAACATTTACCAGCATACCTACTCCCACCAGAAAAAAGGGAATAAAGATGGCGTTGCCGACAAATCCGATCCGGTTCATAAGCGCCGAGTTGTGCGGAATGAATTTATTTAAGGCCAGACCGGTAAGAAAAGCGCCCACAATGGCTTCAATACCTGCCACCTCTGCCAGAAAGCCTCCCAAAAAAACCATGGCGAGCACAAATATATACTGACCGATACTATCTTCATAATGCTTAAAAAACCACCTGGCAATTAACGGAAATACAAAGATCACCGTCAGCCCGAAGACGATCATAGAAACAGACAGGTTCAGCCAAAAGCCACTGCCAATCTCACCCTGAGACATGCCAACGATTACCGCTAATACCAATAAGGCAAGGATATCTGTGATCATCGTTCCGCCAATGGTAATCGTAACAGAAGGATCTGTATTAATGCCATATCTGCTGGTAATTGGATAGGCCAGCAAAGTATGGGAAGCCATCATGGAAGCAAATAAAATCGAAGTGGTCAGAGAGTATCCCAGGATATAATAACCGCTGATGGTACCCAGGATCATGGGCAGGCAGAAGGTGAATAGCCCGAATAACATGCTGCGGAACTTATTCTTATTGAATTCTACCAGGTCAATTTCCAGGCCTGCCAGGAACATGATATAAAGTAAGCCGACTGTCCCGAAAAGCACAATACTGCTGTCCCTGAGTAACAGGTTGAACCCATAAGGTCCGACAATGACGCCGGCAATGATAAGACCTATAATATGCGGAATTTTAATGCGGTTTAATAAAATGGGCGCGAATAAAATGATGAAAAGTACCAGTGAAAATATAATCACAGGATTGGTGAGTGGTAGTGTAAAATCTAATGCGGCGGCTAAGGTCATAATAAGGTTTTTAGGTTGAGGGGCTTCACAGTAGCCTAAGCTTACTGTTTTTTTAAGGTCAGGTTATAGACGATCTGGCAATCCGGCCGGACAATACTTCGCTTGCCTTCCATTGACAGGGAGTCACTCATCTCTTTTAGGGAAACGGTAATCTGAGCTCCTTTATCCATGATTGAATCAGCGGATTGTGCAGTAAGCGCCAAAAGCCCGTTTTGGTATTTGCCTAGATACACCCGGCTCAATATATTTTTTGTGTATGCCTGTGCCATGACCGATCCTCCGACCAGAGAGAAAGTCCATTGTTCTGTTTTCGTATCGCCCACCGCAGAACCTTTGCAGGTGGCCAGGGAGCAGATCATATTGACATCCCATTTGCCTTCCAGCTGTGGAAATTCACTGCTGAGCGAATCTTCATTATAATGTGCACTATCCAGGGTTTTGGATAGTTGCTGGAGTTTAGCTTCCTTGAGCGCTAATTCATTGGCCTTCAAAATGAGTTCCTGCTGTTGCTCCATAACTTGCTTTTCCCGTGCGGCCAGCTTTTGTTCTCTTTCAGCCTGGCCACATCCCATACAGATCAGAAGGACTGTAAGAACAGATAATATGGTTGTTTTATAATACATGAGGGCAATATATAAAATGTTTGATAATTATACTCCTCAAGATAGGCAATTGTTGACTAACATCCTAATGTTCAGCGCGGTAGATTGGCCGGTATATATAATCCTTTCGTGAGCAAAGTCAGTAGTGCCGGATCAGCCTCTCCTGCATGGCAAATACAATTAACTATAAAATTTTTAAGTCTGCCCGTTAACCAAGAGAAGCCCTGGTATTGTTTTAATGCGAAGCTTCGCGGCAATTAGTTAATCTTTAGCTATATTTGAAAGGCAGGTTATTTTGTTTTTTCTTTAAACGCTTTTTTATGCAGGCAAAAATACAACTACGTGCAATAACAAGTGGGGGAGACATACAGGCGGGCAATGTATTGATTGAACAGGATCCAGATCTGCCGGCTCATCCAAGGCTGAGCTTTGCCCGCACTTTTCTGCAGCATATTATAGCGGATCATTATCCCTCTTTACATGTAGGGGATGAATATAAAGAAAACACCCTCAACTTTACCTTTCAATTGTTACATATACATCTGACACTGGCGCCCGGACACAGCGGTGAGAAAAGTGTGACCGTTACCGGAATATTGTTAGACTAATGATAAAGCAATCAAAAAAGGGAACCATCCTCATGCAAGATGATTCCCATACAAATGGATGAAAACTTATGAAATAAAGGTTGCGTAGGCCTTTATTCCAAAAGACGGTCAGGCATAGACCAGCCTGTGATTTTGCAGTTTGACTTTATGATGCAGCCTCAGTCCGCATTTATGCTGTACAATACTGCTGTCAAAATGTCTTTTACATAACTCCTCTCTGAGTACGCTTAGATAGACTTTGCGAATCGTGTTGCCGCCAAGGCACCTGACTTGTTTGTTGAAGCGCTGTACCAATTCATCATCTGGCAGACAAGAGAATTCTGTTTTAAATAACAGGGCTTGTTCCTGTAATAGTACTTCGTAATCCATTGCAATATGTTTTTATAGTTAAAAAATATTGCATCAAAGAATGTTCATTAAGCCGTGGATTCTTTCAACTTTTTTGGTGTGTAAGACCCTCATCGTTTGACCACCGTAGCTTTTTTCGCTCGGTTGGCGTCAGTAATAACTTACTCAATAACTACTTAACTTCTTGATGCGGATACAAAAATAGGCGGGTATTTTTAAACGGCCAAATAAATCTACTAAATTTGTAGACTAATAGAGTTGTTTGAATGATAACTATTTGGTTATAATATAGTTATTTAATTTATTTTTTTTGAAAAAGGTTCGCTGAAGATATTTAAGAGGGGAGATCCTGATATAGGACCGATAAAAAGTAAAGAGGGAAAGATATTTATTTTGCTGCCGCCGTGTTTGGTCTTGCAAACTTTTTAATTGCCAGCCGGGATGTAAAACTCCGGCTATGCTTTGCCGCTGTATAATCATTACAGCATTGACAGAAAACAGGAAGTAAGGTGCATAAAGATCTAAGAAGAAAAGATGTGGCATTGCATCAATACAAAGCAAAACACCCTACATTTGTTCCATGGAAAATACAAGTTGTATTGCAGATCAGACAAGAAAAAACTGGACGAAAGAAGAAATTCTTTCTATTTATAATAAACCATTCCTGGAGCTGGTATATGAAGCGGCCGAGGTGCACCGTCGCCATCACGATCCCAATAAAGTGCAGATCAGCTCGCTGATCTCCATAAAAACCGGCGGCTGTCCGGAGGATTGCGGTTATTGTCCGCAGGCTGCACGTTATCATACCGAAGTAAAGATGCACGAGTTGCTCCCTGTCCATCAGGTCAAGGCGCAAGCCCTCAGAGCCAAGCAGCATGGGATATCCCGCGTATGCCTGGGCGCTGCCTGGAGAAACGTAAAAGACGGGGAAGAGTTTGATCAGGTATTGGATATGGTGCGTACGGTTACCAGACTGGATATGGAAGTCTGCTGCACGCTGGGTATGCTGACAGAGAACCAGGCAAAGCGGCTGGAAGAAGCCGGCCTGTATGCCTATAATCACAATATAGACAGTTCAGAGGATTATTATAAGGAAATTATATCTACCAGAGGATTTGAAGACAGGCTGGAGACGATTGGTAATGTACGCAAGACTTCAATCACGGTTTGTTCCGGCGGCATCATAGGCATGGGAGAAACAGTGGCAGACAGATGTGATATGCTGCGTATCCTGGCTAATATGTATCCTCAGCCGGAGAGTGTACCGATAAATGCTCTGGTTGCCGTGGAAGGCACACCTATGGAAGATCAACAGCCCGTTTCCATTTTTGAAATGGTGCGGATGGTGGCAACGGCAAGGATTGTCATTGCTGCAACGCAGGTGAGGCTGTCTGCTGGCAGAACCAGCATGTCGCCGGAAGGGCAGGCGCTCTGTTTTATGGCAGGAGCCAATTCGATATTTGCCGGGGACAAGTTACTCACAACACCTAACCCGGATGTTCATCAGGATAAAAAATTGTTCGAGCAGCTGGGTATTGTGCCGCAGGCCCCTTTTGAGAAACATCCTAAAAGAGCTGTTGTGGATGCAGGGGAAGCAAAAGTAAAACCGCTGGGTGAAAATCCCAGATGGACCAGGCCCGACCATAAAATTCCGAGAAATGAAGCAGCCCGCAACCAGGATAAATCCCTGGGGTAAAGTAACGTGCGAAAAAAGACGGAAGGCGCGGGACAGAATTTTAGGTCTGTTTTAATTGAAAAAGTAACGGACTATCTGATGGAGTCAGATAGTCCGTTTTGATTAATGGAACCATGGGCATTGATCCTTGATCAAAGAGTTTATATATTGCTCCCGCTTACGCAGGCTTGCCGACCATTAGCAGAATAATACTAAAGGCCAGCAGGAATATAAAGATGCCAGTATAAAGGCCTTTGCGGTTGATTTGCTGATAAGCGGTACTGTCCTTGCCGGCGCTTTGCAATGTGGCAATTTGTTTTTTTAATAGCGGGCTATAGACTGCAATACCTGTGCCTGCAGCCAGCGCATATAATATCAGGGAGCCCCAGAGCCAGAAGGAAGAAAAGGGATTAAGATGCATATACCAGCAAAGGCCCAGGCCGGTTAAAAGGCTCAGAATATAGGCCGGATTGGCCATGTAGTCGTCTAGCGTCTTGATGCCGTTTAAAGCGAAAGGAAGGTACTTTTCATTTTTATGACCAATGTAAAGCCATAAGGGATAACTTAAGTTAGCGCCCAGGGCCATAATGGCCATGAGTATGTGGACAGATTTTAAAATGGCATAGACGGTGATCATCACTTCTGATTTGTGTTAATTTGAATAGAGTCGCTGTCTGCTTCATCTTACATTTCTGAACAGATGCGATTGCTGATACAAAATTCATAGCAAGGGCGCAGTTGTCCAAACCATTTACCTAATGACTCACCGAACCGTTTACCGAAACTTCGTTTCTTCCGGTTAACTATTATCAGTGCATTAAAATACCCTTAAAAATGATTTATCTCAGTAAAGCGGCAAGGATTGTTCAGGCAACTCTTATACCTTTAGGAAAGTAATTCTTATTATCTCATCTTCAATACAAATAAAAGAATCGTATGAAAAGTATACAGATTGGCAATTCAGACTTAAAGGTAATGCCCATTAACCTGGGGGGTAATGTATTTGGATGGACGCTGGACCAGGCTGCTTCTTTTAAGATCCTGGATGGTTTTGTGGACAGGGGCTTTAATTTTATTGATACAGCAGATGTGTATTCCGTATGGGGCGGCCCTGATAATAAAGGCGGGGAATCGGAAACCATCATTGGCAAATGGATGAAAGCCCGCGGCAACAGAGATAAAGTGGTGATCGCCACCAAGGTGGGCTGGGATTTTGGCGACGGCAGAAAAGGCCTTAAAGCGGACTATATCCGTAAGGCCGCGGAAGATTCGCTCAGAAGGCTACAGGTAGACAGTATTGATCTTTATTATAATCATATTGACAGCGGCGAAGTGCCGCTGGAAGAAACACTGGGTGCATTCGGTGAACTGATCCAGACAGGAAAGGTTCGTTATATTGCTGCGTCTAATGTGCCTGCAGACCGTCTGAAAGATTCTCTTAAGCTGGCTGCCACAGGCAGTTATCCGGCTTATCAGGCGTTACAGCCGCATTATAATCTGGTGGATAAGGCAGGCTATAATAGTGAATTGCAGGCAATCGCGAAAGATAATAATTTGACCGTATTTCCTTATTGGTCGCTTGCCGGCGGTTTTCTGACGGGCAAATACAGAGCTGCAGAAGACCTGGGACAGAGTGTCCGCGGGCAGCACGTTAAAAAATACCTGACACCGGAGGGACTGGCGATCGTTGAGCTGTTGCAGGAACTGGCCGGCAAGTATCAGACAACTCCTGCCGCGCTGGCTATGGCCTGGCTGTTTTTTACACCGAAGGTGGGGGCGCCGCTGTCCAGTGCGACCAAGGAGTCTCATCTGGATATACTGGCTTCTGTGCCCGGTCTGGTGGCTAAAATTGACCCGGCTGATATTGACAGCCTGACGGCGCTTTCTGATAAGATGGTCTATAGTAGTGAAAAATAAACGTGCTAAAAGCTTCGGTGCTATCCTTAACCGCGCTGTAAGCGGGTAAAAACAAACGCTGCCTGTATTACCTCTGGTAATACAGGCAGCGTTTGTTCAATTTAGATGGCAAAAAACGGGGTATCCTGTTTATTGTCCCTGAGCCAGGCTATATACCTTTTGGCCGTTTAATTCCAGCAGTGTTTCCACGGAAGTGATCTGGAACTGGGCTGCAAGTTGAGTATAGAGATCTATAATGTTTTGTTGCGTAATAGCAGTTCCTTCAGGCGCTTCAAAGCGGAGGGTATAGCTGTCTACCAGAACGGTAAATTTAGAACCACCTGGCCAGACCTGTGTGCCGCGGTTACTGACATTAATTAATGGCAACGCTTCCGTACTGTATTTTTTAGCGATCTCAGCGATGGCTGCCGGTTGTAAAGTGCTGTCGATAAAGAAATCCACGCCTGCCAAAGTTTTAGCGGCGGGTGCACTGGAATGGATCAGCAGATTCTCCTTTAATTCAGGCACCTCAATTTTAACGGGTTTGTCTTCGTCTGCGGCTCTGGCACCCAGCGCTGGCTGCTGGCCAAAGTTGGCGATGATCTGCCGGGCAAAATCAGTTGTATTCAGTGCTGGTATCGATTTGTCGCCGAAGTCACCTGTATGTACACCCTGCTCTAAGGTGTAAAGAAGTGCATTCTCGATTTTAGCGGCAGTCGCCGTCAGGCCCAGGTGGTGTAACATGGCGATACCACTGAGTAATAAAGCAGTCGGATTCGCGATGTTTTTCCCCGCGATATCCGGCGCTGTGCCATGCACGGCTTCAAAGATGCAGATGTTGTCGCCGATATTGGCAGAAGGAGCAAATCCCAGGCCGCCTACTAAACCGGCACAGAGGTCACTTACGATATCTCCCTGCAAGTTGGTCAAGACCAGCACATCAAAAGTTTCCGGGCGGGTAACCATCTTCATGCAAAGGTCATCTACAATGATGTCGTCTGCCGTGATCTCGGGGTAGTCAGCAGCAATCTGCCTGAAAGTGCTGAGAAACATCCCATCCGTGATCTTCATGATATTGGCCTTGTGCACACAGGTAATGCGGCGGGCTTTTTTCTGGCGGGCCATCTCAAAAGCGTACCTGATCACCTGTTCACTGCCCGGGCGCGTAATGATGCGGCGGCTGATGGCCACATCTTCGGTCAGCTGATGTTCGATGCCGCCATAAGTGTCTTCAATATTTTCACGCACCACGGTCAGGTCGATCGGAATGCCGGCCTTGCTGAATACCGTGTTCACGCCGTGCAGGGTCTGGAAAGTTCTTTTGTTGGCATACGTATTCCAGGTTTTTCTGGCCGTTACGTTAATACTTTTGACGCCTTTGCCTTTGGGTGTTTCCATGGGACCTTTAAAAAGGATACCCAGTTTCTCAATGGTCGCTTTGGCTTCAGGCGTCATTCCGTTGCCAAATCCTTTATCAAAAACCCATTTGCCCATTTCAACAAACTCATACTGGAGCGGAGCGTCTGCGGCTTTGAAGATACTCAGCACCGCTTCCATGATCTCTGGTCCGATCCCATCGCCTTTAGCTACGGCTATCTCAATCATAGTTAATCAATTGTAATATTGTGATATATTTTAATAAGACGCAGCAAAGTTACTCGAATCAGGATGATTTTTGTGTTAAAGCGCAAACGATTCCCTTGGCTAAATTGAGATTTCTGCGTTAAAATTTGCCCTATTTTGTCTTAAAACAGCTGTTTAAGGCATGAAACTGGTTAATAATCGACAATTTTGGTAGAAATGTACAGGGAAGGGACCGGGTAAAGTGTCTTTATTAAAGAAATGTTGCAGTAAATTCCGGTTTAATTATTGTACCAGTTACATGTCTAGAGTTTCAAACGGCAGATCGCCCTGGAATTAGCGGACAACAGAAAAAGCATACGCTAAAATATTTCTCACTTTAAAATATTATTTGAGGTAGTTTTTTTTAGATTTTTGTATATTGAGCGAGAATTTTTCAACCCAATGAACGAACAAGCAGCATCCTTTATGGCCAAAGCGGCCGTGAAAGCAGGCGATATAAGCCATCGCCAGACGATAAATTTTAATATTTCTAAATATAACGCCGCCGTCCCTAAAGGCAAAACACAGTTTTCAGATATCGCCAGCGCGAGACAGCTGGCCAAGAATGCCAAATGGCAAGCAATAGAACATCTGGATGAACATTTACTTAATTTTGAAAAACAGATCACCGGCAGGGGAGCTAAGGTGGTCTGGGCAGAAGACGCTGCCCAGGCGCTTGCTGCCATTGGTGAGATCTGCCAGTTAAAAGAATGTAAGACCGTTGTGAAAAGCAAGAGTATGGTCACGGAAGAGCTTCATCTGAATACTTTTCTGGAGCAAAATGGGATTGAAAGCGTAGAGACCGATTTAGGGGAATATATTCAGCAACTGGATAACGAGCCGCCCTATCATATCGTTACGCCGGCCATGCATAAAAATAAAGAGCAGATTGCCCGGCTTTTCACAGATAAACTGGGCGCCCCTCAGAATATGCCGCCGGAAGAGCTGACTATTTTCGCCCGCCATCAGCTTAGAAATAAGTTTACAGAGGCGCAAATAGGCATCACCGGGGCCAATTTTATTATTGCCGATGTCGGCGGGATAGCCATCACAGAAAACGAAGGAAATGCCCGGCTGACCACTGCCTTTCCCAAAACCCACATTGTGATCGTGGGTATTGAAAAGGTAATTCCGGCACTGCAGGATCTGTCCCTATTCTGGCCGCTTTTATCCACCTTTGGTACAGGGCAGAAGGTCACTTCTTACAATACCCTGATCACCGGCCCGCGCCAGAGCGGCGAATCCGACGGGCCGGATGAAATGTATGTTATCTTGCTGGATAACGGCCGGACGAATATGCTGAAAAAGCCCGAGGCCAGAGAGGCGCTCTATTGCATTCGTTGCGGGGCCTGTCTGAATGCCTGTCCGATCTATAAGAACATAGGCGGGCATGCCTACGAGACGACTTATAGCGGTCCCATAGGCTCCGTGATTACCCCGCATTTGAAAGGAATGAAGGAGTATAATCACCTGAGTTACGCCTCTTCTCTGTGCGGCAATTGCACGGAGGTGTGTCCGGTAAGGATCAATATTCATGAACTCCTGCTGGTCAACAGGCATGAAGCCGTAAAGGAAGGTGACAATTCCATGGCTGAGAAAATGGCCTGGAAAGCCTGGAAAACCGTCAGCCTGCACCGCTCTTTTATGAACCTGGGTAGTGGCAGTCTGAAAAATAAAATGGTGAACCGGCTGTTTAAAGACTGGACTGAATACAGAGGAGATCTTAATTTCAGCCCAAAGACCTTTAACGAGCTCTGGAAGCAGCACGAAAAGGGCGTAAAGCCGGCCGTCAAATCTGCTAAAGACAGTTAATCAATACAATATATAAGTATAAATTTTTGAATTAATCCAACAAAGAATCCAACAAACCATTTTCTCCATAACTCCATATTTTAAAATTAATGACTAAAAAAAGTTTTTCCTGGTCAGATGAATGTGAACCACATAAGCTCAGGACAAAGGAAATTATTCAAAAACACCCCGGTATCAGAAACTTTATCGGAAGAAACAGAGTGACCTTTATTATTATTCTGTTTTGTGTTGCCCTGCAGACCATGCTGGCATACTGGCTCAGAGATGTTGCCTGGTACTGGATGCTGCTGGCTGCCTATTGCATCGGCGCCTTCATCGACCATACACTTTTTGTATGTGTACACGAGTGTTCTCATAACCTGATCTTTAAGAACCGGGGCCTGAATACCATGGCCAGCCTGATCGCTAACCTGCCGCTGGTTTTTGCCAGTTCTATCTCCTTTAAAAAGTATCACCTGAAACACCATGCTTTTCAGGGTATTGTAAACCTGGACGCCGATATGCCGGGAGAGTGGGAAGCGAAACTGGTGGGTAATTCTACGATCGGCAAAGGACTCTGGCTTTTATTTTATCCCGTTGTGCAGGCTACCCGTCTGGCCAGAATGAGTAAGGAGATCAAGGCCATTGACGGCCTGACCATTCTTAACTGGGTGATTCAGATCATCTACGTATCGGCTATGATATACTTCTGGGGCTGGATGGCCATTTTGTATCAATTGGTGAGTTTCTTTTTCTCTGTGGGCTTACATCCGCTGGGTGCCAGATGGGTGCAGGAACATTTTTTAACCCACGGAGAGCAGGAAACCAAAAGTTACTATGGGCCTTTGAATGTTGTGAATCTAAATGTGGGTTATCATAATGAACATCATGACTTCCCTTCCGTTCCCTGGAATCATTTACCCAAATTGCATCAGGAGGCACCGGAATACTATGAGAGCCTGGGCTCACATAAGTCTTATACGGTATTGCTGCTCAAATTCTTATTCGATCCCGGCTTGTCGGTTTACTCCAGAATGGCCAGGGATAAAAGAGGTAAGACCAAATAGTATTACATTATTGTTACCGCGTAATTGAATGGACCGGAAATTACATTCTGTCTAAATATGGAATGTAGTTTCCGGTTCGTCTTTTTGCAGCCTTTGCCCAGCGGTAACTGTCAGGATTGCAGCGCAGAGTACCCTTTAATTTTACTTAGTTCCGGCAGGCCGTATAAACCGGCCAATCCCTAAAATCCCGTGAAATGGTTTGATGGTCTAATGTCTTTGCTTTAAATTTGCACATCCATAATCAATAAATATATTGCAATGTCAGTATTAGTAAATAAGGACTCAAAAGTAATTGTACAGGGATTTACCGGTACAGAAGGTACATTCCATGCCTCCCAGATGCTGGAATACGGCACTCAGGTGGTAGGAGGGGTTACGCCGGGAAAAGGCGGACAGACGCACCTGGATCGTCCGGTATTTAACACGGTAGCAGATGCTGTTAAGGCAACCGGTGCAGACGTAAGTATTATTTTTGTACCACCGGCTTTTGCGGCGGATGCTATTTTTGAGGCTGCTAATGCAGGTATTGAGTTGATCGTTTGTATCACAGAAGGTATTCCTGTCCAGGATATGGTAAAGGTAAAAAGCTTCCTGGAAGGCAAATCTGCACGTCTGATCGGGCCGAACTGTCCAGGGGTCATTACTGCTGAAGAGGCTAAAGTGGGCATCATGCCTGGCTTTATCTTTAAAGCCGGACGGGTAGGGATTGTTTCTAAATCCGGAACCCTGACCTATGAAGCTGCAGATCAGGTGGTAAAAGCGGGTCTGGGTATTTCTACCGCGATCGGCATCGGGGGAGATCCCATTATCGGGACGACGACTAAAGAAGCGGTTGAACTCTTAATGAATGATCCTGAAACAGATGCAATTATTATGATTGGTGAGATCGGGGGCAGCATGGAAGCAGATGCGGCCAAATGGATCAGCCAGAACAACCGCAAACCGGTGGTTGGTTTCATTGCCGGACAGACTGCACCTGCAGGCCGCCGGATGGGTCACGCTGGCGCTATTATTGGCGGAGCTGACGATACAGCTGCTGCAAAAATGAAGATCCTGGCCGAGAACGGTGTTACTGTAGTGGCCAGTCCCGCTGATATCGGCAAGACCCTGGCTGAGGTCTTAGCGAAATCTAAATAATTGAATATCAGGTTTTAAATCTTACGATAGTATAATAAACGCACCCGTCGGGTGCGTTTATTATATATGCAGGGTGATTAGTAAGGGCGGTCTGGTAATCTTTATTTTGTGATTGTTGCCAAAATGGCTACCTTTGCACCCTTAAATTTATTTATTAACAAAAACAAATTCAGGGTAATGAACAATTACGAATTGATGGTGATTTTAACCCCTGTGCTTTCTGAGGAAGAATTTAAAGCTGCTCAGAAAAAATACACTGATTTTCTGTCTGAAAACGGTGGTAAAGTAACGCACAGCAACCCCTGGGGTCTTAAATCACTGGCGTACCCTATCCAGAAAAAAACAACAGCCCTTTACTGGGTTCTGGAGTACAGTGCGCCATCCGACTTCAATGAGAAGCTTAAGGTACAATTTTTACGTGACGACCAGATACTGCGTCACATGATCACTAGTCTCGACAAATACGCCGTCGAGTACAATGCGAAAAAGAGAAGTGGCGTACAAACCGGTAACGAAAAAGCAGCAGAAGCATAAGTTATGGCAAAATCAAACGAAATCAAGTATCTTACTGCGATCAAGCAGGAGAAGACCAAAAAGAAATTCTGCCGTTTTAAAAAGTACGGTATCCGCTACATCGATTATAAAGATGTTGAGTTTCTGAAAAAATTCATCAACGAACAGGGTAAATTATTACCGCGCCGTCTGACCGGCAACAGCCTGAAGTATCAGCGCAAGGTTTCTGACGCCGTTAAAAAAGCGCGTCAGATGGCTTTACTGCCTTATGTAACAGACCTGTTCAAATAATATAATTTTCATTTAGTCACCTTCCCTAACTCCTTTTATAGTAAGGAAGACAGTTTCCGGTAAACTGGGTTACGGAACTAAACACAAAAAGTAATGCAAGTAATTTTAATCAAGGATGTTGATAATCTGGGTGCACCCGATGAACTAGTAACAGTTAAAAACGGCTATGCACGTAACTATCTGATCCCTCAGAAATTCGCAGTAGAAGCAAGCGCGTCTAACCTTAAGCAGCTCAATGAGCGTTTAAAAGTAAGAAGCAAAAAAGCAGCGGCTATGCTGGCTGAGATCAACAAAGTCATCGAAGTATTACAGGCTGAGCCTGCCCTGAAACTGGGCGCTAAGACAGGTACTTCCGGTAAGATCTTTGGTAGTGTCACTACTTTACAGCTTGCCCGCGCTATTCGTGAGCAAAAAGGATATGATATTGATCGTAAACACATCTCTATCATTGACGAAGTTAAAGAACTGGGTACCTACAAAGCAAATATCGACTTTGGTAACGGTAATGCCACTGAAGTTAACTTCGAAGTTGTAGGCGAATAGTCTTAAACGTATATTTTTTTTTTGCCCGCTCTGTGTATATAGAGCGGGCTTTTTATTGCCTGTTCTTAACGTAATATTAGTAAATAATTACTGATCTCAACAAAGGTTTTCCCGATTGCGTAAATGCTTTGCTTTGTCCTGGTGTAATTTTGCAGCCTCAAATCGATCATTTCTATATTACGTTAAACAAAATTGATGAAAAAGCTCTTATTAATACTTGTGATGTCCTGTATGGGTATATATGCGATGGCCCATGGGAATGAGGATGATGATGCAAAAAGAGGTACTATTGAAGGAGTGGTCTTGACAAGCGATGGCGCGGCGGCGTCCGGTGTAAGCGTATCAGTTGAAAATACAAATTATAATACGGTGGCGGATGAAACCGGCGAGTTTGAATTTAAAATGTTGCCAGGCACCTATAGAGTGGTCGCGAACTATGTCGGTTATGCGCCGGTCAGCCAGGAAGTGACCGTGGAAGAGAAAAAGACGGTTCACGTAACGCTTCGCCTCAGCCTGACACAAAGCGAGCTGAAAGACGTTATTGTATATTCCAAGCGAAATTCCTATAAGATCAACCATAGTTCCCCGACGCTGCGGCTAGATGAGCCTTTGCTGGAAGTACCACAGAATATCCAGGAAGTGAGTTCAGTAGCACTCGCTGATCAGGGTGTGACTTCTTTTGGAGATGGCGCTATCCGAAACGTAAGCGGTGCGACTAAACTGGAACACTGGGGAGATTATACACGTGTTAATATGCGGGGCGCCAGGGCTTCGGAATTCAGAAACGGGATGAATGTGACTTCTAACTGGGGGCCGCTGACCGCAGATATGGCCGTGGTGGACCGTATTGAATTTGTAAAAGGGCCCGCCGGATTTATGATGAGTAACGGCGAACCCAGCGGTATCTTTAATATTGTGACAAAAAAGCCAACTGGCGTAACCAAAGGAGAAGCCTCCGTCATGGTGGGCAGTTATGATTTTTACAGGGGTTCAATTGACCTGGATGGTCAGCTGGATAAAAATAACCGTTTACAGTACCGTTTTAATATAATGGGGCAGTCTGCCGGATCCTTTCAGAAATATAGTTATAGCGACCGGCTGACCATTGCGCCCGTGATCAAATACCTGGTGGATGATAAAACCGATATTACGGTTGAATATTTATACCAGTATGCTAAATTGCCTGACGGAGGCGCTCCCTATATTTACTCCCCAAATGGATACGGGGATCTGCCAAGAAGTTCTACGACAGCCTTCGAAGGTATTGAGCCTAACATTCTTAAAGACCAGAGCCTGTTTTTATATCTCCATCATCAGTTCAATACTAACTGGAAATTAACCGTACAGGGAGGATATTTAAATACGACTAAGCGAGGCTCAAGTCTGTGGCCCGATTCATTACATCCCAATGGGGATATGTACCGCGCTATATCCATCGGGGATGCGCTGAACCGTTCTAAGTTTGCACAGGTTTTCTTTAATGGAAAGGCTCAGACCGGCGGCGTTCAGCACCGTATTATCGTAGGGCTGGACCTGGGGGATAAGGACAACTATTATGACTGGAGTCAGAATATCAAATTGGATTTAGGTAAAGACACATTTAACATCTATAATCCGGGTAATGGCATGCCTGAAGCCGGGCTGCCGGAATTTGACCGCTCCAAAGACATCATGCAAAGAGCTGCCGCCTCGGCCAGTATCTTAAGTCAGTCCTATACCGGTCTTTATCTTCAGGATGAACTGGGCTTCTTTGATAACACCCTGCGTTTAACGCTGGCAGGCCGTTATACCTACGTAAAGCAAAGCGATTACGGTACGACCTATGACGCCAAGAAAATCACCCCCAGGGTGGGCCTGAGTTATACAGTTGATCCGAATACTTCTGTGTATGCGCTATTTGACCAGTCCTTCCTGCCACAAACCGGCCTGCTGAGAGGAGATAAAGCACCTAAACCGCAAACGGGCAATAATCTGGAAGTGGGTGTAAAAAGAGACTGGTTCGGTGGCCGCTGGAATACAACGTTGTCTGCTTACAGGATCTTGAAAAATGATCAGTTAGTGGGCGATCCGGATCCGAGTGACGGCAATGAAGACCTTAGGTATTCTTTGCAGATCGGTCAGGCGAAAACACAGGGGGTAGAACTGGATATCAGAGGAGAAATTGTAAAAGGGCTGAATGCGATACTGAACTATGCTTACACTGATTCTAAGGTGACTAAAGATATTGATCCTACGAAAGTCGGCGGCAAGCTGGTCGGTTTTTCCAAACAGGTCTCTAATGGCTGGCTCACCTACACCATCGGGAAAGGACAGTTGAAAGGATTTGGTATTGCCGCAGGCTATACTTTCCTGGGAGACCGTGCCACCTGGAGCTGGGCATCAGAGAATCAGAAAGAATTACCTGACTATTTCAGAATGGACGGCGGTATCTTCTGGAAAGGGGAAAAGATGACCGTGAATCTGAATGTCAATAATTTACTGGACAAATATCTGTATTCCGGCGCTCCATATGGCAGCTTTTATTACTACCAGGTAGAGCCGCCCAGAAACTATAAACTCAGCATTTCCTATCGTTTTTAAGAAAGGTTGATAAAAAAAGTAATATATTAGGAGATTAAATAACCTGTAATGCCGATTAATAAAAAATCGAAGGTCAATAACATCATCACCTGGCTACATTTGTGGCTGGGTTTGGTGTCTGGTATCATCGTGGTCATTGTCAGCGTTACAGGTTGTTTATTTGTCTTTCAGGAAGAGATCACAAACCTGACCCGCCATGATGTGCTCTTTATTCCGCCGCCGGGGGCTAAGCAGGCGACCTTGCCTTTAAGTGAGCTGCAAGAGAAAGCACAGGGGGCACTCGGTGATGCTCCTTTGACTTATGTCACTACTTATAAGCGGCCGGAAAGAAGCTGGGAGTTCATGAGCTATGTGGCGGGTGATCCCAAAGCACTATCCTATAACGGCACCATGAAGGTGTATAAATCCGTGTTTCTAAATCCCTATACGGGTGCAGTGACAGGAGAAGTGAATTACAAGAAGGACTTCTTTATGATCGTGAAGGGCATTCACTGGAGTCTTTTCTTAAATGATTCAATCGGTCAGCCAATTGTCGGCTGGGCCACCTTCATTTTTGTCATTTTACTTATCACCGGCATCATTATGTGGTGGCCTAAAAGGTGGAATAAGAAAAATGTGGATGACAGCTTTAAAGTACGCTGGAAGGCCAAATTTAAGCGCTTGAATTATGACCTGCACAATGTCTTAGGCTTTTATGCCTTTATTATTGCTCTTATTCTGGGATTAACAGGGATGACCTGGGCCTTTCAATGGTTTAGTAAAGCAGTGTATGCTACCGCCACCATGAGTACTGAACCGGTAACCTATCCCACCTATAATTCTGATTCGACAGCTGTAGCCGGTATCGCCAGGCCGGTGGATTACGCGTTTGCGCAAATACAAAAGGCCTATCCTGATGCCAGCCGGTATACCACCAGTCCTATTCATTCCAGGGCGGACGCTGTCACCTTTTCCGCATATGGGCATGAAGGAACGTACTACGATGCGAATACCCTGTATTTTGACCAGGCTACAGGTAGAAGACTCGGGAAAAGTGAATTTCGTGACCTGAATGCCGGCGAAAAGTTAATTGCCATGAATTATGACATTCATGTGGGGGCTATCGGGGGGCTGCCAGGCAAGATCATTGCTTTTCTGGTCAGTCTTGTTGCAGCATCTTTGCCTGTCACCGGTTTTTATATCTGGTGGGGTAAACAAAAGAAAAAGAAGAAAAAATATAAAAAGCAACTCAAGACCTGGAACAGGTATCAGAGACGCAGAAACGGGGTTTCACAGGCTCCCTTGTCTGAGCAAATGACTGCCGCTGCTTCTACAACGGAACTGATACAGGATTAAGTGCATTGGATAATCTGGCGAAGCATAAATCCAGGGGGAGTATACATATTACTAACAGGCTGCGCTCATATCTTTACGTGCCATAGTATTTTGCCAGGCCGTCGATCGGGTTTTTCATTATGGAGCCTAATTCCAGTTCATAGTTATTGCAGAGCTCCTTTAAAACATCTCTGTAGGCGTAGGCAATACTGCCTACAAAGTGTAAGGGCGAGGTCCAGGCTTCGGTAAATTTATAGATATGCTGGTTGATAAAATCATTCAGCCCGTCTTCCAGAATGTTCTCTACCATATAATGCCCCCTGTTTTCTGCTAAAAAGCGGGAAAAGCTGGCCAGATAGCGGTTGGGGCTTTCTCCCTTGTACACTGCCTGAATAATGGCATCCCGGTCGGTTTCGTATTTAAGCTTATAGCGATGGAGCAAATCGTCATCAAAGGTATTATAGAGATAATATTGAATGACTTTCCTGCCCAGATACGCACCACTGCCTTCATCCCCAAGGACGAAACCCAGCCCGTTCTGGACCTTTTTAATGCTTTTGCCACTGTAATAAGCGCAGCCGCTGCCGGTCCCTAATATGGACACAATGCCTTTATTATTGCCACAGGTGGCGTGAGCCGCCCCCATCAAATCCGTATTTACACTGCAGACCGTCCCCGGAAATAAGTGCTTCAGGACATTGGCGATCATTCGCTTATGGCCATTATCTGCTAAGCCGGTTCCATAGAAGTGTACTTCTGAAATGTTGACATTCTTTAGTTTAGGGATTAATGATTTCTCTAATGTATTTGTGATCTCCGCACTGCTGAAGAAGTAGGGACTGAGACCGTCTGTGGCGATTTTTCTAGATTTGCCATTTTCAAGGACAAGCCAACTGCATTTGGTAGAGCCATTATCCGCAATAAGTTTGACAGACATTGTAAAAGTTTTTTATAAATACGTTTGTACTTCTAAGTTACTGATAATTTGTCCGTTTTGCAGATTTTTTAATTGTTAATTTTCAAATTATTTTTTAGAGTTTATTGTGAACAAAAAATAGGAACTTCGCACGGCAATAAACTGAACAGTCGAATTCATGAAAAAAACGAACCTTAAGCTCTGGTTACCTTTCTTATTGTCACTTATGATCGTTCTGGGAATGGTAATCGGATATAAATTAAGAAAAGATACCATAGGTCCGGATACATTTATTGCAAACCAGCATAATACAGCCATCGGGGAGGTCGTTCGCATTATAGACAAAATGTATGTGAAGGGCACAGACAGAGATAGTCTTGAAATGAAGGCTATCAATAGTCTATTGGGTGAGTTAGATCCGTTTTCGGTGTACATAAGTGCTGCACAGCTCAAAGAAATCAATGATAAGGTAAGAGGCAACTATGTGGGCATCGGGATCGGCTTTGAAGTGATTCAGGATACGGTGGCCATTACAGATGTAGTTACCGGCAGCCCCGCGGATAAGGCGGGAGTCAAAATAGGAGATCAGTTTCTGGTTTTCAATGATACGATTCAGATGTCTGGCCCCAATCGTTCTGCCTTAGGGGTGGTTAATATATTGCAGAAGGTGGTCGGCAATACCTTCAAGGTGCTGATCAAAAGAAATCAGGAGCAACTGACGACGACCCTCCATAAGGCGATGATCCCTATTTTCTCTGTGGATGCGGCCTATATGCTGGATGCTAAAACAGGTTATGTAAAGATCAATCAGTTTAGTGAGACGACATACAGGGAATTTATGCTGGCATTGGAAAAGCTGAAAAAGTCCGGTATGCAGCAATTGATCATTGACCTGCGAGGCAATAGCGGCGGCGTGCTTGGTGCCGCCACTGAGATTGCCAATGAGTTTTTGGCAGATAAACAACTGATTGTCTATACGGACGGTGCTAAGGTGGGCAAAAAAGAATATCGCTGCAGAAGAGACGGGCTGTATAAAGATCTGAAACTTGCTGTTCTCGTGGATGAGACTTCTGCTTCTGCCAGTGAAGTATTGGCCGGCGCATTGCAGGACTGGGACAGGGCCACTATTATTGGCAGAAGGACTTTTGGCAAGGGATTGGTGCAGGATCAGTTTAACCTGACCAATGGAGGCGCATTACGCTTAACAGTTGCCAAATATTATACGCCGCTTGGCAGGAATATCCAAAAACCGTATGATAGAAACAATATTGACTATCAAAGGGAATTGACGAAGCGGTTTCATAGCGGTCAAACAGTATTGGGGGATACTTCCTCCCCTACAGGAAAAGCTTATAAAACACCTAAAGGAAATACCGTTTACGGGGGAGGTGGAATTACGCCCGATGTACTGATAGCCTATGATACGACCAAGATACATCCTAGCTCTCTGGATCTGTTTTTAAAAGGTACATTGACCCGCTTTACCTTTTTATATTATATGCACCACAGAACAGATTTAGATAGTTTGAAAACGACAAATGCATTATTTGACTACAAAATGCCGAAAGATGAGATCTGGGGAAAAATGGGCCATTTTGCCCTTTCTGATTCTATCCATATTGATTCCATTCAGGGCGTGGCAAAAGAGAACATTCTGGAGAAATTCAGGGCATTTCTGGCGAAAGATATGTTCGGGCCACAAGGCTATTTTGAGATCAATAATCATTATGACAATATCGTTAAAAAAGGCCTGGAAGTAATCAACCAATAAAGGGAAGCTGTCTGTCTGCAAATCAGTCAGATAATGAATTAATTTTGCTGTTTTTTTCAAAAATGATTTGGTAATTTCTTTTTATTGCTTATTTTTGCACTCCTTTATAGGACGGCTGCGTAGCTCAACTGAATAGAGCATCTGACTACGGATCAGAAGGTTTCAGGTTTGAATCCTGACGCGGTCACAAACGAAAAAAGGGTTTCATTTCTGAAACCCTTTTTTTATGCTGTCAATAAATTCTTTACTATTATTTTTTGATAAAGTGTAAGGTGTTTTCGGGTGTTTTTATATAATAGACTCCGCTGGAAAGATTTCTGATATCAATTTTCTGTGTTTTAGATTCTATTGTCCCTGATTGAACAGCCCTGCCTGTTGCATCGAAGATGCTGTAAGGACCATTTTTTTGTCCGTTTACTTGAACATAGCTGGTGGCAGGATTAGGGTAGAGGGTTACAGCTTCAGATGTCCTGCCATTTGGATTTTCTACACTGCGAACTTTGCTATATTCCTTATGCCCGTCATCAAACAGGATTTCCAGCCGGTAATAAGCAGTAGCTTCAGCTTGAGGATATGTAAAGCTGTATTTACTATTGCTGCCCATGGGAGTCTGTTTGCTGACTGTCTTATAATGCGCTGCGTCCAGACTCTTTTGAATATTAAAACTTTTTAATCCATTTTCCAGACCGGTATTCCAACTAAGATAAGCAGATATGCCTTTTAAAATTGCGCCGAAAGATTTCAATTCTATTGGTAAGGCAGTTGTGCTGTTAATCATTACATTAAAATAAGGCCCTCCCAGGCCAAAGGTCATCAGGTCGGTCAATCCGTCATTATTTAAATCTCCACTCGTGGCAAACATGGACGGGTAAGTTCCAATCAGTGGGTCAGCCATATTATACCTGGTAAATGAACCGGGAGCTTTGGGATTATTGGTTAAGAATTGAATACCAAGGTTAGGCGATGTTGCTTTGATGTCTATAGTAGTGCTGACAAGATCCGTATATCCATCTCCATTAAAATCGCCATCTGCAATACTAAAAGGGGTGCCTCCTTCAATATTGAGTGCTACGGGTACATCAAACTGGTTATTGCCTTTATTGTTGACAAGATATAATTCAGCTTGATTTTCATCCCCATAGACAATCTCCGGTAAACCGTCCTTATTTAAGTCTGCGGCGGTGAGTCCTGTAACATAGGTGGCCGGTGGCAGTTCTATAGAAGCGCCCTCTTCAAAATGTCCAGAACCGTCATTTGAATAAACTACGAGGTGCGCCGGCGTCTGGGAATCATCAGAAGCCAGAAGTGTAAGAAAATCCTGATAACCATCTCCATTGAAATCTTTTATAACAGATCCACGAGGTGTCACAGGAAAAGTAATTTGTTGGGACCCGGTAAAGTTAGCGTTTCCGTCATTTTTTAATATTTCGACGCTGTTTTGGGGACCGTATGTATCAATGATTAAAAGGTCCGCATTTGCGTCCTGATCAGCCTTAAGGGTGACGATGTAGGGCTTATATTGAAACGTATTTGCATATCGTACTTCAAAAGTGCCGGGATTGTCGGGGTTATTAATGAGCAGCGTTAGAATGGATGCATATGGAGTATTGTCAGTAGGATAGGTTATAGTAGCAATATCCGTGTACCCGTCATTATTATAGTCGGCGAAGGCAAAACTTGTGACAGTACCGATTTTTTTTATGTATTGGGCAGATCCATAACTGCCGTCTCCATTATTAAACCATATCTGGATTTCATCGCCATTGGCTTCATCTGTGACAAGATCCAAATATCCGTCCTTATTTAAATCGGCAGACACGACGCCATAAGTATAATTGCCTGTTCCTGTATTGATTGTCGTAATCGGATCAAAACTGTATTGCCCTCTTACTGTTACTGCAGCGAACAGTAAGAGTATAATAAATAATAAAGGTGATTTCTTTTTCATTTTATCAATTTAATAGAAGTGAAAGTAAATCGTGAGCTATAGGAAATTGCTTCAGGTGATTTAGGTGTTTGTTTACGGATGCTTATCTGAAATAATTAAATATGAACGCATCTTTTGGATTTTAAGATGATTGACACACTTCCGGTAGTTTCTTTAATCTTCAAATGCAGTAATTGATTGAAGGTAGCCTCAGCTTCATATTTAAAATTTTTCGGTGTTGTCAAAGCAAATGTACAGTTTTGGATACATTTTTTTTATTTTCTACCCGTTTGGGTAGGTTCCTGAGTTTGTGGTGGTCTGGGCTTTATATCTGATGCTACAATACAGATTTTAGCCTTTTTCTGATAAATAAGCGTGCAGTCAGCCTTTAAGCGCATAGGAGAACCAGAATGAGCACTGGCAAGTTCGGAAGGGTATTTACTTCAATTGAGCTTTTTTTGAGCGATAATGCAATGCAGGAAATAAATGCAGCAATGCCTGTGCCTAGATACAGTGATTAGTGGCTATCTCTTATAGAAGTCTGATTTGAGCTATCCGAAGAAGTGGCAATTGATTATATCGTAATTACGGCTTCCTTTTGGCCACACCATTCAGGCTTTGGGCATAAAACTTACCAGCCTATTGTTAAACCGGAAACCGTTTCAATAAATTATCCAGTTCCTTTTTTGTGATGCCTAAAATGGAACAGTGTTTGGATTTTTCAGGTACTTTTATAGTGATAGGTCTATATTGATTAAAATCTGAAGTCTCCCACGCGACAAATGGCTGATGGAACGGGTCTGCATAGATATACCATTTATTTTCCTTGTTGAGCTTGATGATTTCGGGACCTTCAATAGGTTTAACCATTTGGGGCAGCTCTATTTCCTGCCCAAAGCTAAAGCCTGGATTTTCCGGGTCGAGCGTAGGAGAATACATGCATTTGATAGGGAAGTTGTCTTCTAAAGATCCGGGTTTATGAAAGGCATAGTATCCCGGTTTATCTCCGGTATTTACCCTGGAGACGGTAAAATCAATATCGTCTATACCAATATCATAATAGACTTTGGCCTGATCCGGCAAAATATGCTTCCAGTCTCTGGTTTTAAGATAAAAGATCGTATTGTGACCATTATGCAAACTGGCCCAGAACACATAAAAAAGCCCTTCTTTCTTTTCATAGTACCACTCCGGTGCCCAGGCCCGCTTTTTCTCGCTGGAGACTACCTGAATCGGCCCGCCATCCCAACTGAGAAGATCATCAGACTCGTAATGATAAATAACCGGAAAGTCCCAGCCTTTCGTGTGTACTAAATGGAATTTGCCGTTTGCCCTGCCAATAAAAGGATCCCGGAGATTGACCGTTGTTTCCAGTACGGGCTGGCCACCGTTTAGTGGTGTCCAGTTGCGGCAATCCTCGCTGACTGCATAGAAGAGTTGTTGATTATCCGATTTAAAATAGGCCATCAGATAAGCCGTTAAAGGAACCGGGAAGCGACTATCTGAATCAGTTCCTTGCGTACTGCTATTTTCGGCTTTAAGGAATTTTCCATAGCCTAAGGTGCCGGAAAATACACTTAGGAGGGGTCCCAGTCCGAATGTCTTTAATGCTTGTCTGCGATTCATACAATAGATTATGGTACTGTCTGAGCGAGCTCATTTTTTAATATGAGCTTCGACAGCTCTTACCGGACACAGCCTTTGATGATCTAGATGCTGACAGAGTCATATATCAGTACTTTGTCCCAGTATCTGGCGCAATTATTTCTGAAGTCATCATGAACCGGATCGATCTGATAGGCATCATGCTGCGCTTCGCTGTTGAAGGTGCAGACAAGGCAATAGTCGTAACTGCTGTCGATGACTGGCCGGTTGGTGGGAGCGGGTCTGCCAATATGGAATGATGCCAAACTTTTTATTGTCCCTAGACTGGTGACACCTTTTAGAAACGCTGCACGGTCGGAGTCATTGATCTCTTGTTTTAACCAGAAATTCACAACATGAACGAATTTACCCATAGTCTGAAATTATTGAATGTTTAATGTGATGAAACACTAAGATAGAGAAAAAATGAATATGATTTATTTTAGAAGTAATATCTGGAACAGGTGACATAGCATAAGGGGTAAATGGCCAACTGTATATCGCTGCTTTCTGGCTGTAAATGCCTAAATTTAGGCTTTAATTTTACCTTTGTCAGAATCAACCGATGAGTGCATCAATTAATATACATCAGCAGTTTGCACGCTATTTTAAGGATAAAAGCATAGAGCCTTATATATATGAGCTTTCCAGGATGCTTATGGAAGGGCACGTCTGCATCGATCCTTTAGGCATTGACAGGGTCGCTCTGGCAGAGGCAGGGTATGAGGCGCAGCCTGCGCCTGATGCAATAAGCAGTTCTTCATTAGTATCGTCCGGAGAAAAGAGAACTCCCTTTGTCTATGCTAATGAAAGGCTGTATATGCAGCGATATTATTTCTATGAATCGCTTATTTTGGACAGGATCAAGGTTTTTTTCAGTGATGAGGGCGACAAAAAGGAGCTGAGGCTACAGGAACTTGCAGGGCACAGCGGCACTATTAAGCGGCTTTTTCCGGGATCGGAAACTGCAGACAGGAAGGTTGACTGGCAGTGGCTGGCAGCACTTTCAACTGTTTTACATGATTTTTCCATTATTACCGGAGGGCCGGGCACGGGTAAAACCACTACGGTGGCCAAGGTCCTGAGTTTGCTGTTGTACATGAACAGGGATCTGCGTATCGCCCTATGTGCGCCTACCGGAAAAGCTGCCGCCCGCATGGCTGAATCATTGAGAAAGGCTTCAGGTGAAGGTGAATCATTTATAAAAGAAGCTTTTGAGTCGATCGTGCCCGCTACGATTCATCGCCTTTTGGGAACAATTGCCGGAAGCCCCAATTTTAAGCATGACAGGCAGCAACCGATAGAGGCAGATGTGATTATTGTAGATGAAGCCTCTATGATTGACGTGGCGCTGATGGCCAAACTGATGGACGCAGTAGCAGAAGGCACCAGGTTAATACTATTGGGGGATAAAGACCAGCTGGCTTCTGTGGAAGCCGGCAGCCTGTTTGGCGATCTGTGCAATGCGTTGCCGAAGCTTAACGAATTTAGCAGTACGTTTCTAGGTGACATTCAGGCATTTTTGCCACTAGGAACTATCTTGCCGCCCGCCTATGAGGGTCCTGATAAAACGCATTTACTTTTTGAACATATTGTGTCCTTGCAGCATAGCCACCGGTTTTCAGATAAGCAGGGAATTGGTAAGTTTAGCAAGGCGATTTTGAATAATACACCACCGGAGATTGAAAGCTTTTTTGAAGATGGTGACGGACAGGTAACTGTAGATGCCACTTATGGTGCGAAAATATTTGAAAACTTTATCTTAGGCTACAGGGATTTTCTGGACGAACCGGATATTCAGCAAGCACTTAAAAAGGTCAATAGGTTACGTGTCCTTTGTGCTGTCAAAGATACGCCGCAGGGTGTTGACGCTATTAACCGACGCATCGAAAAGATACTCAGACAAAAAGCAGGATTAAGGCCAAATCAGCCTTTTTATCAAAACAGGCCGGTGATGGTCACCAGTAATAACAGGCAATTGAATTTATTCAACGGAGATGTCGGCATTCTGCGGGCAGACGAGTCTGGTGTTATGCGGGCCTGGTTTGAGGCGGCTGACGGCTCTTTAAGGTCTGTATTGCCTGGTTTTATCGGCAGTATGGAGACGGCCTTTGCCATGACTATTCATAAAAGCCAGGGCTCGGAATTTAGTGAGGTATTAGTGTTGCTTCCGGAAAAATCGCAATCCGCAAAAATGCTGACCCGGGAATTGCTTTATACGGCTGTTACCAGAGCAAGAGACAAAGTGATTATTCAGGGAGCGTATCAGACAATTTTGGATGCGGCAGCTGTTGGTATTCACAGAGGTTCCGGCGTGATACTGCGGCTGCGCCAGCAGGCATAATATTATTTAGAGATATTAAAATCAGTCAATGGCTTTTCATTTAAAAGCATCGAATTCATTAGAGCAGCTGGCCAGAGGCCTGTATGAGGATATATGCCTTCATAAGGGAGATGTATTCCGGCCCCAGTATATTGTGACGCAGACAGAAGGGATGAATAACTGGCTTGGACAGCAGCTGGCTGAGTGGCAGGGCATAGCCGCCGGTATCCAATATCTTAAACCCAATGACTTAATCTTCAGGATTTATTTTCTGTTAGGCGGCGCTGCCGAGTCTACTATGAGTGTGGATAGTCTTTGCTGGTTATTGTTTCATCTGATGGGAACAGAAGAGTTTAAAGAGAAATTCCCTGACGTAGCCGGGTATTTTGGTCTAGAAAATGAAGGACTTGCGACTGACACGGACCTGGACAGCGCTCGCGTGAAACGGCTCGGACTGGCAAAAAAGGTGGCCGACCTGTTTGATCAGTATCAGATATACCGCTCTGATATGATTCAGCAATGGAATAATGGCAATACACAAGGGCAGGAGCTGGAGAAGTGGCAGTTTTATCTCTGGGAAAAAGCAAGGCAAAAAGCAGGTGCGGCAGACTCAAAAGCTTTTGCGGACAAAAACCAGATAGCAGAATATATACAAAGGGAACTGAAGGACCCGGTTGCTGAAAACTATTTACAAAACAAAATGCCTGCTGTATTCATATTTGGCATAAGCCTTTTGACGGAATTCCACCTCCACATATTTGACTTACTGGCAGATAAAATACAGATCTATTTTTATCTGCTTAATCCGGCTCCTTCGGATTATTGGTTTGATGAGGTGAGCGAGAAAAGATTAGTTTTCCTGCGTAAGCTGGGACTGGTAGATCCTCATGAGCAACCCGGGGGGAACCCGCTTTTACAGAGTCTGGGTAAGGTCATAAAGGACACTTTTAGTATGTTATTCAAAAAAGATGAAATTTTGAATGCCTATGAACCGCTGCCTGAAATTTTACCCCAGCCGGATAGTCTTTTACATAAACTGCAACTGTCCATCTATGAAAACAGAACGCCAGAGCGGGAATATCCCCTTTTTGAAAGTGAAGACGTTCTGGACAGCACACTGACTGTGCATTCGTGTTACAGCCCCCTTAGAGAAGTGGAAAGCCTGTATAATTTTCTTGTATATCTGATAGACCAGAAAAAAGAATCGTTGTCGCCCAGAGATATAGTGGTTATGGTCAGCGATATTGATCTGTATGCAGCGTATATTAAAGCTGTTTTTGAGCATGCGCCTTATCGTTTTCCCTTTACAATAGCGGATGAGCGGTTTACGGAGGCTGACAGTATCACCAGTGCGCTTGAAAGCATCCTGTTATTGGAACCTGCTGCGTTCACCGCGGAAAATGTATTGAGGTTGCTGGACAGTTCCTTTATCAGAAATCATCGTGGGTTAACACATCTGGATCTAATACGCGACGTATTGGACGGGGCAGGCATACGCTTCGGTATTGAGGGAAGTTACACGGATGATTCTGTATATGTTAGCTGGCGATATGGTTTGCAGCGTATCATGTATGGCATTTGCATGACGGGAGATGAGCAGGTGGGAGAGGGGCCGGCCGGTTTTTATCCATTAAATTTAGTAGAAGGAGGCGACAGTGAGGAAGTTATCCGCTTTGTGAGCTTTGCACAGGATCTGATTGGTATGCTGGAGCAGCGTAGTAAAAGCAGGACCCTGGCTGAGTGGTCTTCCTTTGTAAAAGATGAAGTACTGGAAAAATTTGTTTTAAGAGAAGAACAGCAAGGCGACGAAGAATTTGAATACTTAGCGGATATTTTAGCGGATTATAATAACGCGGAGGTTTTTTTGGATGAGGAGCTGAGTTTTAGTGTCTTTATGGAAAGTTTTGGTGAACGGCTGGTACAGTCTTTTACAAGCGGCAACTTTGCTGCAGGAGGCGTTACTTTTTGCTCTTTGATTCCTATGCGAAGCATACCGTTTAAAGTGGTCGCGTTACTAGGGTTGGATTATGACAAATTTCCGAGAAAGGAACAATCATTAGGCTTTAGCCTAATGGAAGTTAAAAAAAGACCCGGTGATCGTAACGTAAAGGCAAACGATAAGCATTTGTTTCTGGAAACCCTGCTTTCGGCAAGAGATTATTTATATATTAGTTATGTAGGCAGAAGCATTAAAGATAATAGCAATATTCCGGCTTCTGGTTTGGTGGATGAATTAATCGATTACATCGCGGAACAAAGTAATGACCCGGGTAAGCTCAGAAATGAAATTGTCGTTAAACATGCGCTCCATCATTTTAGCGGGGAAAAACAGCAGCGGATACCTCAATACCTCCATTTAGTGCCTTCAGTAACTTCCATAAATGCATTAAGAGATACTGCTGTTGAGGAGCAAATGATTTCCAGTGAGGTTGCTCTAAAAGACTTTGTTCGTTTCTTGCAGCAGCCTGTGAAAGGCTACCTGACGCGTATTGCCGGCATTTTTTATGAGCAAAGTGATGATGTTTTAAAGGATGAGGAAATTTTTGAGCTGAACACTTTGCAGCGCTACAGCTATAGGGATCAACTGATCGGCCTGCACGATGAAGTGGCCTGGGAGCAGTTCAGGGATAAGGGCGTTAAAACCGGACTTTTGCCCCTGAAAAATAGTTCAAAAATGGCTATGATATCCTTGCTGGAGGAAACGGATCCTGTCAGGGTATTGTTTGATAAGCAGACCGAAGGGCTGGTGCGCCATGACAGGCAAGTTTATTTTGCGACAGAAGAACTTATCATCAGTGGTAAAGTAACTTTATTTGGCAGTAAACTGACTATTATTTCCTGGTCTAAAAACGAATATAAGGCAGTACTTGAGGGATATCTCCAGTATCTGTTGTTGCTGACCGGGGGGGAGCCTGTAGAATTTGTTGTGATTTCTTATAAAAATAATAAGGTGTTTAAGGCGGCCGCACCGGATTTAAGTACCGTAAATGAGGCGTTGAACCAGTTAGCTGATATTTATCTTGAGGGGCAGACAAGGATTTTACCATTTATTCTTGGGCTGGATTTAGGGAAAAAGGAGCCGGATTATAAGAAATGGCATGAAACTGTTGAGAAGAAAACATCAAAAGGCGACTTTCCTGATCCTTATATTGATAAGGCCGATGAAATGGGGATTTTTAGCCAGGAGGCCTTTCAGGAGTATAAAGCGTTATCAGCGAAGCTGGAAAATCCGTTAGCAGCAATGTTTCCAGGGTTTAGGATGCTGCCTTAGGCCATTGAGAAGAGTTATATATTGAAAAATTCAAGAATTTAAAATGTCTGGTCAAACTTTGAATTTCGATGCAAAATCAGTTCCTCTTAAGGGAACAAATCTGATTGAAGCCAGTGCTGGTACGGGCAAGACTTATTCTATAGCCATCCTGGTACTCCGGATTTTATTGGAACTGGATGTCCAGGATACAACAGACGGCCCAATGCCTAAGTATAGAAATATTTCTATTAAAGAGATATTAATGGTGACATTTACAAAGGCTGCCGTTGCCGAGCTGGAAGAGCGTGTCCGTAAATTTATCAGAAAAGCGTATGCAGTGAGCCAGAAAGGGGAGTGCGATGATCCAAGTATTATAGCTGTCGTTCAGTCCGCTATCCAGGCAAAAGGTGAGGTGGAGGTTTATAACAGGCTTCACGAAGCCGTTATATTTCTGGACGAGTCCTCTGTACAGACCATCCACAGCTTTTGTCAGCAAATGCTGCGTGAATTTGCCTTTGAGACCAGGCAGTCTTTCTCTGTGGAGCTGGTAACAGATATGAGTCTTGTAATCCAAAGAGAGCTTAACCAGTTTTGGCGTTCCGGGATCAATGTGATGCCGCTGGATATCCTGCAGCTTTTCGGACAAACACTGACAAGAGAAAACTTAAAAAAAGTGATTATCGAGTTTTTCGCAGGAAAGCCTATTTATGACTACGATCCGGATCGTGCCTATGTATTGGACGAGGCATTTTATGAATATTGCAGGGCAGGAGCAGCTGCACTGCAACAGCAGATACAGACCATTGAAGCTGATATGCAGGAGATCTGTAAAGACCGCGATGCTATGGAGGCCGCCTGTAATGGAGATAAAAATGCGAAACAGAGTTTTTTGCCGTTAATAGATCATCCTAAAGCTTTTCTGGAACTGTTTATGACTAAAATGGAATCTTCCAGGCCACCGGCTTATATCCATAAGTGTTTTGCAGCGCTTGCGGAGCTGGCTGAAAGGCTTATTCCATTAAGGACAGCACTGCGGACAGCCATGTTTGAACTCTTGCAGTACATTTATGCTGCGGCAATTGCTGCCATTGCCCCCTCTATTGAGCGTTATAAGCAAAAGCATGGACAGCTCTGTTTTGACGATCTCATCGGACAACTGCACGCCAGACTCTGCCAGGAGAATAATCCTGCATTGATACGAGCGATGCAGAATAAATATCGGGTCGTATTTATCGATGAATTTCAGGATACGGACAAGCTTCAATATGAGATCTTTAATACCGCTTTTGGCAGTGGTACGGTGGTGTTTTATATAGGAGACCCCAAACAAAGTATCTACGCCTTCAGAAAGGCGGACATAGATACGTATTTAAAGGCGGGGGAACAGGTAGACCATAAATATGGAATGCATGTTAACTACAGGTCTACCGATGATTTTATTGATGCAATGAATCATTTTTTTATGCCTGCCGAGGATTTTGATACGTTTTATTATAAAGATCAGCCTTTGGGTATCCATTATCACCGGGTCGAAGCACCGGAAAATAACCCTAAAGGGCAGATTTTACTGAATGGTGAGGCTTTCCCTGTCATTAATATTACCGAGGCGGGCAATGCGACGGCTATTGTCCACGGCCTTGCGGCGCAGGTGGCTGAACTTTTGAGTGGCGCATACAAGATTGCTCCCATCGGAGAAGATCCACGCCCGGTAAAACCCACGGATATCGGCATTTTGATCAAGAAGAATAAGGATGCTCAACCGCTTAAACGCAGTTTATCCAGATTAGGCATTCCATCTGTTGTTATAGGCGATGCGAAGATTCTGGAATCTCCGGAAGCTAAAGAACTGCTATATGTGCTGGAAGCTATTATGGCGCAGACCAGAAATGCCATCAACAAGGCTCTTTTGACCTCTTTTACGGGGCTTGCCGTGGAGCAGGTACTGCGACAAAATGATGTGATTACCATTGAAAGATTCGGAAGTTATAAAGTCCAGCTGGAAAGGGGCGGAGTATATAATGCGCTGTTTTCTTTTATAGCAGATTATGGAATTGAGCGCTATTTGACTGCTCCGACAACCAGAGGGGGAGAGCGGATTATTTCTAACCTGTATCAGCTTATTGAACTTCTCTATAAACAACAGTCAAATAAAAAACTGTCTCCTGTTGAGCTGGCGGACTGGTTAAGACGCAGTATTGAAGATCCGAGAGCCGAGGGAGATGAGTATGAGCAGCGTATTGAAAGTGATGACCAGTGTGTGACCATTATCACTGTTCATAAAAGTAAAGGTTTGCAGTTTAATATCGTACTGACGCCCGGCATGGATCTTTTAGCCAGTGCCAGTAATGCCAGAACCAGGTTTTTGGTTTTTAAAAATGAAAGCGGAGAAGAACGGTTATTGCCGAAAGAAGTACTTTTGGAAGAAGACCTGGAAGTGATTGAACGACAGAAAATGCAGGAGAACCGACGGATGATCTATGTCAATCTGACCCGTGCGGTATATGCCTGTTATATATATACTTCCTTAGGCGCCAAACCCAGATCTAAGCTGGCTATTAATGAATTTTTAGAGGCATTTAAGGCACACCCCACTGAAGGAATCCGTTTTTTGGAGCCCGTTGAACTACCTGAGCATTTCAGATATCACCGGTCCGGGCCTTCGGAACAGGCTGGCCGGTTGCCGGCAACTGATGTACATTTTGATTTAGTTCAGAGAGACTGGCGGCGATTAAGCTATACCTATCTGGCGGCTGCACCGGCGTCCTATGGCCGTTTTGAAATGACGACTTCTTTAAATGACTATGATCAGTTTGTTTTTCAAAAGCTGCACAGAGGTAATATAACAGGTAACTTGTTACATCATATTTTTGAACATATTTATTTTGAATACCCAGCCTATTGGCCTTCAGCTATTAATAAGGCCGTGGAAAGGTTTGCGCCCCATGAAAGAACACTCTATGAGCCAATGCTTTTAGCACTGGTAAAACATGTTGCTGAGGCGATTATTAAAAGCGGCCAAATGCAGTTTTCACTAAAGGATACCCAGTTTGAGAAAAGACTTCATGAATTCGAGTTTGACTTTCCGGTTGCCCAATTCAAAAGAAGAGACTTAGCAAGGCTATTGGGAGACAGCACATATCTCCAGACAGTAACCACTGACACTTGGGAGGGGATGATGAATGGAAAGATCGATATGCTGTTTGAACAGGGTGGGAAATATTATATAATGGACTGGAAGTCAACTTTTTTAGGGAGTGGTATAGCGGATTATGCACCTGAAAAACTGGAAGCGGAGATGATGAGGCATAATTATCATTTACAATATTTGATCTATACCGTTGCCACGGTTAAGTATTTAAAAGACCGGTTGGCCGCCTTTGATTATGACCGCGATTTCGGCGGTGTACTCTATTTTTTTGTCAGAGGGGCCAGGGGCGGGCAAAGCACCGGTATTTACTTTACCAAGCCTGCCAAAGCGGTTATTTCTCAGCTTCTGGACCTTTGGTCAAAGGAAGTAGCGAGTAGCCCGTTTTAGCCGCCTACTATTTCGCCTCCATTTGGATGGAGCACCTGTCCGGTGATATAACTGGATTGATCCGTGGCCAGGAATAAATAACATGGCGCCACTTCCTGAGGCTGCCCTGCTCTTCCCATCGGTACATCGGTACCAAATTTACTTACTTTCTTTTCTGAGAAAGAGGCCGGAATAAGTGGTGTCCATATAGGCCCGGGCGCTACACCATTTACCCTGATCTGTCTTTTGATCAGCGCCGAAGAAAGCGACCGGGTAAAGCCTACCAGGGCACCCTTGGTAGCAGCGTAGTCTACCAGTGACTTACTGCCTCTATAAGCAGTAACTGAAGTCGTATTAATAATGCAACTTCCCTTTTTCATGAAGGGCAGGGCGGCTATAACAAAATAGAACGCGGCAAATACGTTCGTGCTGAATGTTTTTATCAGCTGATCCGCAGAAATACCTTCCGGATTCTCCTGCTCATATTGAACGGCCGCATTGTTTATCAGGATATCGATATTGCTGAACTCATTGAGTGTTTTCTCAACGGCTGAGGCGCAAAATGCCTGGTCTGTTATATCGCCCGACAGGAACAGGCATTTGCCGCCCAGTGCCTCGATCTCCTGTTTAGTATTTTCTGCGTCTTCATGTTCTTCTAAATAGACGACAGAGACATTTGCGCCATGACTGGCAAACAGAAGTGCCACTGCCTTGCCGATGCCGCTGTCACCCCCTGTTATGATCGCAGTTTTGCCCTCTAACAACTTGCCAGGTGGGGCTTTGGGCGTGCTGGAAGGCTCCGGATGCATATCAGCTTCCGATCCGGGCTGCTGCGACTGATGTTGAGCGGGAAATCCTGGTGTTTTCTCCTTTTTCTTTTCATCTGCTTTTTTTTCACTTTGTTTTTCCGCAGCTGGAGACACCTTAGGCGATTTTGTCTGTTGCTGTTCTGTCTGAAACCTGTCTTTCTTAGAGGTATGTCTTGAGGCAGGCTGACTGTTTTTTTTGTCTTTAGGCATAATTGATATATTATAATCAGGAAATAGAATAAGAAAATGGGCTTTTAACTCGCCGGTAAAGTGGTTTTCTCTTTAATGTTATTTAATAGATTCTCATTTAAATAATATTCATTGTATCAGAATCGCTGACCCGGCACCCAAGCCTGAATAACAATGAAGTAAGTGAATCACCCCCTATTCTAAGATCAGGGTTACAAAACCCGGGAGAATGGAAAGCATTCCCGCTACAAAGAGATGTCCTGTTTTTATCCATAATTTCTACAAATCCATATTCTTAATTTATATGGATAATCATGAGGTTATTTCATAAATTATCAGATCCGGCGGTTTAGGTGTTAGGTTAGCACCAACTGCCGGACCTGACAGCGCTATGTAGAAATAGCGGTTATACCAATTCTAAATCAATGCTTATGCCAGTGTAATTAAATAAGATATAGGCCGCCGGTATCTGCTGAATTTTTTATCGGGATAATTTTTAGTTGACCTAATGCGCTTAGGATGTGCCAGTTATTTCCCTGTTTATCCAAATTGGATGTATGATTTATGAAAAGGCGCTTTGAATCTGGAAACCGGGACGCCCGGAGCACTTTGTGAAAATGATTATCTATGGTACCAAATTGTGGAATTATTTCCAATTAACTGAGACACGTTTTCGGATGCTTCCTTGCTAGCAAATACGGGACGATCTGAAGAACTGTTGTGGCCAGTTCCTTGCGAAAACGGTCTAAAGTTTGTCTCAGACTGTTCACAAGACTGACTTTGGGTGTTTAATCCGGAATTGATATTGTATTGAATTTTGAAATAACAGAACAGTGTTTTTTTTCCCAGGCGTGAAAATTGTTTAGGCTACTACCTTTGGGTTTTGGGTGGCATGGAGTAACAAATTTAAAATTATATTATGAGCGGGACAATCAAAAAGGGAAATTGGTTTATAGGTACTTCCGGATGGCAATATAAGCACTGGAAGGAGCGGTTTTATCCCAATGAAGTAAAAGCAAAAGACTGGCTAGCTTTTTATTCGGGTTTTTTTAAGACTGTCGAACTTAATAGCTCCTTTTATCATCAACCCACCAAAAAAGTGTTTGCTGGCTGGGAAAAGGCTGCGGCAGCGCAATTTATCTTCGCGGTTAAGGCGCCACGATTTTTCACTCATTTGAAAAAGCTTTCAGTGACCAGAACAGAACTGAATGTTTTTATTGATGCAGCAGAGGCTCTGTCAGCTCATTTAGGTCCAATTTTATTTCAGTTGCCTCCCAGGTGGCATTTTAATCTGGAAAGAATGGCGTCGTTTATCAGAGAACTTCCGGCTGGGCTGAGGATAACATTTGAATTCAGGGACCGGTCATGGTACGAGCCTGAACTCTATGCCCTTCTGGAGCAAAATGATATCGCCTTTTGTGTTTACGAATTAGGAGGGCATAAGAGCCCTGTGATGTCTACTGCTTCATTTGTGTATATCAGGCTGCATGGTCCGGGAAAGAAATATAGCGGCTCTTATACAGACACTGCCTTAAAAGAATGGTCAAGACAAATTAAAGAGTGGACTGCGGCAGGTAAGGATGTATATCTATATTTTGATAATGACCAGTCAGCATACGCACCACACAATGCGATAAAGTTGTTGGAACTCCTCAATAGTAATAGATAGTATATAATATTTTCTTTAAATATGCTCTTTCGTTGAAGGCAAAAAAATAAGCCCTGGTAGAAACCAGGGCCGCAACCAAAACTAACTGCTTATGAGAAATATAAAGTTCAGACATGCCGGCGAAAAATCCAAGTATATTAAACGATAATAACAATTCATTTAGTCTTATGTCTTATTTTTGAGCTAATTCGTTAAAATTGACGCTACCCCTTGTTTATTTAGGTTTTTGGGATTATGGAACTGTAACCTTCTGAGCTAACAGTGGATACGGTGGATGGAGCTTACCTGTTGCCTAAGGATTTGCCTCAAATGTAGAATTGCTTTCCCAGGTATAAAAAAAACATGTCATATTCACATTGTTTTTTTCTGGCAAATTATTTGACTTGATATTACATACTAAAGATTGTAATCATGGCAAAATATTCAGACAAGGCACAGGAAAAAGTCGAAAAGACAATGAAGGAAATGAAAGAGGGTAAACTTAAAAGCGGGAGTGGCAAAAAGGTCACTAATCCGAAACAGGCGGTCGCGATCGGTTTATCGGAAGCCAGAAAGGCTGGTGCAAAAGTGCCGAAGAAAAAAAGCAGTAAAAAGTAATCATTTCATCGCTTGTACAACAGCGACGAGCGAAAAGTGTAGTAATCCTTTTAATAAACCAAATATTACATTTATGGAAACAGGAGATTTAACGACGCTTACTTCCGTTATGGAGAAGCTGCGTGAAAGAAAATTGGATACAGAATTCAGATGGTCTGAGGAAGGATTTACGGCTGGCAGAGGCAAAAACTATCAGCCAGAGGATTTAAAAATTATTCGGACTTACCGGTTCGAAGGAGATTCAAATCCGGATGATTCTTCTATTTTATATGTTATCAAAGCAGATGACGGGTTAATTGGCTATTGTCTGGATGCGTATGGTGCGGTTACAAATCAGGGGCCCGAGTTTAATAACTTTATCCGCAATGTTCCCGTAGAAGGCAGAGAAGACCAGATTGAATTTGACCTGTAGCAGGGGGGTGTCTCTGGAATTTTTTAATCTTAAAATTATTTTTATGTCTAATTTACTTTATGTAATTGCAGTTATACTTATTATAGGCTGGGTGTTGGGTTTTTTCGTCTACAGTGCAGGCGGCCTGATACACATATTACTTGTTATTGCTATTATTGCAATTTTAATACGCATTATCAGGGGCGGCAGGGCGGTTTAGAGCCTTTATTTAATAGTTATTTGTTCTGATTAAAATAAGCGGATGGGGGTACCGGTCTATTGATGGTTACCCCATTTGTTTTTTAAGTACGTGTTTGTGAAGGCTAAGAGAACAATCCGTTAATATTCACAGTTAGCGCTATTGCCTTTTTTAGTGAGGCAGATAAGCGTAACGGGGAGTGCCATGAGTGTCATTAATAAAGCGAGTTCGCCTTTTTTGAGAAATTTCACCGCTAGTGCACTGCAGGTGGTTGCAGCAGCCAAACCTACTAGCATATTGGCAGGTGTTTTATTAAATTTACATGCTTGCTTTATGTGTTTTTCTTTCGTTGGAGTTATACGGCTGGCTTCTTTCATAAAATACGATTTTAGTTTAACTGAATGCTCTTCGTATTTCAAAAATTGTTCCACAACAATTATAGGTTAAGTTTAATATAGATGTCGTGTCTGGCATACGGATTGAATTTATATTATTAAAATCTTAATTATTTATGGCAAACAAAGACAAAAAAACGCAGGACGTAGACCCTTCAAGACTGGATAATGTGGCAGATGAAAAGTATTCAGCCTCCTTTCAGCAGACAACTGACTTTTTAAAGGATGAATTAAGGGATAGGCCGGATGTTGAAGATGATGATTTTGGAGATGCTGATGATGGGGTGAGTTCCTCAGATGAAGAAGGAGCACTTAATGATGACGGCAATAACGTCAGCGAAGACGAAGCAGAGGATCTTGAACAGGCAGCAAGCAGGATGCCTGATGAGGACGATATCCTTGATCAGGATTTTCTGGATGAACGGGATATGGATGGAACCTCATTAAATGAATCAGACGAGCCGATGGGCGATGATCTGGATATTTCACCTGAAGATGAGGATGCTAATATTTTTGATGACAACGAATAATAATGCTTTTAGATGGAAAAAGTTTCCGAAAAGATCGTATGCAATCTCATTGGATTGAACATGGAACGCATGTATAGGGTGCAGAATGCCCGACAGTTAGTGCCGGACGATAAGCGAAAAAAGTTCCTGCTGGTCTTGGAGGCGCAGAGTGAAGGATTTATCATGGAACTTGAATATGTATTAAGAATGTATGGGGGAGCGGTAGCGGACGCTGCCAGTAAGACGCTCTACGACATTGATGTTAACAGCGATGTGAATAAGAGTGAACAATCGGTCTTTCTTTTTTTGTTACAACATGAGCAGCAGGATATTAAAACTTATGAATCCCTTCTGGCGGAAGGGGACGGTTTAGATAATAATTTATTTGAGAAAATAAGGGCTCAAAAATCTGAATTGCAGGAAAGTGAATTAAAACTAAAGGAGGTAATCGGGGCTTAGCGCAGCCCTAGTTGTTGGGCGGAAGTTTCTCGGATTGGGGTTAAAATTCCCCATATATAATTTAACAAATTAATATATGTAGTTTATTATATATTATTCCACTATGGAATAATTGTTGCGTTTTGTATTACGTTTTCAAAGTAAATTATTTTTACTTTGAATTAGAAAGTTCCTCCATTGATTTATAGAGATATGTTTATTTGTATTATGGCCTTTCTGTTTTAAAATTGGAAGGTATGTTACTAACTATTGCTACCGGGTTATTCATTATTTATTAAATCATTAATCTTAAACAAATTAAAACAAAAAGTAACCTATGTTGCGGAAAATCTTGATTCTAGACAAAGATCTGGCGATGTGCCAGAAGTTCAGTAATTTCTTGAGAAATAGTGGTTTTGTTACTGCGAGCACGAGCTGTAATAAGGAGGCGCTGCAGTTAATCAAGGCATCCGATTTTGATCTGATTCTTTGTGACAGTGAGCTGAAAAATACTTACCCGGTTGATTTTTTATTGAAAATAAAAGCTTTAAAACCAACGATCCCGATCATAAGCATCAGTGATACCGATAATGTTCAGACAGCCGTTGAGTTGATGAAAAGTGGTGCTTTCTATTTTATGCTAAAACCTATTAACCCAGAGCGGTTATTAGATATCGTTAACGCTGCATTAAAGGAAGCTAATGATTCAAATGATCAAAATGATGTGTCCAACGCCATTAATATGGCAGCTCAGTCAGCTTGCGAAAAAAGTGACAATAGCGCGGTGGACGGTATAACCCGACAGGGTTATCCTTATATCACGGGCGTAAGTGCTGTTAGCAGAAAATTATATAAAGCTATTGACCTTGTGGCACCTACAGATTATACGGTGATTATTCATGGTGAAACCGGTACAGGAAAGGAGTCGGTGGCCCGGATGATCCATGAAAAAAGTAGAAGAAAAGACGGACCGTTTCTGGCTGTCGATTGCGGAAGCCTATCTAAGGAATTGGCTGCCAGTGAGCTGTTTGGCCATGAGAAGGGTGCGTTTACGGGGGCTTTGCAAAACAGAGAAGGGGCTTTTACCCTGGCACAGGGCGGCACCTTGTTTTTAGATGAAATTGGTAATCTTTCCTATGGGGTCCAATTATTATTGCTTCGGGCTATTCAGGAAAGAGTTGTCAGGAAAGTGGGAAGTACAGCAGAAAAACCGGTGAATGTCCGGCTCATCGTCGCTTCTAATGAGGACTTATATGACAGTGTGGCCAAACGCAAATTTCGAGAAGATCTCTATCACAGGCTCAATGAGTTTTCTGTGACCGTTCCTGCCTTGAGAGATAGAAAAGAGGATTTATGTCTGTTTATTGAAGCGTTTGTCGCTCATGCCGGCAAGCGTTTAAATAAAGATCTCAAAATGCCTACTGAAGCGGCAATGCAGATTCTGGGGTCTTACCATTGGCCGGGAAATATAAGGGAATTGTTAAATACGATAAAAAAAGCCTGCTTATTTACGCCTGACGGCAAGGCTATTTCTGAACAATCTCTGCCTTTTGAAGTCAAGATTTCTCCGGAGTTATTATTGCAAGGGAGGGGAAGCGAAAGCCTTGATGGACACGGGGAAATTGAATTTACGCAATCCAACGGCTATAGTTCGGGAATAGATGAAATCAGCCAAAATGAGAAGAGCCTTAAAGACGTTGCCTCCAATGCCGAACTCAACAAAATTATGGTAACACTCAGGAGTGTAAAATTTAATAAAAGTAAAGCCGCTGAAATCCTGAATATCGATAGAAAGACCCTGTATAATAAGCTCAAAAAGATCAATATCTGACGGCTATCTTAGCCAGTCAAAGGTGAACCTCATTTGAGCAATATCGTAGACGTTGGTGTGGAAGAAATTACCTTAACTATTTCACCTGCACCCTTTATATTGAATTATACTGTGTTTTTGCACAAGGGGATTTACCGGCCCAAAGGCTGGCCGGGTAATGTTTTTAATTTGGCAATACAAATTTAGGTTTTCAGGCAGGATGCTTGTGGTATATTTTGTCCAATTAATCTTAAATTTTATCTCATGACTAGTCTATCTCAGGGGCAAGGCTTTAAAGAAATGAATTTTGAAAGTACTGCTTCTCCGTTTATGCATTTTCTGGGAAGGGAACTTCAGCAGATCTATATGCTTGAGTTAAGAACGAATCAACTCATTAAGCAGTTGTTGAACAGGGTCGTTTATCAACCCTTAAAAAAGGCGCTCCTTAATTATCATAGTGTGTCGAGGGATCATTTAAGCAGCCTTAGAAAGATTGGTCTGAGGTCTTCACAAGTTTCGAAAGACAATAAGCGAGCCTCAGCACTACTAATTTTGCCTTTGACTGAAGAACTGGGTAAGAACGACGGGAATGAAAAATTAACAGATATAGCAATGATTACCGGCATTCAGCGCATCATTTTTTATCAAATGGCTGTTTACCGTAGTTTGTATACAGCAGCCAGGAAGCTGTACAATTTTCAATGGGCGGAATCATTTGATGACATCTTAAACGATAAAAAGGTAAATGATTCTATTTTTTCTGAGATCGCTTTGTCTGGCGTCTATCAGATCGCCATTGAAGATTGAGCAGGTGGAGTTTTAATTCCGGTAATCATGTATTGTTCACTTAAACTATAATTATGCAAAGAAAAGCTTCTGATCAAAATATCAAAGCATCAGCCAGAAAGGCTGATAAACCAGTCGAGCAGAAACAGGCAAGCACCGCATCTGTCAAAAAAGCCAAAAGACATATTTATCCTTTTGGTATCATTGGCAATTGCTCCTATCTGGCTCACATAAAGACAAATACAAATATTTGTTGGCTGTGTATGCCCAGATTTGATAGTAGCTTTATTTTTGGCGGCCTTATTGATCAGGAGAAAGGAGGCGAGTTTTCAATTTTGCCGGAAGGAAAATTTTCAAGTCACCAGTATTACAAGGAAAATACCAATATTCTATGTACAGAAATTACCTGCGCTGAGGGAAAATACAGGGTGACCGACTTTGCGCCCAGATTTAATTTATATGACCGGTATTTTAAACCCTTAATGTTGATCAGGAAGGTGGAGCCGCTGGAAGGTACTCCAAGCGTCAAGATCACCTGTAAACCGGTAGCCGAATATGGAAAAAGGGCGCTGGAGGCATATCCTGCAAGCAATCACATTGATTATTTTGGGGCCGGAAATCCGGTCCGGCTGACAACGGACTTTTCCATCAATCATATTTTAAGTGAAACCTACAGTGTTCTTACAGACACTAAATATCTGGTCTTGACCTACGGAAGTCCCCTGGAGGCACCACTGGCCAGCACCGTGGAGGACTTTTTGCATAAGACCCAGCTATATTGGGGAGGATGGGTTAAAAAGACCAGTATCGGTAACATGTACCAAAAACAGGTAATCCGCAGTGCGCTCGTACTTAAAATTCACCAATATGAAGATACCGGGGCTATTATTGCTGCCAGTACGACTTCGCTGCCCGAGGCGCCAGGGGCGGGGAGAAACTGGGATTATCGCTTTTGCTGGCTGCGGGACGCTTATTATATTCTGTTGGCGTTTAATAATATTGGTCACTTTGAGGAAATGGAAAGATATTTCAATTATATCGCTAATATATCCGTGAAGGAAAAGGGCCGGTTCCAGCCCCTGTATGGCATAGCGGGCGAGAAGAACCTAAAGGAACAAATCCTGGGCTTATCCGGTTACCTCGGAAATGTTCCGGTAAGGGTCGGCAATGAGGCTTCTACGCATATTCAGAATGATATATACGGGCAAGTCATGTTATCATTATTGCCACTCTATACGGATGAGCGTTTTGTACTTCGTGAGAAATCTGATTCGTCCTCATGGATCGCATCTCTGTTGAAGAAAATTGATATGGTAATGGATGAACCGGATGCCGGTTTATGGGAGTTCAGGAATTTTCGTAATTTTCATTGTTATACCTATTTATTTCATTGGGCCGGCTGTCAGGCAGCCATTAAGATAGCACGCCGCATTCAGGATAAAAAGCTGGAAAAATGGGCGGAGGCCCTTAAAGATAAGGCATCTGCCAGGATAGAGGCCTGTTATGACAAAAAGAAGAAGGTCTATCAACAGGCCTCAGATTCTACCTATTTGGACGCCAGTACCTTACAGCTTATTATGATGCATTATTTAGACCCTTCTTCTAAAAAGGCCCAGGACCATCTCAAAGCGGTAGAAAGTAAGCTAGGGGCCCCGGGCGGTCTTTTCTATAGATATTTACACAAGGATGACTTTGGCTATCCTGATACCACATTTTTGATCACCGCCTTCTGGCATGTAGAAGCACTCACCTCCGTGGGAAGGGTAGAGGAGGCTATTTCTAAATTTGAGAAGCTGCTTACTTATGGCAATCATCTGGGCCTTTTTAGTGAAGATGTGGATGCAGACAATGGCAGTCAGTGGGGTAATTTCCCACAGGCATACAGCCATGTTGGGTTGATGAATGCGGCATACAGGATAGCGCAAAAAATCAATAATCCAAATTTCTTTTAACTTTCTTTGCTCTGTGATACCCTGATCTGAGAGGATAATCTATCCGCTTTGGTGCTTTTAGGGATCCTTCAGATATCATACGTCTTGAACAGGAATTTTCTCTGGCACCAAAAAAAGCAATGGATCGGCCTATTTCTGTTATTTAATACCTGCTTTATTGTTTAGGCTATAAGTGTGCTTAGAAGCCGTCGTTTACTGACGAACAGGCGTCTTTTTCTTTGCGCATCGGCTGTATGATCTTTTCTAACAGTTCCATTACTTCTGTAGGAGAGTCAATAAAATACGCTGCCTGGCTCATGCCGCCGCCTACTTTAATGGTCACAGATGTAGGTGGCATAGCCAGAAAAGTGTCTTCGTCTGTCGTATCGTCACCAATGGCCATATAAAAATCGGCCGGGTATTTTTTTAACCATTTTTGAACGCCCTTGCCTTTATTGATAAGCGCACTCTTAACTTCTATGACTTTATGTCCTTCCAGGATCTGTAAGCCTTTGTCCGCTACGAGGTATTTTAAATGGCCGGCTATTTCTTTAGCCCTCAGATCTCCCAATGAGGACTCTACTTTCCGGTAATGCCAAACCAAAGAGAAGTCCTTTTCTTCAATAAATGACCCGGGTGTTCTTATTTCATATTGTTCAAGTACCGGCCGGATTTCTTTTTTCCAGTAATTTCTTAATTCTTCGTTTTTGTGCCACTGGCCGTCGCTGGTCCTGGACCACGCCCCGTGTTCTGCAATGATATCCAGCTGGAGGCCTGCCAGCCATTTTTCCAGTTGCTGTTTTTTTCGTCCGCTGATGATAACGATGCGGTTGTGTTTATCTTCAGTGAGGTGTCTGAGTAAGCGCAGTAGCCTTTCGGTGGGTATGGCTTTATCGGGGTCTTTTTCAAAGGGAACTAATGTACCGTCGTAATCCAAAAAGCATAGTCTCCTTTTGGCATTTTGGTACCTGGACCGGAATTCCTCTTCAATAGACCCGCTGATTCGCTTTGTTGCTAATTTTCCTTGTTGTTGTTTAATAGAGTTAAGACGCATAAGAAAGTTATTTACCCAAATGTGTATGTCGAATTTTTTTAATGTTTGCTGCATTGCATTAATCCGCTGCCGTTTATCGGTTTCTTCCATTTGCAGTGCTGTTGCTATGGCTTCGGCCACGGCGTGTTCATCATTGGGATTGATGATAATCGCCTCGGTGAGTTCTCTGGCTGCACCAGCCATCTCACTTAGAATTAATACACCTGAACGTTCGGATTTACTAGCAATGTATTCCTTACACACTAAATTCATGCCATCACGTAGAGGTGTCACTAAGGCTATATCTGCGGTATGATATAAAGCAGAAAGCATTTCAAAAGCCCATGCCCGATAGAAATACTGGATTGGCTGCCAGCTAAGCGTACTGTATTCTGCGTTAATATGAGACACTAATTTATCGATCTCCTGTTTAAGCCTGTCGTATTCCAGGACTTTATCTCTGGAAGGGACGATAAGCTGATAATAAACCACCTTTTCTCGATATTGCGGGTAGTCCCGTAAAAAGATGCTGTATCCATGGAGCCTTTGCAAGATTCCTTTACTGTAGTCCAGCCGGTCAATGGAAATAACCAGTTTTTTCTCTTCCAGACGTTCGAGGATTTTGTCACTGTATTTTCTTGAGACAGCTGTCTGCACCTGTTGAGAATATTTATCATAATCAATTCCCATCGGAAATGCCTCTGCTGTGATCAGTCGCTTTGCAAATTGGATGATGTTCATATTGGACTGCACATCTAAAATCCGGAGAATTGCGCTGATAAAGTGTCTGACATCATCATAGGTATGAAAGCCGATCAGATCGGCACCCAAAAGCCCTGTTAAGAGCTCATTTCTCCAGGGAATTAATCTAAATACTTCATAAGAGGGAAATGGGATATGTTGAAAATAACCGATGCTGATTTCGGGAAGCTGTTCACGGATCAATTTAGGTACAAGCATTAACTGGTAGTCATGGATCCAGACCGTGTCGCCCGGTTGGGCAATCTTTAGAACAGCGTCTGCAAACTTTTTATTGACACTTTGGTAAGCCTGCCAGTGTTTTTCATTATAGCTGGCATAAGAAGGGAAATAATGGCATAATGGCCACAAGGTCTGGTTGGAGAACCCCTCATAGAATTCCTTGATTTCGGTTTGTGTCAAAAAAATTGGTTCCAGGGATTGCTCTTCGAGCGCGGATTTGATGTCTGCTGCTATGGATTGATCTTTAATCAGTGCGCCCGGCCATCCAATCCATATGCCGCCTTGTTCTTTATAGAAACTGCCAAGACCGGTTGCTAATCCGCCCTCGCTTTGCTTGATATGCCACTGATTCTTTTTAATGTCAATTTTTACAGGGAGTCTATTCGAAACGATGATTAGCTTAGTCTTATTCATATATTGTTTCCATTGATAACACAGGTATATAATTGCAATCCTTATACCATTCGTTTTTGGAAAGATACCTGAAAGACTTCTCAGGAAATAAAATGCAGGGCAGCAGCACTACCGACCGGTATAAATTAATATTTGACTGGATTTAAATGGCTTTATAAAAACCCGCCCAGCCGCATCTGCTTCCCCATTTCATCCTAAAAATTACCCAGTTCAGCAAAATGACAATATTTTTAGCGGTTTTGAAATCTTTTAATCCCGCTGAATTCGTTGAGAATGATCTGTTTATAAAACGCCTTTAGTATTTCTGCTAAAAGTGTACTTGGAGAATGATTTGCCAGTTAAATCTAAACGATCGGATTCAACTGTACAAAAACTAGTATATGAATGATGGGCAAGAAAATAATAATTATTTAGGTTATCGATTTTCGGACTCCCGCCTAAAACAATGTAATGTGTTATTGGTGACAGAACTAAGGAAAACATGGTTATTTGAAGCAGAATGCTTTTCATATTTGACTTCCTGTAGTGACAAGGTTCAGTCGGAACATTTGAATACTGTAATAGATCAACTGATATTAGAAGCGGATCAGCAAATTAAGCGATTAATGAAGATAGGCGAGGTATTAGATATTGATATAAACAATGCAACAGATCCCTTAAATAATGAATCCAGGTATACGCCGTTACCTGATATGACATTCAAACAGCTTTCAAATGAAGACTTTGTTGGGCAATGGATGATAATACTGGAATTTGAAAAGATGATTCATTATAAAATAGCCAATTATCAATGCATGGCAGGCTGGTCAAAATTTCTCCGTTTATACGGCGTACAGGAACTGCTGGAAGATTCTCTGGATGAATATGTACATCAGGATCTGATACTGGATTTGCTATCAGAATCCTGGGACGGGTAAGACTATTTAAATATAACAGCCGCAGGTTTAACATTTACAGGATAATGCGGCATATACTTTGTTGATTTATTTAAGGATCCGGTAATCAAGCGATTCGCGTCTGAAAGTTGTTTTGCTTCCCTTTTAAAATAATCTACGGTATGGACAAATTAGAACAGTTAGCCATTAATTCTGTACGTGTTTTGGCCGCTGACGCGGTTCAAAGAGCCAATTCAGGGCATCCCGGCACTCCCATGGGACTGGCGCCCATTGGTCATGTTCTGTGGGGGAAAATCATGAACTATAATCCTAAAGATCCTCAGTGGCCGGGCAGAGACCGGTTTGTTCTGTCATGTGGGCATGCTTGTATGTTGCAATATGCCTATTTGTATCTGACAGGATATAATATTCAATTAGATGATTTGAAAAACTTCAGGCAGCTGCATAGTATCACGCCAGGGCACCCTGAATTTGGCCTGACACCAGGCGTGGAAGTTACAACCGGTCCTTTAGGCCAGGGATTTGCCAATGGAGTGGGCATGGGGATTGCGCAGAAGATGTTGGCAAACAGGTTTAATAAAAATGAATTCCCGGTTTTCGATTATAATATTTACGCCATATGCAGCGACGGAGATATGATGGAAGGCATCAGTTCAGAGGCAGCTTCCATTGCGGGACATTTAGGATTAGGCAGTCTGGTCTATATCTACGATGATAATCAGATTACCATAGAAGGAAGCACGTCTTTAGCCTTTAACGAAGATGTGGCAGAGAGATTCAGGAGTTATGGATGGCATGTGCAAGACGTCGCGGATGGAAATGATATCAGCCGGATCGAAGAAGCCATAGTAAATGCTAAAAAGGAGAAGCAAAGGCCCTCTTTGATTATCGTGAGAACGGAAATTGGTTATGGTAGTCCCAATAAAGGAGGTACTGCTTCGGCGCATGGCGCTCCCCTGGGAATTGACGAGGTACGAAAAGTAAAAGAGGGTTTTGGGTTTAACCCCGATGTTAGCTTTGAAATACCAAGCGAAGTATTTTCTTATTACCAGGAGATCGGCAGTCAGGGAATGGAAAAGCAGGAAAGATGGAATGCACTGTGGGAAAGATATAGCCAGCATTTTCCGGAGCTCGCTGAAATGTATAGTCAGGCGGCAAGTGGAGAACTGCCGGGAGACTGGGATGCAGATCTACCCGTTTTTGACCCCTCTGACAAAGGTATGGCGACAAGAAAAGCGGCCGGAAAGGCATTAGCGGCCATAGCACCATATTTACCATTATTGGTAGGGGGAGCTGCTGATCTGGCGCCGTCCACGGATACCTTAATGGAGAACCTGGGATCTTTTAGCGCGGATAACCCAGACGGGAGAAACTTGCATTTTGGAATCCGTGAACACGCCATGGGCGCTATTTTGAATGGCATTACGCTTACAAAGGGGTTTATCGCCTTTGGCGCAACTTTTCTGATTTTCTCAGACTATATGCGCCCGCCTATGCGGCTGGCCGCCATTATGGGAATTCGCCCCATTTATATTTTTACCCACGACAGTATTGGTTTAGGCGAGGACGGGACGACCCATCAGCCTGTAGAACAGTTAGTTGGATTAAGGTCGGTGCCGAATCTGGTTGTCATACGGCCTGCAGATGCCAATGAGACCGCCTATGCCTGGAAAACTGCTATTACTCATTTGGACGGACCAGTGGCGCTTATTTTAACCAGGCAGGACATCCCGGTTTTAGATCAGGACAGGTTTTGCCCGGCCTGCCATTTAAAAAGAGGTGCTTATATTCTTTCTGAACCGCCCAAAGGCCACGATCCGGAGATTATTTTAATGGGTTCAGGCAGCGAAGTCCATTTATTAATAGAGGCCCAGGCGGAGCTGTATAAATCAGGTATCTGGGCAAGGGTCGTGAGTTTTCCCAGTTGGGAACTCTTTGATAAACAGGACCAGTCCTATAAGGATAAAGTGCTTTCCCCTGCGATTGGTAACCGGATTGCAGTGGAGGCTGCCTCTCCGCTTGGCTGGTCTAAATATGTGGGGGACAATGGCGTTGTGATCGGGCTCGATCATTTTGGTACGTCTGCTCCAGGAAAAGAACTGATGCATGAATTTGGATTTACGCCTGATAATATTATTCAAACAGCTAAATCCTTATTAGGTCAGGTATAACAAACTAGAATAAAATATATTGCCTATAGGAAGAGTCACAATGGGCCCGGGCACAGACATTAAATAATCTACGGTTCGCTTCAAAATCATAAAAAATAAAAAGAAAATCCTTCTGTTAAATGTTATTGATTCGCATTTTCGGGACATTTGAATTATATTTGTTTATGTTCCAGAACCTAATGCGGAAAACATGAAAAAAATTTTAATAATAGACGATGATCTTTCTATCTGTAAGATCCTTAGTAAGTTCTTACAAAAAAGCGGATATGAAGTTGCAACGGCGCTTTCCGGCAAACAGGCACTGTTGCTATTGAAAAAGCAGTCCTTTGATTTAGTGGTTTGTGATTATAATCTGGGGGATATAAACGGCCTTCAGATTCTATCCAAAATAAACGAGTTATACCCGCAGTCTATCGTGATTTTTATCAGCGGATATGGTAACATTCAGACAGCAGTTGATCTGGTAAAAGAGGGCGCTTACCATTTTTTGACCAAGCCCTTATACCCCGATATTATTCTGAAAACGATTGAAGAGGCATTGTCTCAGAAGAAACCTAAAAAAGAGAAGTCTCCTTCAAAGCCCAGGACGGTTATTTCTCAGGATAATTATGTGAAAGGAAGCAGCGCAACCGCCAAAAAGCTTTTTGAGCATGTTGCTTTGGTGGCGCCCACAGACTATAGTGTGATTATTCATGGAGAGACAGGTACAGGAAAAGAAGCCCTGGCCAGATTGATTCACAATCAAAGTAACAGGAAAGAGCAGAACTTTGTCGCTATTGACTGCGGCAGCCTTTCAAAAGAGTTAGCCGCCAGTGAGTTATTTGGCCATCTAAAGGGAGCCTTTACCGGAGCGATGCAGGATAAAAAAGGCGCCTTTGAGATCGCAGATGGCGGGACTATTTTTCTGGATGAAATAGGTAACCTGAGTTATGAAGTGCAGATGTACCTGCTTAGGACATTACAGGAAAAATCCGTCCGCTGTATCGGAGAAGTAAAGGAAAAGGTAGTAGATGTTCGTGTGATTGCTGCTTCTAATGAAGATCTGTACGAGAAGGTCCGCCAGAAGTCTTTTCGCGAAGATCTTTACCATCGATTGAATGAATTCAAATTAGAGGTACCCAGTCTATGTGAAAGGATTGATGATTTACCCCTGTTTGTCACTGCATTTATTAATCAGGCAGAAGAGCAGCTTAATAAAAAGATTAAAGGGCTTAGCCCGGCAGTCAGAAAGCTTTTTCAGGAATATAGCTGGCCAGGTAATATACGGGAATTACAAAATGTTATAAAGCGTGCCTGTTTGCTTACCGAAGAGGGTGGCTCTATTGAAATTGACAGCTTGCCGCTGGAAATTACAGATTTTACGGAGATGAGAAGGGCAACACAGCCTGTGGAGTTAAAAAATGTTATTTTGGAGGCGCAGAAAAATGAAATTAAGCGGGTATTGGAAAAGGTTAATTATAATAAGACAAAAGCCGCATCAATTTTAAAGATTGATCGTAAAACGCTTTATAACAAATTAAAGGAAATTGATCTTTGAGTGAAAATCTGCTTTTGGCTATATCTGGTAAGGCAATGTCGCTTTTGAGTGTTCAATGTAATACCCTGGAATTGAAATTGTACATTAGGCAGTCAACAATACTGCTTGATTTTGGTGTGGGTATTTGATCCCCCCCATTCGTTATCATGTTTAATAATAATATATTTTGGCACCGTTTGATCCACAAAATCCCCCTGAAAAACAGTTATCGGCGAATAAATTTCTTGTTGTAGGTATAGGCGCTTCAGCAGGCGGGTTGGATGCGTTTAAAAAGATTGTCTCTTCGATTGAACCCAATAGTGGTATGGCCTTTATATTGGTGCAGCATCTTCAGCCGGAACACGAGAGTATTTTGCCGCATATTCTGGAGAAGTTCAGCAAAATACCCATTATCGCAATAAGGGATAATATGAAGGTGGAACCGGACCATATCTATATTATTCCCAGCGACAAATTGCTGATTGCAACCGACGGAGTGTTAAAATTAGGTAAACGGCCTACCTATACCAGACAGAACAGAGCAATAGACGTCTTCTTTACCTCTCTGGCTGAAGTTCACAGAGGGGAGGCCATTGGCGTACTGCTTTCCGGCAGGGACGAAGATGGTACACAGGGACTCCATGCGATCAAAGCGCACGGAGGTCTTGCCATTGTTCAGGATCTGGAGTCAGCCCAATTTCCTAAAATGCCTGAGAGCGCCATTCAGGCAGAAGTGGTAGATCTGGTGCTTGCACCGGAACATATATTCCGTCAGCTTGTCCAGATAAAGCAGGCTTTAGAAGATAGCTCGGGAAAGCAGAAACTAGAAAATATACTGGAGGAGAACTTGTTTGAACAGATATACGGATTGTTGTTGCTTAGAAAAGATGTTGATTTTACTTTTTATAAACAAACGACTGTAAGACGCCGGATTATCCGGCGGATGGGACATTTGAAGCTCGAATCAATTGGCCATTATTTACATTATCTTAAAGAAAATAAGGAAGAACAGGATCTGCTTTTTCAGGATATGTTGATACCGGTAACGGAATTCTTCCGGGACCCGAATACTTTTGATTTTTTGAGGGGCTCTATTTATCCTTATTTGCTGGAACACAAATCATCAACACAGCCGCTTCGGATCTGGATCGTCGGGTGTTCCACGGGACAGGAAGTGTATTCAATGGCGATTTCTTTATTTGAATTTTTGGGTGATGATATACAGCAATATAAAATTCAGATTTTTGCTACCGATATTTCAGAAAAAGCAATTACTAAAGCCAAGAGCGGGCAGTATAGCAAAAAGGAATTAAAGGGGATCTCCCAACAACGGTTAAGTCAGTTTTTTACAGAATCGGAGGGGAAATTCACCATTGATAAAAGAATACGGAATCTTTGCATTTTCGCTGTACATAATTTTTTAAAAGATCCGCCATTTGCACGCATGGACATTATTAGCTGCAGAAATGTACTGATCTATATGAACAGCTTTCTTCAGCAAAAGGCGTTTACGATTTTTCATTATGCACTTGCAGAAAAAGGCTTTTTACTCCTCGGGCGCTCAGAAACGACTTTGAATGCATCTGATTTGTTTTTTGTTTATGACAAAAAAAATAAAATCTATTCCAGGAAGCGGGTGCCGGAAAACGCGCCCAAACTTTCAGGAAAAACGCACACCCCTTTATCCAAAAACAGAATGCCCATAAAGTCCCACCTGGGAAAAACCGAAGATTTTCAACGCAATGCGGATAATGTTTTATTATCCAAATATACACCGCCGGCGCTAATTGTAAATGATCATTTTGATATTGTGCAATTCAGGGGTGCTACCTCAAAATTTTTACAACCCTCTCCGGGAAAGGCCAGCCTTAATGTGCTTAAAATGGTTTTGGAGGGGCTGGCTTTCGAGTTACGGAGTGCGTTGCATAAGGTGAAAAAATCACATCAGCCATTCTTGAAGCAAGATATTCCCCTGGGAGGGGGCAGATTGGTGACATTGGAGGTCTTGCCGCTACTCAATACCATTGAGCCGTATTTTTTAATTTTGTTTATTGAAAAACTGCAGCCGCTGTTACTGGATGACAATAAAGAGCAGTTGGATGGCAAGACAAAGCGGATTTTGCAGCTGGAAAAGGAGCTTTCCCGCTTACGGGAGGATATGCATGCGATTAGTGAAGATCAGGAAGCGGTGACCGAGGAATTGCAAAGCGCCAATGAAGAACTGCTTAGCGATAGCGAAGAGCTACAAAGCCTGAACGAAGAATTAGAAACGAGTGCTGAAGAATTACAGAGCGCGAATGAGGAATTGCTGACGGTCAACCATGAGCTTTCTGAAAGAAATGAACAACTCAGCGAATATCGGCAATTGACGGAATCAATTATTGATACCTTACATGAGAGTTTCCTTATATTAAATGATTCTTTTAAAATTAAATCGGTCAATGCGGCCTTTTTGAAACATTTTCACTGCCTGCAAAATGAAGTATTAGGAAAACTGGTCTTTGATATTCAGGGCCGGGGCTGGAATATACCCGGGCTAAAGGCGTCCTTGCTAAAAGTTCAGAAAAAAGAAGTAAGCTCAATAGATCTGGAAGTCAGTTTCGTTTTTCCGGTACTGGGGCTGAGGGATATTTGTTTCAATATTCAACCCATTGAGCAGTCCTCAGAGCCACTTTATCTTTTGGCCATTGATGATATGACGGATCGTAAGTTAAATGAAAGGAACCAGATACTGGCAAGAGAGAGGCAAACCTATTACGATTTTTTTATGCAGACACCTGCGGCGATCTGCATACTGAAGGGGCCTTCCTGTACATTTGAATTTGCAAATCCGGCCTTTATACATTTAATAGGGCAGCGTGATCCGATAGGAATGGCACTCGCAGACGCGCTGAGCGAGTTGGAGGAGAAGTATCTTCGGATCTTTGACAATGTTTTCCATACAAAAACCCCATATGTGGGGAAAGAAATTCCCGTTCTTCTCAAAAATAAAGAAGGCAGGCTGGAGAGAAAATATCTCAATATTACCTGTCAGATATTTGGTGATATTGGCGGGCAGCCGGAAGGATTGATGGTTTTTGTGTATGATATTACCGGGTTGGTAAGAGCACAGTCCCAAATCCGTGAAAATGAGGCGAATTTAAGGCGAATTTTAGAAGCCCTGCCTGTAATGACTTGGACAAATCTAAATGATGGAACGATAACTTTTTATAATAAAAAATGGTACCGCTACACTGGCGTTAATTTTGACGAGCAGAAATGGAGTGGATGGAAATCCATTATTCACCCTGAGGATTATAAAAATACGCTGCGTGCTTTCAAAAAGGCCATTGATAGTGGGGAACCGTTTGAAATTGAAAACCGTTATTTAGGTGCTGATGGCAAGTACAGGTGGCATTTGAACAGGGCTATTCCTATTTTTTACGATGAACAGATCAATATGTGGGTAGGTACTGCAACAGACATAAATGAACAGAAAATCAGCGAGCAAAAAAAAGATGAGTTCCTTAGCATAGCCAGTCATGAGATGAAAACACCTCTGACGACTGCCACTGCTTATCTTCAGCTGATTGAGCAAAATCTAGGGCCGGCTGAGGGTGCCACCAGGCTATATGCGGGAAAAGCGTTAGCCTCCATGAACCGCCTGACAGAACTGATCGCCGAGTTATTAGATGTAAGCAAAATTCAGCATGGTAAATTGTCCTACCTGGTTAAAGATATTGATTTTAATGAACTGATCGATGAGGCAATTGAAAGTATTCATTATGTGGCGCCAGATTACCGAATTATCAGAACCGGATGGTTGACAAAAAAAGTAAAAGGAGACAAAGAAAGATTGACACAGGTGCTTATCAACTTACTGTCGAATGCGGTTAAATATTCCCCACGTCAAAAGGAGGTGAAGGTCACCATAGAACAGAGAACAGATCATCTGATCGTGAGCGTTGCCGACCAGGGCATCGGGATATATAAAGATCATCTGAAAAAAATATTTGAACGATACTACAGAGTTAATCAACAGGACGCCATTCAGTTTCAGGGATTGGGGATTGGCCTTTATATTACTTATGAGATTATTAAACGGCATGGTGGTAAACTCTGGGTTGAAAGTACTTATGGGAAAGGCAGTACGTTTTACTTTTCTTTGCCTGTTAAAAAGTAAGTAAAAACTGCCAAAGTTTAAAACCGGAGATTATGGAACAATGTATTTTAATCTATGAAGATGACCGCGACTTGCTGGAATTGTGTAAAATAATTCTGACCAGCCCGGGCAGGATTATTAAAACTTTTAGCAGGTGTGAGAATATTATAAGCGATGTGGAACAATTTCATCCTGACCTGATCTTAATGGATTTATGGATACCGGAGATTGGCGGCAAAAGGGCCATAGAACTTGTAAAAGAAGATAAGGAAAACGATCATATTGCAGTAATTTTGTTCTCAGCTAATGCAGAAATAGAACAAATAAGTGATGATTTGGGTGCTGATGACTTTTTGAAGAAGCCTTTTGATTTGATGAATTTTAGAAAGACTGTGGAAAAGCATTTATGTAATTAAAAAATATCCATTTATAACATCATGTCGGATGTAAATAGCCATTCTGAGCCGGATGTATTACTATCTCCATTGGAAGTATTAAAAAATACCTGTGATAGGATGAGCGTTATCTGGCCCTTTATGGAGATCACTGTCTTAGGGGTAGCAGGCAGGGGAGGCTTGTCGGAATTAGTCAATAAAATGTCAGGCCAGCTTGACTTGCTTTATGGACATGAAGAGCTGAAAGAAAGGCAATTAAGCGATTATTCAGATATAACCGCTAGCTGTATTAAAGAGCACCGACCTTTTTTCCAGCACGCCGATTCGGGGGAGCCGGGAGATCTGTTGGCCGCAGTAATTCCATTCAAAATGCATTACGCGCGGAAATACGAGGAGTCCTGTTATGAAAATGATGCTCCGAAAAGCCAAATACAGGTCGGATTGCTTTGTTTCTGGCGTAATGACAAAGACGATCCAATATTTGATAAAAGAACACAGGATACGCTTAATTTGATTGTTAGTCAGTTTGATTCATATTGTATGGTATATAATATGTTGGATACTTACAGTAATCTTCTTCAAAAGTTTCGCCATGATTTACGTACTCCGCTTACTTCTGTTACAATGATCAGCGGGTTATTAGAACAGCAAGCCTCTGATAAGGAGGCGCAGGAGATGGGCCAGATGCTGCATACGGCCTCCGATAAAATGGACGGGCTTCTGAAAGCCTTTAAGTCAGGTCTGGATATATAAGCTTCCCTTTTGGAATATCTTTTGTGGTAGGGATTTAGCGCACTTATTTATATAAGTTTTTAAAATTGACGCTGATGAATAACTTAGATAGAGTTTCAGAAGAGAAGGGAGATAAAAACACCAGGCGGATCGAAAAACAGGCAGAAAAAGAAAACCATGTGAAAGCCGGACCCAAGCCTAAATCCGGCCCAGGTGTCCGAAACGGATTTGTGACCCGTGCTTCCGGGGCTGCTAATAAGGATGAGCTGTATCCATTAGGCAATCCTGGCCATCCGATGTTTGCAGTAGACCCCGCGTTGGAGCGGGAAATGGCCGCTCAGGGGGTTCCGCAGGATATTAAAATACCAAAGAAATCCCGTAAAAGAAATTCCACCCGACCAGCTGGTTCTAAAAAAAGCCCATATATCGCTGCTAAGAAGCCCTCGAAAAAGGCGCCTGATGGGAGTGCCTGGGATGGCAAGGGGGAACCTCCGTTTGCCGCACCCAATGATAATCAACCGGGACCTTTGTAATTCTATTGATCTGACGTTGAAAACAACTGCTCTATCCAATGCGTGAAATCAGAGAAGGGACCATGCATTTTATTGGTTCTGTCATCAATTGTACCGTTATCTAGCAGTTGCCCCGTATGCAAATCTCCGGGTAAATAAGACAAGATATTAGCCCTTTGGTTAGATAAGAAATCCTTCGCAGCATGAGCGTCGCCGGCGGTTTGCGCCCCTACGATATCAACTAGTTCTTGCAGTACGAAATTGAAGTCTTCTTTGGGATTGCCCCCGCTATACCCGCTATAAGCCCTTATTTTTTTCTCGAGCTCTTCAAAATGATGATGAAATATTTGTTCTGAATAGTCCTTATCTGCACGGTTGGCTAAAAGGTCCTGCATGTTTTGGTCTTTACGGCTGAACTCCAATAAACCCGCCAGCGCGGCCGATATGATGGCGCGATGATACAGTGCTTTGGGGGATTGCTCTTGTTCATCACCCGCGTCTTGCGTGTTAGGATCCATTGTCTTCATGGGACGATCTCTAAGCCTGTCTTCAATTGATTTTACAATATTTTCTGCCATAATATGTATTGTTTTAATGATCAATAATCGTCTAATACAACTTAAAATATTATGCCATAATCCAAATATGCACTGAAGCACAATCCTGCAAAGATGAGGCGGCTTTTAGGTGTCAGCTACAGGCATGGAAGTGTGGTGTTGCTTGCACGAAATGTTGGGGAATGGTCGCATAAATAGTGTGATGGCAAGACGCTATAGTTGAGCCCGCTTGGCTAATGCGTTGATAGTGAGATTATTTTTGAAGTTGTGTTTTTTCGGAACGGCTTTGGTGTGTATACTTATGAAGTGAACAAAGCAAGCCTGCTCATTTATCTGATGAAAAGTGTAATAATTGGAGTAAGTTTTCATAGATGGTTTATGGGTACTTGTTATCTATAGCAGAGCAGGCTTGTCTTTTAATCAAAATAAATTCTTAACCCTAAAACCTAAAAGAATGAAAAACACAAAAGACACCACCGTTTTATCAAAGGCCCCAAAGAAAGCGGGCGTTTCTTCCTCTATGGCAAAATCACCCTTTCATAAACTATTTGTGGATGGGCTAAAAGATATCTACTGGGCGGAAAAACATTTGGTCAAGGAACTGCCGAAGATGAGTAAAGGTGCTACTTCCGAAGAGCTTAAATCTGCTATTGATGGACATCTGGAAGAAACGAAAGGGCATGTGGAGCGTCTGGAGTCGGTATTTGAAACGCTGGGCTTAAAACCGCAGGCAAAAAAGTGTGAAGCGATGGCCGGATTAACCAAAGAGGCGGCAGAAATTATGGAAGAAACTGAGAGCGACTCCATGGTCCGGGACTGCGGCATTATTCTGGCCGCACAAAAAGTAGAGCACTATGAAATTGCTACCTACGGCTGTTTGACAGAGTGGGCAAAACAAATGGGCCATAGAGAGGCCGCTAAGCTACTCTATTCGACACTGGAAGAGGAAAAGGCGGCCGATCAGAAATTGACGGAAGTGGCCGAAAACGATATTAATGAAGAAGGGATGGAAGAATAGCATGTTATAACAGGGTAGTTAAATAATGCATATTTTTTCCATATATGCATATTGGAAGTCCAGGTGATTTGGTTTTTAGGGTTCATGCCTGGGCTTCCCCTATTAAAAAAAATAAAATAAGAATTATGAAAAATTATATGACAAAAACATCGCGGCTGACGCCGGTTTGTTTTAAAAACTTCATAGCATTAATTGTGGCGGCTATGTTTACGGCATTACTTATCGCCGGCTGTAAAGGCGGTAATGCAGATAGAAACGGTGTGGATAGTGCAATGGATGTCAATGACCAGAAAATTGATGACAGTGTAACAGCCGTCGGAACTAATGAGGCGGACTTTATGGTAAAGGCGGCTAACGGCGGCATGACAGAGGTTCAGGCAGCGCAAGTTGCACAGCAAAAAGCAACAAACGACGATGTTAAAAAGTTTGCCGATAAAATGGTGGAGGATCATTCAAAGCTCAATGATCAGCTTAAATCGCTGGCAGGTAAATTAAATATAACAATTCCTTCCGCTATTGACGGGGATAGCAAAGCGATGATTGATAAACTTAATAGCACTAAATCTGTTGATTTTAATAAGACATATATGGACATGATGGTAGAGGATCATAATAAAGATGTTGATATGTTCCAAAAGGCCTCAGGGGATGTTGCAAATCCGGATGTGCACAATTTTATCACCAGTGCGCTACCTACTTTGCAGTCTCACCAGCAAATGGCTAAAAAGATCCAGGCATCTCTTAAATAATATGGTTTTAACCGGCAGCTGAATGGAAGGCCATGCCTGCCTTTCAGCTGCCGGCTGACCTGTAATTTTCTTTAACTAATAAATACAATTTTATGACAACCAATGAAAATATAGTCGATAAACTTAATTCGTTGATTCAGATTAATGAAGACAGGAAAGAAGGATATCAGAAGGCCTGGGAACAAAGCGATGATCTCAATCTGAAGACCCTCTTTGACCAATTCTCAAAACAAAGTGCACGTTATATTGTTGATCTTGGGATGGCGGTAGAAAGCTATGGCGGAATCCCGGCCGAGAGCACAAGCATTAGTGGCGACGCGTATCGCGCCTGGATGGATATTAAAGATGCACTGACGACCAATTCCAGAAAAACGGTGCTTGCAAGTTGCGAACGAGGTGAAGACGCTGCGGTTGGTACATACCGGGATGTCCTTAAAGAGAGCCAGGAGCTGGACAATAATCTTATCGGTGTTATCACTATGCAATCCCGGGATATAGAAAAAGCCCATGATCAGATAAAGGCCCTTAGGGACAGTGCATAAAACACGTAACGAGAGGTGGGACATTAATTGTTAACTATTTATATTTTTTCATATGGAACAAAGTGCAAAGCTAATTTATCAGGTGAATAAAATAATACAGATGCATCTGGACCGGGCGTTGGGATATCAGAAAGCGATGTCTCTGGTGGATGATAGTGACTTGAGTATTTTGTTCGAGAGGTGTATGCAGCAAAGTTACTATTTTGTGGATAAGCTTCAGGCCGCAATGGCGCTGCATGGGATGGAGACGCGCGCCAGACCCTCCTGGACCGGTACGGTTTACAGGGCCTGGATGTCACTGAGGACAGCGGCGAGTTCGAACAAATATCACAGCGTTCTTTATTCCTGCATGGCGGCTGAAAAAATGATGAACTTGAGTTATGAACTGCTTTGTTCCAATAAATATCTTCAATACTACTTTCCCTTATTGAAATTTACTTTTTTGAAACAGCATTTTGGTCTCAAAAAAATAAGAGAAGATTTGGAAGCCATCCTTCGGTGTAGTAAACAAGATATGGGTGAAAGAAGGGAAGCCGATACGGGATTTCCTGTTGTTAATAAGTTTCCCAAAGAAGCTTCTGTCTCCTAGCGGCGAGACATTTTTAAAATTTTCGCATCGACAAGTTCAGTGGTGCAGGCGGGTCTGGTTTTGAGGCCCGTCTGTGTTTTATAGGTGACCGGAAGCCGTTTTACAGATGTGGCAGGGAAATTTTTTCAATTAATAACATACAGATTGTTTCCAGACATTGGTCTCTGATCTGTTCAGGTGTACCTGAGAAAGTGTTTTTAGTGGTCAATTTACCCTCGTTTTCAAAAATGCTGGTATAAATCGTTCCAACCGGCTTTTCGGGTGACTCACTCCCTCCTGGCTTGAGAAGGCCCGTCACGCCGATATAATAATCGGCGGACATCAGCTTCGCTAACCCAGCCGCGATAGCCTCCGTTGCGGGGATGGATTCGGCGGTAAATTGATCAATAAGGTCTGGGTCTACGCTCAGTAAGTCCGTTTTAATAGAGGCATCATAACAAACGATACCGCCACTTAACACCTCCGAGTGAGCTGAGCAGGCAAAAGCCGCCATGAGGTACCCCGCGGTAGCGCTTTCTGCAAAAGCAATACGCTTGTGGCGCCTGGCGAGTAAAAGGCTGCAGTCTTCAACAATTTTCTGAGTTTTGTTTGTCTGGCTGTTTTCCATAAAGTTTTATAATTTAATGAATTGTTTAGGCCGACTATTTTTTCTTTGTTTTGCTTGCTGTCTTTGCTTTTTTTGTGGCAGTAGTCGTGCTTTTTTTGATACTTTTCCTTGCCTTTGGACTCCCATTATGAAGAGCAAGGCTTTGCTGCAGCTGGGCCACGAGGTCATTGGATGGTTTCTCCAGTACCTTTGGCGCAGCAGGCAGCTTCTTGCCCGTTGCCTTTGCTTTTATTAGTTTTAGAAGTTGCTCCGTATAGGTATCTTTGAATTGGTTAATATTGAAATCACCCTGGAGCGTTTTTACAAGGCCTGTGGCCATATCCAGTTCCTTTTTATTGGTTGTGGTTTTTTTTGTGACAAACTCTGAAGGGTCTCTTATTTCGTGAATAAACCTTAAGGTGTGTAAAATAAGGACATTATGTGCAGAACGCAACACAACGGGCCTTTCTTTGTTGCGCAGAACGAAGGAGCCCACACCCGCCATGCCTGTTTTTTTTAAGGCTTCTTCTAATAGCTCGAAGGCTCTTTCTCCCCCCTTAGCAGGAGCGATATAGTATGCCCTGTCGAACAGGATGACATCAATTTGTTCTGTTGGTGTAAATAATTCCAGCTGGATTAATTTTGTTTTTTCCGGGCTGGCTTTTTCAAAGTCCTGATCTGTTAAAACAACATATTTGCCCTCAATTTCAAATCCTTTGACAATATTTTCCCACAGGACTTCTTTGCCTGTATTTTCATTTACGCGTTTAAACCGGATGTGCCCGAGATCTTTTTTATCCAGCATATCCAGATCTAAACCTTTCTCATCTATGGCTGAAAAGAGTTTTACCGGAATGTTCACCAGTCCAAAGGCGACGGAGCCTGTCCAGATTGAGCGCATGGGTATTTGAGTTTGGGTGAATAAATAAGCTTACAGTCTTTGCCAACACTTGGTTTCAGTACATAAATCGTTCCATTCTATACCACTCTGGCGTAAAAAGCCGCTGGCAGTACATAATCGGTATTGGAATTGGTATGAATTTAGATACTGTGTTTACACATTCCTTTTAATTTTCAATAAAACAACCGGACATGTTCGAGGTGGATTTATGGGGGCAGACAGAATCTCTCACCGTCAGCCAAATGGCTGTCCGGGGCGCCGTTATTTTCTGGGTTGGTTATTTTCTTTTGCGAATAGGGGGCTGGAGGATTTTTGGTAAAAAGTCTGCATTTGATTATGTGATATTAATTGTCGTAGGTTCCGTTCTTTCCAAAGTAATTATTGGTGAGGTGGCAGTATTGCCAGCCGTGGCTGCCTGTCTGGTCATGGTGCTTTTCAACAGACTGGTTTCTGCCCTGTGCGCCAGATATAAATGGCTGAGTCACAAACTACAAGGAAGACCTATCCCGCTATATGGGAAGGGACAGGTCTATTGGCGTAATCTTAGGGCATCTTCCATCAGTTATCAGGAATTGATGCAAAGTCTTCGTCTGGAAATGAATACGGAAGATCTAAATAAAGTAGAATCGGCTATGCTGGAAAGCAGTGGCAGAATCAGCTTTACGCCTAAACAGATTGCCGGCAGCAAGCCATAGATTATAAATTTAAACTATTTTAAATCAATTAAATATGGATAACAATAAAAGAAGTGTTTTTTCAGACGAATCTCAAAGACCTTCGGCACAAGCAGCTATTAGCAAACCTAAGATGGAAGGACCTGCAAGGAAGAAGCATAAAACCAGTAAGTTAGGCAGGATATTTGACCGTTTTTCCGGCAAGGTGACAGTAATAACCGGGTCTCCATGGGCGTTTATAATTGCCTTTCTTATTATTGTACTTTGGGCGGTGAGCGGCCCGATTTTTAAATATTCCGATACCTGGCAACTGGTAATAAACACAGGAACCACCATTGTAACATTTCTGATGGTTTTTGTTATTCAGCAGTCACAAAATAAAGATACGATGGCCCTTCAAATGAAGCTCAATGAACTGATTGCTTCTAATAAGAGAGCCAGTAACCGTTTAATTGACGTGGAGGATCTCACAGAGGAAGAGCTGGTACTTATAAAGGATTATTATATCAAATTATCTTCTATTTCTAAAAAGGAAAAAGAACTGCAGCGTTCCCATTCTATTGAAGAAATGGAAACTTCACAGATTGAAGAGGAAATTGAACAAAACGAACCGGAAGAAAATAAACGAACAAAAAAAGAATTGTAATATACTCTATACATATCGGTTAAGGTTTAAACGCTTTTGCGTTAGTACGTACACAGTTGCATAAAAATCCTCCCCCCGGTTGGGCTATTGGGGCGCCTGGTGTTCCTCGGGAAAATACTTTTTGCGGGGACGGATAATAAGCCTGAGGGTCGGGTCATTGGTTAAAAATGACCAGCTCCAGGAAAAAAACAGTTTCACCTTGTTTCTAAATCCGGCAATAGGGATTAAGTGTATGAATAACCAGACCAGCCATGCAAAGAACCCCTTAAAGAAACCTTTAGGAAGATCTACGACAGCTTTATATTTGGCAATAATAGCCATGGAGCCTTTGTTTACATAACGGAAGGGTTCGAGGGGGTGCTTTTTGGCAAGATGTCTGAAATTACGGCCTAATAAGTTTCCCTGCTGGATGGCTACCTGCGCGAGCTGAGGATGCCCTTTTTCGTAGTCAGGATCTCCCTGCATTAAACATTGGTCCCCCAGACAATATACATCTTCAACGCCAATTACGTTATTGTACCCATTGACATAGATTCTGCCGTTTTTGGCAACGGATGAAGCCGGAATGCCTGACACATGAATGGCCTTAACGCCACTGGCCCAGATAAGTGTATGGGATTCGATGACATCGCCATCTGAAAAGTAAACCCTGTTGTCTGCATAATTTTTAACGGCTACGTTTAGTTTTATCTGGATGCCCATCTTATTTAGGACCTCGAAGGCTTCCCGTCCGGCTTTCTCACTCATGGTGCGAAGTAAAACGCTGTCCATGTCTACCAGGTAAATTTGTATATGTTTGCATACTTTTTTTGAATAATCTTTAGGAATAATTTCTCTTTGCATTTCTGCCAGCATTCCCGCAATCTCTACACCTGTCGGGCCACCGCCTGCGATAACGATATTCGTGTAGGGGGCAATGTCTGCCTCCGGTAATCTTGAGGCCTCCTCCAGCATTAATAACAGATGGTTACGGAGGTTAATTGCGTCATGAATGGACTTCATCGGGAGCGCTTCCCTTGCCAGTGTATCGTTTCCAAAGTAGTTGGTATCACAGCCCATAGCAAGTACCAGTTGATCATAGTCAATTTTTTCGTTTGTCGTAATGACATAATGTTCCTCTGGATCTATACTTAAAAGTGACCCCATATGGAAGGTGAAGTTTTTGCTGTTTTGAAACATTCTCCGGAATGGGTAGCTAATGTTATAGGATTCAATGAAAGCTGTTGAGACCTGATAAAGCAGGGGTGGAAAAAAATTATAGTTATTTTTATCGAGCAGGTGGACATTCATATTTTCCTGTTTTACCAGTTCCTTGGCCAGGTGCATACCTGCAAATCCTCCTCCTATTATAACTATTTTCATGGCGTTTGTTTTTATCTGCCACACTGTGGCGTTCAAGGCATTTTCCCGTAATGTATTTCTTTAGGCAATTTAGCCATTATTTTCGACATGCTGTAAGGATGGACTCATAAACTAATTGAAAATCTATTCAAACAAGTGGTTGTATGTTTACCTGTGATACAATGTGGAAATTATTCCCCTCTCTGATCTGAAAAAAGAAACATCCCCTTTCAGATTTCTGACAGGAGTCACAATCGGCATGGATTATGTGCATTATCAGTTGAGATATTTCTCTAACTGCCTTCGTTTCAAAAAAACAGTAGATTATGACTCCAAAAAAGCTGAAAAAATATGCAGATAAACGTCATTTCGACCAGACACCGGAACCGGAAGGGGGAAGTTCTGAGGGTGCAAAATTGCATTTTGTGATTCAAAAGCATGACGCTTCCAGATTACATTATGATTTCCGCCTTGAAATGGAAGGGGTCTTGAAAAGCTGGGCGGTGCCCAAGGGGCCATCTTTAGATCCTGCCGTTAAACGCCTGGCCATGCAAGTAGAAGATCATCCATACGACTATAAGAATTTTGAGGGTATAATACCGAAAGGAAATTATGGCGCAGGCACAGTCATCGTATGGGACGAAGGTACTTATGAGCCACTGGACGATTCTGTAAAAAAAGGTAAAAAGGCGATGGAGAAGTCCTTATTGACAGGCCTTAAATCGGGAGATCTTAAATTTAGACTCCACGGAGATAAACTTGAGGGAGACTTCGCGCTGGTGAAAACTCATGGCGGAAATATGGCTGAGAATGCGTGGTTGCTTATTAAGCATAAAGATGCCGCTGTCAGTAAAAAGGACGTTACCAAATTGGATAAATCAGTAATCAGTGGTAAGAGCATTGCTCAAATGGAAAAAGCGCCTGATAAAACCTATGGGACAAGTTCAGCCAAAACTGCTTCTCGGAGCAAGGTGGTGAAAAAGGTGCAGGCCGGGACCGGCGCAGGTAAGAAGGAGGCAGGCAAAAATAAACCGGGTGCCGTCAGTAAGACAAAAAAGGCAGACCCGGAGCCACCTGGACATGCTACGCTGGACTGGCAAACAATACTGGGAGCGTTGCCGGATAGTGCTATGCCAACGAAAATTGATCCGATGCTGGCTACCCTGGTTGATGCTCCTTTTGATGATCCGGACTGGAATTTTGAGATTAAATGGGACGGATATAGAGCTATCGCTTATGTTAAGGTAACCGGAAAACCTGAAAAGAAAGCTAAGGTGCATATTAAAAGCCGCAATCAAAAGGATTTTGAGGAAAAGTACTATTCCATCAGGCAGTCTCTGGAAAAAAGTAAGGCATCCATGGTGCTGGATGGTGAGCTGGTTGTCGTTAATGAAGCCGGCATGCCTCAGTTCGGGGCACTCCAGAATTGGCGCAGTGAGGCAGACGGCCAGCTGCTCTATTATATATTTGATCTTTTATGGTATGAAGGTAAAGATTTGAAAGCGCTGCCTTTGACTGAAAGGCAGGCTGTTTTGTCGGCTGTTATGAAAGATAACCTGTCAGCTAATATCAGAATTGGGTATAGCGTGCCAGCAGAAGGCAAAAGCTTTTTGGCCAGCGCCGCTAAATTGGGACTGGAAGGGATGGTGGCTAAAAGAAGGGACAGTATTTACGAAACCGGCAGCCGCTCTAAGGCCTGGTTAAAGATCAAAGTAGAGCAAAGACAGGAGGCGATCATCATCGGGTATACGCTGAATAAAGGCTCTTCAAAACAGTTCAGCTCTTTGTTGCTTGCCGTTTATAAAGGCGGCACACTTCATTATGCAGGGAAGGTGGGGACCGGATTCAGTGAACAGGAGCAGCGAGACTTGTTGCGGGCATTTAAGCCTCACATAAGAAAGTCCAGCCCGCTTAAAGTTGTTCCTGATATTGATAAACCATCCAGATTTCGTCCAAATCCGCCTGGCAGCGACGTTACCTGGCTAAGGCCTGTTCTGGTCGGAGAGGTTAGCTACCGGGAGCGGACCTCAGAGGGCTTATTCCGGCATCCTTCTTTTAAGGGGCTCAGACCGGATAAGGATCCTGATGAAGTGGTGCTGGAAAAAGAAAAAAGTACACAGCGATTACTCAATCAAAATGAAGAAAAGATGGATGTTCAAAAGAAGACTGTAAAAGCGACCGCCAAACTTTCTACCTCTAAAAAATTGACCGCTAAGTCGCCGAAAGACAGCCTGAAGGCGGCTTTGGCCGGCCCTGCGGGAGGTGCCGGTAAGAAGACGCTGCTCAACCCGACAGAGAAAACACAGGTTAAGAAAGTTGGAGGCCAAAGTATGCAATTTACCAACCTGAATAAACTGTACTGGAAAAAGGAAGGAATTGAAAAACGGGCACTTATTAATTATTATTATCAGATAGCACCTTATATCCTGCCTTATCTCAAGGGGCGGCCGCAATCACTCAACCGCTTCCCGGATGGAATCACGGGTCAGAATTTTTATCAAAAGGATGTAACAGGTAAAGTGCCGGACTGGGTGAGCCTCTATTTGTACCACAGTGAAGGTGACAATACGGATAAACATTTTTTAGTAGCCGACGGCATTGCTTCGCTGCTGTATATGGCATCGCTGGGGTGTATAGAAATGAACCCCTGGAGCAGTACTGTTAAAAAACCGGAAAATCCTACATGGTGTATTATTGATCTGGACCCGGACAAAAAGAAAAAAGGACAAAAGGCTTTTGAAGAGGTAATAACTGCTGCCCGGATGACACGAGATGTATTGGAGAGTCTGAAAATTGAGGGCTTCCCTAAAACCAGTGGGGCTACAGGCATGCATATTTATATTCCACTTGGCAATAAATACAGTTATGAACAATCCAAAATATTCGCCAAACTCATTGTTTCGATGGTCCAAAAGGAGCTGCCCGGATTTACAACTCTGGAAAGAGCCGTTGCAGACCGGCAAGGGAAAATGTACCTGGATTTTTTGCAAAACCGTCCGCAGGCGACCATTGCAGCGCCTTATTCAGTGCGTCCTAAACCAGGCGCGACGGTATCTATGCCACTACACTGGTCAGAGGTTAAACCAGGCCTGAAACGAGAGGATTTTACGATCAATAATGCCCTGGCAAGAGTCCAGGACGCGGGAGATCTGTTTAAGCCCGTTTTAGGAAAGGGGGTTGATCTGAAAAAGCTTTTAAGCAAAATGCAGTGACTTCACAGCTGCGTTTCATCGGTATAACAGGAGACAAGCCCTACTTTTAACTATGACATTTTACGCCTTGCCTTTGTCAAAAAGAACCTGGCAATTTTCACAATAAAAGGTTCTGCGCTTAAACTTTCCCAGATAGGCTCGTTTTAAAGGGATGTGACATCTGGGGCAGGTTGATTTGTTGTGTACACTCCAGTGTTGTTTTAAAACAAATTGCTGTTTCCATTTGAGAAATAAAAAGCTGTATGTATGTACATCCTTAATCAATGCAGTTAACTGAGCAGCCGGCAGGTCGCTGACTGTATTGAGGGGATGAATTCTTGTCCTGAACAGGACTTCATTTTTGATGATGTTGCCTGAACCCGCAAACAGCTCCTGCGTCAGAAGCGCATCGCATACCAGCAATTCGGGTTGCTGTGTTAATAATTTTCGGGTTCTTTTGGGATTCCAGGCATCGGACATGATATCGGCTTCCCAGGGGTACAATGCCTCTATATCACCTTCCAGAAACCGGACGGAGCAGGCATAAAAGTATACGGTGCCGTTTGTAAACTGAAGACTGACGCGGGGTGTCCTGTTTGCTTTTGGCTCATTAATGGAATAAGAACCGAAAAGCAAAAAATGAATACGCAGCGTAAAGCCGCTAAAATATAAGAGCAGTTGTTTGCCCCAGGTGCGTATATCCTGCAGCATTTTGCCCTTTATTTGCCCAATAGGTTCACGGCTGTTGCCCGCCACTTTTAACACCTTCCTGTTTTTATAAGGCTGCAACGCCTCTTTCAATATTATAAGTGTAGGACCCTCTGGCATAATTTATTATTTATTGCTGAAAAAAGTAAAGTCTTTACCAAAAATGGCTGCTTACCACTTGAAATGCCCAGTCGTCCGGCAGGTGGTCGATCCGGATATCGGGTTCGGCGCCGGTGGCGGTTATTGTAACAGTGCAAATACTAGAGCCTAATGAAAGCTGTTGAATCCTGAGTTCCTGTATTTGTTCAGGCAACAGTGGGTCGTGAAAGGTGATTTTCTTTTGAGGCGCATTAATTTCCATTCCTAATAAAGACTCCATGAGTAAAAAAATACTGCCCACCGCCCAGGCTTGAGGAGAGCAGGCAACGGGGTAGGCGGTGGGGCCTTCGCCATTTCTCTTTTTTAGCCCGCAGAACAGTTCCGGCAAGCGGTGCAAGTCAATAAAAGTCGTCGCTTCAAAGAGTCCGTTAAAAACCTGCAGCACTGCTGATTTGAATCCATATCTGGCAAAACCCATGGCGATAAGCGCATTGTCATGTGGCCAGATTGAACCGTTATGATAGGACATGGGGTTGTATTTTACAGCGTCACTTGCCAGCGTACGGATGCCCCAGTGACTAAATAGCTTCTCGGACATTAAAGTTCGCATGGTTCTCTCAGCTTTATCTTTTTCCGCAATGCCGGTAAATAACGCGTGTCCCGCATTGGACGCGCTGACCCGGCAGGCTGCTTTGTCCCCGTCCAGCGCGAGTACATAAGTATTAAGCCCCTTATCCCAGAAGATGTCATTGAATTTCGCTTTGATAGCAGTCGCCTGATCGGATAAATGGCTGGATAGTGCAGTTTCATTTAACAGTGCTGCCATCTCGGCTGCCAGTATCTTTGCCTCATATACATATCCCTGCACTTCACACAGTGCAATAGGGCTTCTGGCCATAGTGCCGTCTTCGTGCATAATAGAATCAACCGAGTCTTTCCAGCCCTGGTTTGTTAGCGCATCCGGATTCTTGAACTGATATTCGACAAACAGGTCCTGATCAGGATCTCCATATTGATCTATCCATTTGATGGCGTCTTTTACAGAATGCCAGATGGCTCTGATAAGTTTCAGATCACCGGTTCTTCTCAGATATTTACCGGCTAAAATGATGAACAGTGGGGTGGCGTCAACCGTTCCATAATAACGTTTAAATGGGATTTCTCCCGTGTTTGCCATTTCTCCCTCTCTGGCTTCATGCAGGATCTTGCCCGGCTCGGCATCATTTTCGCTGGAAACTTCATGGGCTTGCCACTCAGAAAGAAAGATTAATACATTTTTTGCCAGATCCGGATGTATGGCAAGAACCTCCACGGCCGTAATAATACCATCCCTTCCAAAAGGCGTATTAAACCAGGGAACGCCTGCATAGATATAATGGTTTTTACCTACTTTCGCATACAGTGAAAAAAGGTCTGTATAGGCTCTTTTGAGCCAGTTATTAAGGTTGACATTTGTGGAGTCTATTTGTGACCATTGAAGATCATGATGCAAGCGTTCCTGAAGCACTTGTTGCTTTGCCGTTTCGAAACACAACGCAGGTGCGGGTTGTTGGCCGATACCGAAGTGGAGGGCTATCTGAAAATGGCGTTGTTCATGTGGTTTCAGGTGTATCAGAATCTTCAATTTCTGCATTTTGCAATTTACCTGGATAGTTCCCTTATAATCGATTATTGCGGTTCTGCGTAAATTGTCGCGCCCCATATATTCAAACTGAACAATTTCTTTATTTTCCTGACAGTCTTTATGAACCACTCCTGGCGCCAATTGTCTTTTTGTTCCGCGTATTTCGAATATATCTTTGAAATCTCCATTGTAGTATAGTGTTAAGCAAAAGGAGACGTCGCTTTCGTTATAATTGACACAGGTGATCCGTTCATAAAATCCTTCGTCACGCATTAGCTGGTGCCTGAAAATATGAATGGTATTCTCAGGAATCTTACCTTCAGATAAGACCGGGTTGGTTAAATCTACTGAATGGATATTATTATGCTGTTTAATGGTGCTGCCTAATAATAATGGTTTTTTTTCATCTATCCTTAATACCCATTCATTGATAAAGCGCGTACCTCTATGATAAATGCCATCTGAACCCGACTTGGCTGGATAGATGTCGCCCCAGGCGTCCATTAAGGCAAAACTGTTGGCATGGTTCAACACACTGATATGATCGCCCCGGTGTCTGCTGTCTGGCTGAATATGATACCGGTCTCTGTCAAGCTTGTGTTCCTGTTGAGATTTTAACTGTGTATTAGTCGTATTATTTGCTAATAAATCCATATCTATTATTGATTTACCTTTAAAATTCTATACGATTTTCGTGACCAATTCTTGGCTAAACGGCTCATTCCACTGGCTTTTCCTGAGTGGAAGATGCGTGCTCTTTTCCTTAGTCGATTCAATAACGTTATGATAGGCACGGATATAGGCGGTTGCCATTTTATTAGCGGTAAACCGATTTTCGAAGTTTCGTCTTATGGCATCTCGCTTGAGTTGATCTACCCATTTTATCGCCCGAATAGCCTGCGAAGGATTTTTTACTAAAAAGCCGTCCGTTCCGTCTCTGATAATTTCAGGAACAGAACCTCGTGGATATGCAATTACTGGTGTACCGCAACTCATTGCTTCAATTAACACCATGCCGAAGGGTTCTTCCCAACATATAGGAAAAAGCAAGGCTTTAGCATTACCTAAAAAGTCTGTTTTTTCCTTTTCGCCTATTTCCCCGATAAAATCAACGAGCGGGTGATTCAATAGATGTTTTACATGGTGTTCAAAATAGTCAACTTCAGATGGATCGACCTTAGCTGCTATTTTTAATGGGAGGTCTGCGCCGATCGCAATTTCTATCGCCTGTTCAATTCCTTTTTCCGGAGAAATTCTTCCTAAGAATGCCAGGTATCCTCCTTTGCCGTCCCCTGTATGGTGCAAATGTTCTGGGAGACCATGATATACTGTAGAAAGCCATCCCGCCGCTGGCAATGGCTTACGCTGGTTGTTGGATATAGAAATAATTCTTTCCTTGGGAAAGTTTCTGTAAATCGCCATATTTTCTGGCAGATCCTGCCGGCCGTGCAAGGTCGTTATATGCGCTATATTGCTATGTTCTAGCCAAGGAAAATGCAGGAAGTCTGTATGGAAATGCAGCAGATCAAATTCATCTGCACGCGCCATTACTTCTTTTAATTGAATGACCTGATAAGACATTGGATTGCTGCATTGCGGATCCATTCTCAGACATTTGCCGACAACGGGAATTAAATTGGCACTCGTGCATGAATCTCCGCTGGCAAACAGCGTTACCTCATGCCCCATTGCAACTAACTCTTCTGTCAGGTAATGTACCACTCTTTCGGTGCCTCCGTAAAATCTGGGGGGAACCGACTCAATTAAAGGTGCAATTTGCGCAATTTTCATAAAATAGTCTTTAATGTTTAAACATAATGTGTGTATATATCACTTTAACTTAACCAATTTTAGTCCAGATTTAAATAAAACAACCCTTCCTTTTGAAGCAGAAAACCTGCTTCCTGGTTTTACGCCTAATTATACTATGCTCTCTTAGTTTAAACATCGAATTTTTAAAGCTTTATTAAAAAAAAGCCCTGGATCAGACGAAAAGCAACATGCTGTGCATTACTGATATGTAGCAATATTGGCACAGAATGCGGAATCAAAACCCCTAATCAATTTCTTTTTCCTTATCGGAACGCCAGCTGTTTTCACTATCTTCTGTGATTATCGATGAATGGGCGTTGATATTTTGGCATGCATTCTGAGTTCACGGATACCAGGGCTTGTTGGCTAATGCGTAGTGTGATAATTAAGAATAACAATTAAAATCAATCGTTATGAAATCTGCAACAACAACTGATCATGATATGATTAAAAACTGGGTGGAGGATCGCGAGGGAAAACCAAGTATTGTGAAGGCGTCTGAAAAAAGTGACAACGGTATTCTCAGAATAGATTTTCCAGGATACAGCGGAGGTGATTCTCTTGAAGCGATATCGTGGGATAAATTCTTCGATATTTTCGACAAAGAAGGCCTCGCATTTCTTTATCAGGACGAAAGGGAGAGTGGCGAGAAGAGTAATTTTAATAAATTCATTTTGAGGGACCAGAACCAATAGTGATTATGAAGATTACAGGACCTATATGGCAAGCGGATAATACGCGTTTAAACTTTCCTGCAATGGCAGGAGAATATACTACTGATTTTTTGATAATTGGAGGAGGAATTACCGGCGTCTCACTGGCGGCCTTGTTAGCTGAAAGAGGACAACCTGTTATGCTGGCCGAAGCCGGGAAGATTGGTGAGGGGACAACTGGCCGCAGCACGGGAAACCTTTACGAATTAATCGACAGCTCGCTTTTTGAGCTTACCGGGAAATATAATATCGACAAAGTAAAGAATATAATCCTTGGCAGGCGTACCGCAATTGCATTAATGAAGGATATGATAGATAGATACGGTATTCAGGCGGGTCAAACTACCTGTAATATGTACCAGTTTAGTATGGATGATAAAAATGTAAAAAGTATTCGCGACGAGTTGGACGTCGCAAGTAAGATAGGATCGCCGTTTATGCCAGCTTCCCCTGATGAAATTCCATTGCCTTCTTTTAACGCGATTAAAACAGGTCAGCAGTTGCAGGTAAACCCGCTTCGCTACGTTACAGAACTTTGCCAGAAATTAGATCCTGAACTTGTTGATATATATGAGGACTCTGCTGTTACACATGTAGAGCGATTAAAGGAAGATTTTATCGTAAGCACCGCAGATGCGAGGATTCGAGCAAGAAATATTATATACGCAACACATACACCCAAAGGTGTAATGTTTGAACAGACACTTCTGGGGCCTTATAGAGAATACGGCATTGCCTGTCGGTTGAGCCATAGGCTTAATTTTAATGGAATATACTGGGGATACCTAAAAAAAGAAAAGCTTTCAGTCCGTTTTTACGAAATAAAGGGCGTTCCTTATGTACTTGTTATCGGTAAGCGGCATAAAACAGGTGAGGTGACAGATAACGAACGGCTTATTAAAGAGCTCAAAGAATTTGCCTATCAATATTTTCCTATCCAGTCTGTGATCTACGCCTGGGGTGGCCAACATTACAGGCCTGCAGATCTGCTTCCCTATATCGGAGAAGTGGCCCCACACGAATATATCGGAACAGGATATGCTACCGACGGTCTTGTTTATGGCACGCTGGCTGCGTCAATCATCCGGGATCTTCTTTTAGAAGAGGACAACGGTTTTGCAGCGTTATTTTCGCCGGCCAGGTTTAATCCTGTGAAGTCGGCAAGGAACTTTGTAAAAGAAAATATGGATGTTGCCGGTAAAATAATGAGTCGGATTTTGGATATCGGGAATTATCATGACAGAGATTTTTCACAGATAGCCTCAGAGACCGGAGCGGTGGTGGACCATGGCGGGCATAAACTTGCGGTATACAGAGCGCCGGATAAAAAGCTTATTGTTAAATCGGCTATTTGTCCTCATATGGGTTGTGTCGTTCAGTTTAATAAGGCGGAACAGAGTTGGGACTGTCCCTGTCATGGAAGCCGGTTTGCGGTAACTGGAGAAGTCTTGGAAGGTCCGTCATTAAAGCCATTAGCATCGATAACCGGCAATAAAGGAAAAGTGAAAATTGTGGAGGATAAGAAATGAGCCTCCTGCCGGATGACTTCAATGATTGTATAAGAAGGACAGTTAAATAGATTTAAACAGCTTTCCGTTTTAAAGAGCAGGAATTCTTTTTTGGGTGGATTCTTAAAGATACCTACCTTTGGTTTGCTTTAGGGGTGTCTGCAAATGCAGGCTGAGATTTTACCCTCTGAACCTGATCTAGTTCATACTAGCGTAGGGAAAAGTGAAATATATCCTTGTGCCGCCTGGCACATAGCGGTCATTCCTAAAGCATTTATAAAATTAAAATCTTTAGGAATGGAGCTTGAAATCAATCAAACAAAACACTCTTTCTCTTTACCGGAAATAACAGCCGGCAGTGGTAGCGACCAGGAGGCATTGAGCCTTGATGCGCTGATGGCATTTTTATACCCACAGACGACAGATGGGTTAGCCGTGGCGATTAGTGACCAGGTAATTGAGAAGGCTTTATGGCCGAAAACTTTTTTAAAAGAAAAGGATAAACTGCTTATTCTGACAGCTACACAAGGCGGCTAGCGGCCCCGCATTTACTACCCTTTAAATTTTACATCACTTATCGTATTGATTTTTTATGGAAAAGCAAACTCAATTAATCCCGGAGTCCGGAAAACTGTCACAGGGCCCGATCTCCGGTTCCCGCAAAATATATGTTTCGGGGGCAAGCCATTTGGTCAAAGTACCCATGCGGGAAATACAGCTTTCTGACACGAAGACCGCTGAGGGGGGCATCATAGCCAACCCTCCATTTGTTGTCTATGACAGCTCAGGCCCGTATACGGATCCCGCCGCAGATATTGATATTTATAAGGGACTGCCGCGTCAGCGGGAATGCTGGCTTAAAGACAGCGACGAAATAGAGGAGCTAACGGGGCCGAGTGCAGAATTTACAAAGACCCGCGCTAACAATACTGCAAGTACAGGTACTCCTGTTTTCCCAGTCAGGACCAGGCCGCTTAAAGCTAAAAAAGGGAAAAATATTACGCAGCTTCAATACGCGCGCAACGGAATTATAACGCCGGAAATGGAATATGTAGCGATTCGGGAAAATCAACAGCTGGCCCGGATGGGTCAAATGGATGCTCAGTTGGCGTCGCAGCATAATGGTCAGCCATTTCACGACAGGAAAATTCCGGAGAGGATCACGCCTGAGTTCGTACGTTCAGAAATCGCAGCAGGGCGAGCGATCATTCCTGCAAATATTAACCATCCAGAGTTGGAGCCGATGATCATTGGCCGGAGTTTTCTGGTTAAGATCAATGCCAATATCGGCAACAGCGCCGTTATCTCGGATATACACACAGAAGTAGAAAAGGCGGTATGGGCCTGCCGGTGGGGTGCAGATACCATTATGGATTTGTCTACAGGAAAGGATATTCATGAGACCCGGGAATGGATCATCCGTAATTCGCCGGTACCGATAGGAACTGTCCCGATCTATCAGGCGCTGGAGAAGGTGAATGGAGTTGCTGAAGATCTTACCTGGGAAATTTTCAGGGATACCTTGATCGAGCAGGCAGAGCAAGGCGTGTCTTATTTTACCATTCATGCCGGTGTGCTGCTTCGCTATATTCACCTGACAGCAAAACGGGTGACAGGTATTGTTTCAAGAGGAGGCTCTATTATGGCAAAATGGTGTTTATTCCACCATAAAGAGAACTTTCTATATACCCATTTTGAACAAATCTGCGACATTATGAAAAGTTACGATGTGGCCTTTTCTCTGGGGGACGGTTTGCGGCCAGGCTGTATTGCAGATGCCAACGATGCTGCTCAGTTTGCAGAGCTGGAAACGTTGGGGGAACTAACCAGAATTGCCTGGCAGCATAATGTGCAGGTAATGGTAGAAGGACCGGGACATGTTCCTATGCATATGATTAAAGAGAATATGGATAAGCAGATTGAGGCGTGCCAGGAAGCTCCTTTCTATACTCTGGGCCCCTTGACAACCGATATTGCACCCGGCTATGATCATATCACTTCCGCCGTCGGGGCTGCCATGATCGGCTGGTTCGGGACGGCGATGTTGTGCTATGTCACTCCCAAGGAGCATCTGGGATTACCTGACAGGGAAGATGTTAAGACCGGCGTTATAACCTATAAACTGGCCGCGCATGCCGCAGACCTGGCTAAAGGACATCCGGGCGCCCAGTATAGAGATAACGCGCTGAGTAAGGCAAGGTTCGAGTTTAGATGGGAAGATCAGTTTAACTTATCGCTGGACCCTGATACGGCCAGGGCGTTTCACGATGCGACCCTGCCGGCCCCGGGAGCGAAACTGGCGCATTTTTGCTCCATGTGCGGCCCCAAATTCTGCTCGATGAAAATAACCGAAGAGATCAGGAAAAGTGCTGCAGCAGGCATGCAGGAAATGTCAGGGAAGTTTAAGGCAACGGGAAAAGAAATTTATCTGTAATGCTGCTTGTGATCACAAGACCGGAAGTCCTGCAGGGAGCGTTGGTAAGAACAGAAGCCGCAGCGATCAGCAGCCTGTTTGATCAGGGGCTTCAGCTTTTGCATCTGAGAAAACCGGATGCGGATCTGGCAGGGTTAAAGAACTTGGTTGGTTGTCTGAATACAGAACATCGTAGCCGCATCGTTATACATCCTCCCAGAAAATTAATAACGCAGCAGGGTATAGAAAACGGCTGTCATTTATTATTAAACTGGATGCAGGACTGTGGTCTGAGCCGGTTGCATATTGCAAGCTGGTTGCGGGAAATGGATTCCTTCTGGCAACACAGGTGGCTACCCGGGAAGACAGGCATGAAATTACTGTATTCTACCGGGATTCACTGTTGGGCTGAGCTGGACAGGCTGATGGCGGAAGGCTGGGGTTATCCTTTTAGTCATGTCCTGGTCAGCCCTGTTCTGGATAGTATATCAAAGGCCGGGTATCGAGCTGATCCATCCTTAATGCAGATTCCTTCCTGGATACCTGGTACAGTGCGATCAAAATTATTTGCCATGGGCGGGATTGGACCGGCAGCGCTGCCGGTTATTAAGGCGTCGGGGTTTCAAGGGGCGGCGCTGCTGGGAAGCATCTGGTCAGCCCTGCATGCTGATAAAAAAAGTCAGTGGCAGGCGGGTATATTCTCTCAATTTAAAATCTGCGTTGATATATGGAAGAACGTGTTGACAGATTAACAGCGCTGTCTTTTGAGGAGCAAATAATGCCTTTTGTTTTGACGGTTGCAGGCATGGACCCATCGGGCGGTGCAGGCGTACTGGCAGACATCAAGGCTTTTCAATGCCAGTGTGTATACGGTTTGGCGGTGATCACTTGCAATACAAATCAGACGGATGAAGCCTTTTACCAGCTTGACTGGCTAAGTGAAGATATGATTTTGTCCTCCATCAGCCGGCTCGGTGCCCGCTTTGATATCCGGGCGGTTAAAATCGGCGCCGTACGTGACCGGAATATGCTGCAAAGAATTATCAAACAAATTTATACTGACCTGCCGTCTGCCGCTATTATCTGGGATCCCGTCTTTAAAGCGAGTACCGGAAACGCCTTTTTCCGCTTTGACAAGGACGAACTAAAAGGCAGATACCTGCAGGACTGGACCCTTATCTTAAAAGCCTGTAAAGTGATTACGCCGAACGTACAGGAAGCAGTTGTGATAGGTCAGCTGACGGGTATTTGTGAAAGTGCGCCCATCCCTTATCAGTTGCCTGTTCTTGATCCGATTTCCCGGCAGTTGGCTCGTCACGCTGCGATACTGCTGAAAGGGGGGCACTGGGAAAACGGTGCTGCAGTGGACAGATTGTACTATACATTACCGGGGCAAAAGAGCGTGCAGGTGTTATGCCTGGAGGGGATAGGCGGTCTTTCAAAAAAAGTGGGCGCCGGCTTTGAAAAGCACGGATCGGGTTGTGTGCATAGCAGCCTGCTGACAGCGAAGTTGGCTAAGGGTGTAGCGCTCGGTGAGGCTGCCAGGTCGGTTAAGTACGCTATGGAAGCGTTCCTGCTTAGCTGCAAGGGGAAGCTGGGTATTGATCCCACCTTGCAGCAGGCAGCAACAAAAAGAGCACAAAAAAATTAAGATGAAACAAAAAGATATATCTGCTGGAGCACACAGTAGGATCCGTTTGCCTAAATGGCAGTTTATTTCGCAGGGAGACACGCCTGCGCAGCATCTTTTTAATATCCACCTGGCGCTTGATGTGGGTTGTAAATGGGTGCAGCTCAGATTAAAACAAACGGCAGATAAGGATATTATCCAGACAGGGCTGGCAGCAAGGCATCTTTGTGCAAATTATAATGCACTGTTCATCCTCAATGATCATCTAAAGCTGGTGAGTGCTACTCGGGCAGATGGTGTGCATCTTGGCCTTAAGGATCAAACGGTCGCAACGGCACGAAACCTGCTGGGCAATGATCATCTCATTGGAGGAACGGCGAATACCGCAGCAGACCTGACGGCCAGAGTGAAAGAAAATGTGGACTACATCGGACTCGGCCCTTTTAGATTTACCTATACCAAGAAGAATCTGAGTCCGGTGCTGGGCGTACAGGGCTATATAAAGTTACTCGGTAAAAATGGGGCGGCAAAAAAGATTCCCTGTCCCGTTTATGCAATTGGTGGAATAGGACTGGATGATCTAAGTGCACTTCAATTGGCAAATGTGGATGGAATAGCGCTTTCAGGATGGCTGACCGGTCAGGCAGGATTAGCTGCATGGGAAAAAAGGCAGAAAGCTCCGCTTTCATTACAGAATTATCAAGACTATTATCAAAACTGGAAAGAAAACAACCCGGCCGTTTTTCACTGGATTTTCGATCAGACGCGACAAATTGTACAATGCCTGGATCAGACGGACCGGATTAAATCTATGAATGAAAATTAAAACGGATATTATGGCGACAATTGAACCAATTAAAAACAAGGAGATAGCGCCGCAGCCAGATGTTTTCCGGCTCGGTAAGCTGAACTTATCTTCCAGATTACTGTTGGGTACCGGAAAATATGGCGACCTGACAGTTATGCAAAAAGCCTTAACGGCAGCCGGCACAAACGTGGTCACGGTAGCCCTTCGGCGAATGGAACCTGCCGGCCAGGCTTCCGGAAGCAAAACATCCCGGCACCGGATATTAGACTATATTCCCCGTCAGGCGGGCGGCGACAGTGTTTACATTTTGCCTAACACTTCTGGCGCCAGAACTGCCGGTGAAGCCATTCTTGCTGCTGAATTATCCAGGCAGTTGCTCCAGACTGACTTGATCAAGTTAGAGATTCATCCTGATCCTGTCCATTTAATGCCTGATCCTGTGGAAACCTTAAAGGCAGCAGAAGCGTTGGTTCAAAAAGGTTTTACTGTTTTGCCGTATGTACATGCCGATCCCGTGCTTTGTAAAAGACTGGAACAGGCAGGCGTGGCGGCTGTAATGCCGCTTGGCTCGCCCATTGGAACTAACAAGGGGCTTAAAAGCAGGGATTTTCTTGAGATCATTATTGAACAGGCAACGGTGCCGGTCATTATTGACGCCGGCATCGGTCGTCCCTCAGATGCATCTCTGGCAATGGAACTTGGCGCTGATGCTGTTCTGATAAGCACAGCGGTGGCTACGGCCACAGATCCGGTACAGATGGCGCTGGCCTTCAAGATGGCGGTAGCAGCCGGAAGGCTGGCCTACAAGGCCGGCGTGGCCTGTTCCGGTATGCTGGGGGAGGGCACCAGCCCTCTTACAGATTTTCTGTCGTGATGCGCTAACTTACTACTATTCAATTAAACCTTTATTTCGTGGAAATGATCATTGATGTGGATATCAAAGCTGATGTCCGTGACACGCCGGATTTTCTTACTGTTTTTAATACTTATGACTGGAACGGGACAGAAGACAGTATAAATGCCAAAACCAGCCAGGATGTACTAAATGCCCTGCAGCATTCCCGGCCAGGCCTGGCTGATTTTATGGCACTCCTGTCTCCAGCCGCCGCCCCTTTTTTGGAACAGATGGCAAAGAGGGCACAGCAGTTGACGCGGCAGCGCTTTGGCAGGGCTATCCGGATCTTCGCGCCTCTATATCTCAGCAACAAATGCCAGAATATCTGTACCTATTGCGGTTTTAGCCTGGATAATAAGATACCCAGAAAAACACTCTCTGCAGTAGAAATAGAAGCGGAAGCTTCCGTTTTAAAACAATATGGATTTGAACAGATTCTCCTGGTGACGGGAGAAGCCGCTAAAGAAGTAAATACAGATTATTTCGTCCGGACCATCCATCAGTTAAAAAAACGGTTCGCGCAAATCTCTCTGGAAGTTCAGCCACTTTTTCAGCAGGAATATGAAAAGCTTCATGCAGCGGGCGCCTATGGTGTTACTGTTTATCAGGAGACCTATCACCGCCCGACTTATAAAGACTACCATTTAAAAGGCCGGAAAGCGAATTTTGATTTCAGGTTGGCAACGGCAGAAAGGGCCTGCAGGGCAGGTATCCGTAAAATCGGCATGGGCGTACTGCTGGGACTCCAGAACTGGCGGGTGGATAGCTGTATGACGATGGCGCACTTGCGGTTTATGAGAAAACAATATTGGCAGACGCAGTATAGTCTTTCCTTCCCCCGCCTAAGGCCGGCTGAAGGGGCGTTGCCGCCAGCCTTCCCCGTCTCTGACAGGGAGTTGCTGCAACTGATCCTGGCCTACCGCATCTGTGATCCGGATCTGGATATTTCTTTATCTACCCGGGAATCAGAGTCCTTCAGGGATCATCTGATTCATTTAGGGATTACGACAATGAGCGCCGGATCCAAGACGAATCCCGGCGGATATAGCGCTGCCAGGGATTCTCTGGAGCAGTTTGAGATAAGTGATGATCGGCCTGTGGCCGAAATCTGTGAAATGATGAAAAACGCGGGCTATGATCCCGTCTTTAAAGACTGGGACCCGGCACTGTCCGGATTATAAGATTTCTGATTTTGGGCAGACTTTTAACTGAAAACTATTATGGAAACCAACACGCATCATAAAAAATCGTTTCTGTCAGAGAAGACCCGGCTACAAAAGGAAGATTTCATGCTATATGGCCGCCAGATGCTGGTTCCGGAGATCGGGGCGGAAGGCCAGTTGAAATTAGCGGGCGCCAGGGTCATGGTCGTTGGGGCGGGCGGGCTCGGCTGCCCCGTACTCCAGTATCTGAATGGCGCCGGTGTGGGGTATATCGGATGTGTGGATTTCGATCATATAGAAATGCACAACCTACACCGCCAGATCTTATTTACTCCGGATCAGGTAGGCCAGTCAAAAACAGCGGTAGCGGAGGCGACTTTAAGGCAGCACCGCCCTTCTGGGCACTTTGATTTCGCGCATGTCAAATTAACCCGTACCAATGCGCCGGACTTGCTGAATGGATATGATCTGGTCATTGACGGGAGTGATAATTTTAATACACGCTACGCCGTCAGTGACGCTTGCCGGCAGCTCGATATCCCTGTGGTGTATGGGAGTATTTTGGGGTTTGAAGGGCAGCTGGCTGTTTTTGGCCACCAGGGGGGTAAGACCCTTCGGGCATTATTTCCCAGCCCGCCTCCGCCAGGTAATGCACCTAATTGTGCTGAAAACGGCGTTTTGGCCACCTTACCCGGTATTATAGGACTGCTTATGGCTCAGGAGGCCCTTAAACTCCTGATGGAATTGCCTGTTTTGCATAATCAATTGATACTGTTTAATACATTGAACTGGCAATGGCGGACACTTTCCTTTTAGTTTACAGGGGACAGGAAGAATTTTCGGCAATTTTTTAAGGATGTACTGACGGGCAGTTAGGCAAAATTCTTACCTTCGCACACTATGCAAAAAGAAATTGTTTTAAGTGGGATCAGACCGACTGGTTTCCTGCATTTAGGGAATTATTTCGGCGCCATGCGCAACTATGTGCGGATGCAGGAAGATTATAACTGTTATTTTTTTGTGGCGGACTGGCATAGCCTGACCACGCATCCCGATACAAAGGAACTCACAAATAGTGTGCATAGAGTAATCGCTGAGAACCTGGCATGTGGCCTGGATCCGGATAAAGCTGCCATTTATGTACAAAGTGATGTCCCTGAAATAGCTGAGCTATACCTTTATTTGAATATGCTGGCCTATAAGGGGGAACTGGAAAAAGTGCCTACGTTTAAAGATAAAGTCCGGCTGAGTCCCGATAATGTCAATGCCGGCCTGTTAACCTATCCGGTACTGATGGCTGCCGATATTCTCATACACCGGGCTGTAAAGGTGCCGGTGGGAAAGGATCAGGAGCAACACCTGGAGATGGCCCGCAATTTTGCCGAAAGGTTTAATCATCGGTATGGCGAGGTTTTTCCTAAACCCAAGGCCTTTAACTTTAACAGTGAACTGGCGAAGATCATGAGTCTGGATGGCAATGGAAAGATGAGTAAAAGCGAAAATCAGATGGCAACGATCTACCTGAAAGACGATGATGACCTGATCCTAAAAAAGCTGAAAAAAGCAAAGACCGATGAGGGCCCCAAAGTCCCTGGCCAGGAAAAACCGGATTTTATTCAGAACCTGTTTACGCTCGCCGGTCTGGTAAGCACACCTGAGGTGGTGACCAGGTTCGAAACCGATTATAATGACTGCCGGATACGCTACGGAGATTTTAAAAAGCAGCTGGGAGAGGATATGGTGCGTTTTATAGCCCCCATCCGGGAAAAAGCGCTCTCCATTCAACAGGATAAGGCTTATTTGGATAAAATTATGCAACAGGGGGCGGAAAAAGCCCGGGAAAGTGCTTGCCGTACAATCAAAATTGTACGCGAAGCAATGGGAATAAATTATTAAATTAGCATCCAATACCGCTCAGGTGTTTTGAACGCATGGGCATCCTTATACTGTACTATCACCTAAATCGACCTGATGGCAAAAGCAGCAGCAAAACAAAAACCTAAACATATCGCTATAGCGGGTAATATCGGAGCCGGCAAGACTACGCTTACTGAACTACTCAGCAAACACTATAAATGGATTCCACAGTTCGAAGACGTGGACCATAACCCTTATCTGACGGATTTCTATGAAGACATGGCCAGGTGGAGTTTTGAGCTGCAGATCTATTTCCTTAACAGCCGGCTCAAGCAGCTTATCGAAATAGATCACGGAACAGAAACCGTTATTCAGGATCGTACTATTTATGAGGATGCGAATATTTTTGCACCCAATTTGCATGATATGAGCCTGATGAGTACAAGGGATTTCAATAATTATTATCATTTTTTTGAGACTTTAAAAAAAATGATCAGACCACCGGACCTTCTAATCTATCTTAAGGCTTCTGTGCCGGCACTCGTGGCGCAGATCCAGAAAAGGGGCCGGGAATATGAAGATAATATTCGCCTGGATTATCTTAAGAAGCTGAACCAGCTTTATGACAAATGGATCGAAGGTTACAAGGAGGGACCCTTACTGGTCATTGACGTGGACCATGTTAACTTTGCAGAGAACGAGGAGCATCTGGGGGAAATTATTAATAAAATTGACAGGCTGTTATATGGCCTGTTCTGATGACAGATTGAAAACGCTAAACAGATGAATCCACAAATTAGTTTTATTACCCTTGGTGTGCAGGATCTGGATCTAATGACCCGGTTTTACCGCGATACATTAGGCTGGCAAATGGAGAAGCAAGAAGAAGGGGTACGTTTTTTTAAGATGAACCCCGGGCTGATTTTTGCCTTATTTGGAGAAGCTGACCTGGCCAGCGACATCGGTCTGAAAAACTATCAGTTACAACCCCCGGGTTCTTTTAAACGCATGTCACTGGCCATGAATTTTGATTCGATGGCCAAAGTAGATGTGTTTTTTGCGACCCTGAAGCAAAAAGGTGTCCTTATACAAAAAGAGCCGCAAACCGTCTTCTGGGGCGGGTACAGCGGTTATTTTATGGATCCGGAGGGCAATTTCTGGGAGGTCGCCTATAATCCCTTCCTTTAAATTTTACCCCTTACCTTTGCGTGAAAGCAGTCACAAATGAAACTCCAGTATTATGTAATAGATACGCCTTTTAAGGATACATTTACCATTTCGGGAGGGCGTTCTAAATCCAGCCAACCGGCCCTGGTGGTATCGTTGTCCCTGGGAACGCTGACTGGTTGGGGGGAGGCTCCTGCCATAAGTTATTACGATGTTACTGTTGAAAAAATGGTCCGGGAGTTAAAGGCAAAAAAGCTTTTTATTGAAAAGTTTGCCTTAACGGATCCGGAGCGTTACTGGCATTATCTGCATCATTTGCTGCCCGAACATCCTTTTTTGGTATGTGCGCTGGATATGGCCTGCTGGGATCTGTATGGGCAGATGAACAGGGAGCCCGTTTTTCAGTTAATGGGTAGCCAGTGGACCGGTATGCCGCTTACGGATTATACCATCGGGCTGGACACCATTGAAAATATGGTGGCTAAAATAAAGGCGCGGCCATGGCCTGTATATAAAATTAAGCTGGGGACAGGCAGTGACCTGGAAATGTTAAAAGCCCTCCGGCAGGCAACAGACAGCCCTTTCAGGGTGGATGTGAATGGAGGCTGGAGCTATGAACAGGCTGTAGAAAGGATCCCGCGACTGGCAGAACTGGGCGTGGAGCTAGTGGAGCAGCCTATGGCCCGGGCCAAAAACGACAATGACCTGGAGCAGATGGGTGCGCTGTTCCAAACCTCGGTTTTGCCCCTTATTGCCGATGAGAGTTGTGTCCGGTTATCAGATATGTCAGGGATAGAAAATTATTTTCATGGCATCAATATCAAGCTGACCAAGTGCAGTGGTATCACGCCCGCCCGGGTATTGGTGCACGAGGCCAGAGTGCGTAACATGAAGGTCATGATGGGATCTATGAACGAAACTATTATTGGCACAGCGGCAATTGCCCAGTTTTTGCCTCAGCTGGATTATGTAGATATGGATGGCCCGCTTTTACTCGCCCGTTTTGGGGGCACCGGGCTCACTATCGAAGCCGGCAAAGTCAGTCTCAGTGGTGCGCCTGGACTGGGTATTCGTCCATCTGGCTTGCCCGAGGGCGGCTTTACTCTCTAATGGCCCTTAAAAAGGATCGCTTTTTTACGATTTTTTTTTAATTTGGCATTTTAAAGGGAAGTTTTTAAATTTACCAAATTAATGTTTGTTTTTATGTAATCGTTTTCATTGTATTTTATCTGACTGCAGATGACAAAGGATCAGGTTACATAACCTATTTCAATGCCCAAGTTATAAACAAATTTTATGGCAGCAATTAAAAAAACGCCCAAGAGTAATACCATCATTCAGGTTGCAGAGGCCACTGGTCTGTCGCCTGCTACTATCTCGCGTGTGCTGAACAACCATCCTTATGTAAAGGAGGCGACAAAAAAGAAGGTACTGGAGATGATCGAAAAATTAGGGTACCAGCGTAATAATATCGCCTCCGGGCTAAGGAGCAATAAAACCAGAACAATCGGGCTGATCGTTCCCAGAATCTCCATGTTTTTCCATGCGGAGGTCATTACCACAATTCAGAACATTTTATATAAGCATGGCTATAATCTGACGATATGCCAATCCGGTGACTCAGTGGATATGGAAAAAGACTTGATCCGTGCCTTACAGTCCGTGCGGGTTGACGCTGTCGTTGCGGCCTGTACACTTCATACAACGGACTTTACCCCTTTTGAACAGCTCATGGCCAGTGGTACGCCTCTGGTATTTTACGACCGGGTGCCGGTAGGAAAAACCAGTGCGATGGTCATCAAGGGAGATGATGTCCAGGGAGGCTATCTGGCCACTTCGCATTTAATTGAAATCGGCTGTAAGAACATTGCCCATATTTCCGGGCCACTGGATTGTAACCTGTATCAGGATCGCTTAAAGGGATTCTACAACGCAATGAAGGTGGCCGACCTGCCGGTAAGAAAAGAGTGGCTTTTCTACCAGGAGCTCACTAAAGAAAATGCACGCACGGCACTGAAAAAAATATTTGAGGGCCCGGATTTTCCTGACGGCCTGGTTGCCGATAATGATACCACTGCTATTACGGCACTTAAGTTCGCCAAGGAGATGGGGCTGAAAGTGCCACAGGACCTGAAGATCGTTGGTTATTCCAATGATCCGCGCAGCGAGATCATCACGCCATCGATCACCACCATTGAACAGTATCCTGAGAAAATGGGTGAAAAGATCGTGGAAGTACTGATGGCAAGGCTGCAGCATAAAAATTTAAGTCAGGCAGAGTTATTGGCGCCGACCATTATGCCGGTTCAGCTCATCCGCAGATTATCTACTTGAACTTATTTACTTATCACCTTATTTAATTTTAAATTTAAAACATGTTAAGAGAACGACTTCGCACTGGCCGGATGCTGTTATTTGTTTTTTTAGGACTGGTCGCCGCTGGCAGTATACGGGCGCAGAGCAAATCTCAGATGAAGACCCTGATCAAAACACAGTTTGAATTTGCCGCCAAGCAATACAAATTAATGGCAGGCCAGGTCCCTAAAGATAAGATGCCACAGACCTTTGATCCTAAAACAGGAAAAAGTGTTTATAGTAATATGAAGTGGTGGTGCAGTGGTTTTTATCCGGGCGCACTATGGCTGATCTATGAACAGACCGGAGATAAGCAGATTAAGGCAGAGGCGGAAAAAAAGCTGGCAGAACTGGCTCCGATGAAACATTATAAAGGTAATCATGACCTGGGCTTCATGATCAATTGCAGTTTTGGGAATGCTTTCAGGTTGACCCGCGATGCTGCGTATGCAAAAACGCTGGACACGGCAGCCGCTACACTGGCGCTTCGTTATCGTCCAAAGATTCATTCTATCCAGTCCTGGAATAAAAGTGAAAATTTTACCTGTCCGGTGATTATTGATAATATGATGAATCTGGAACTGCTATGCTGGGTCAGTCAGCATACCGGGGATACCAGTTTTCTACATATTGCCAGAGAACATGCCAATACAACCATTAAAAATCATTACCGGCCGGATTACAGCTCTTATCACGTAGTGGATTATGATCCCAATACAGGAGATATTATTGCTAAAAGAACCTGGCAGGGTGCTAACGACAGCTCTTCCTGGGCCAGGGGACAGGCCTGGGGGTTATATGGCTTTACCATGATGTACCGCTTTACCAAAAGTAAGGCGTATTTAAGCCAGGCGGAACATATTGCTCATTATATCCTGACCAACCCGTCTATACCTGAAGATATGGTTCCCTACTGGGATTATGATGCACCTGGTATTCCTGATGCGCCCAGAGACGCCTCTGCGGCTGCGGTTACGGCCTCTGCTTTATTAGAACTGGCGCGCTACGCACCGCGTAAAGAAGCGAAAAATTATGTTGCGGCAGCCAGGAAAATATTAATTTCTCTGAGTTCTGATAAATACCGGGCCAGGCTGGGAGAAAACGGTGATTTTATTCTCATGCATTCTACAGGCGCTGTCCCTTTTAAATCTGAGGTCGATAGTCCGCTCTCTTATGCTGATTACTATTATCTGGAAGCATTAGCACGGTATAAACACTGGTATCTATAATTTTTATAAGTCTATAAAATCGTTTTACAGCGCAGCAGAAAAGGAATCATCATTATGGCAAACAGAAGACAATTGCTCAAGGGGGTCATGTTGGGAGGGGCCGTTACACTGGGAGGGTTTCCCCTCAGGCTTTTGGCGGGCAGTTCAAACAGTAAAAGAAGCGCGTCTGGGCAGCCAGGTGTTGCCGCTTCAGGGCGGTTATTGCAGGACGGGGCCGCTGACCGGGCTTATTGGGTAGATTTACTCTATAAGATGGCAGCGCCTGTATTACTGAATCTTTCTAGAGACGAGCTGAAAAAGAATATGGCAGTTAAAAAGGCGCCTAACTATGACAGCCGCAGCATTGAGGTGACTTATCTTGAGGCAGTAGGTAGGACGCTGGCGGGTGTGGCGCCATGGCTGGCTCTTGCTGATGATACGACCAGGGAAGGAAAGCTGCGTAAAGAACTCCGGGAGGCTGCTTTAAAAGGGCTTGCTTATACTGTAGATCCGGGTGCTGATGATTATCTGAATTTTCATAAGGAAATGCAGCCGATCGTAGATACGGCTTATTATGTACAGGCTTTCATCAGGGCACCCAAAGCGCTCTGGGAGCCACTGGATGCACTTACCAAAAAACGCATCGTTACAGAAATAAAGTCGCTTAGGGACCGCAAGCCTTTTGAAAGTAACTGGGTGATCTTTGGATCTATGGCGGAGGCTTTTTTGCTCTCTATCGGAGAGGACTACGATAAAGACCGTCTGATGCATGGTGTGGACAGATTAAAGAGCTGGTATGTAGGCGATGGCTGGTACAGTGATGGCCCCAGATTTGCTTTTGATTATTATAATGCATATGTGATGCACCCTTTTATGGTGGATACCTTAAAAATACTCAGTGAACATCATCTGGTAGAGGAAAAGGATTTTTTACAGGCACAGAAAAGGATGATCCGGTACGCCGAACAGCAGGAGAAGATGATCTCTCCTGAGGGGACTTATCCGCCGATCGGACGCTCTATTCCTTACCGGACAGGAGCGTTTCAGGCACTGGCAATGGTTAGCTGGCAGGAAAATTTACCCAGACATATAGACCCGGCGCAGGTCCGTGGTGCGCTTACCAAAGTCTGTTATAATATGTTTACAAAAATCAATAGCTTTGATGACCAGGGATGGCTGGAACTGGGGTTTTGCGGAAATCAGCCCGAGGTGGCCGATTATTATACGTCCACAGGCAGCCTTTACATGGCGACCCTGAGCTTTTTACCGCTTGGATTGCCGGCGGATAATCCTTTTTGGACCAATAAGCCCGCTGACTGGACGTCGAAGGCGGCCTGGAGCGGAAAGCCCTTTCATAAGGATTATCATGTAGATTATTAATAGAGGTGACCGGCTTAAAGTGAGTGTTGGTATCGGTATCGGGGTGTTTGTTGAAAACGTTATCAACTTTCGAAGTGGCATTTTGATTTAACGCAAACGACCAATAATGGTGTACAAAAAAAATATACTGGCAGGGCGCTTATTTGGTGCAAAAACGTTGACGGTGCTATTGCTGGCAATAAGCTTTAACGCTATAAGCCTTCACGGCAGCTATGCGCAGTGGGGGCAGCCAACAGGTGACACGGAAAAAACGGTTCAAAGAGAAATACCGCTTAAGCATGGCGCGCACAGGGCAGGCCGCAGAACCGATGCAGACATGAACCGGTGGCGGGATTACGGGCTTGGTGAATTTATTCACTTCGGGCTCTATTCTGTGTTAGGCGGTGATTATAACGGTATGCATTACAGCGGCGCTTCAGAATGGATCCGCTCCTGGGAAAAGCTTCCGCATAAGGTATATGATGACCTTTATAAAAAGTTTGACCCCGAAAATTTTGACCCTCAGGCCTGGGCCGAGATGGCTAAAAATATGGGGGTTAAATACGTGACTATTACTACCAAGCATCACGATGGATTTTGCCTCTGGCCCAGTAAATACTCAGATTTTAATATTACCAGAACGCCCTATAAAAAGGATATGATCGGTCCTATGGTAAGGGCCTTTGACAAGGCCGGAATCGATGTATATCTATATTTCTCTGTAATGGACTGGCACCAGGCTGACTGGCGTTATGATTTAAAATCGGCGGCAGATACAGTGGCCTTTAACCGCTTTAAAGACTTTACAAAAAATCAACTCACAGAGCTGCTGACGCTTTATCCCCAAACCAAAGGACTGTGGTTTGACGGGACCTGGGACAACAGCTGGAAAAAGAGTGGCGCTTTTTCTGATAGCCTGGATCAATATCTTAAAAAGATACATCCGGGGCTTATTATCGGCAGCAGGCTGAGAGCCGATGATTATGGTAACCGCCATTTTGATGCAAACGGCCATTTAATGGGCGATTATGAACAGGGATGGGAAAGAAAGATCCCGGCAGATTATAAGGCTACCCGGGGCAATGACTGGGATTGCGTAATGACGATTCCGCAAAACGGCTGGGGATATGCCAGGACCTGGATGGGGCACTGGAAAACACCTTATGAGCTGATAGAAATGCTGGCCAGGTGTGTTTCACTGGATGGCAATTTTGTGATTAATTTCGGACCTAAGGCGGACGGTACTTTCAGGAAAAAGGAAACCGAGACGGCAAAGGCGGTCGGCGACTGGATGAAAGTTAATCACGACGCCATTTATGGAGCGGGACATGCCGGTTTGGCTACGCAGAACTGGGGCTATTACACCCGGAGCAGAAAAGACAATAAGCTCTATATGATTGTTTTTAATCCCCCTATTAACAGGGCGTTAAAAGTGGTTCCCCGAAAAAATCAAACTATTAAAAAGGCTTATCTTTTGCAAACGCATAAGCAGCTGAACATTGAGCCTCTGGATGAGGGGGCCGTTTGGGTGCACCTGGATGATTCCGTTCATAAGCAGCCATTTGTCATTGTGCTGGAAACGGTGCAGGGCGGTAAGGCCGGTGAAGATGAGAATAAACATGTATAGTATTTTAAACATTCAAAAATAATCGTAAAAATGGCAATGATAAATACATTTAGCCTGGAAGGAAAGACAGCAGTTGTTACCGGATCTAATAAAGGGATCGGGCAGGCCATGGCGATCGGGCTTGCAGAGGCAGGTGCTGATATTATCGGTGTGAGCGCTAGTTTTCCGGCAGATTCAGATACGGAGAAAGCCGTGCTGGCGGCCGGTAGAAAGTTTACTAAATATAACGCCGATTTTTCAGACAGGGAAAGCGTGTATGCTTTTATCAAAGCAGTGAAAGCGGAGCAGCAACCAATCGATATCCTGGTCAATAATGCAGGAACTATTATGCGGGAGCCTGCTGCTTCACATCCGGATGATTATTGGGACAAAGTGCTTTCTATTAATCTGGATGCCCCCTTTGTCCTTGCCAGAGAGTTCGGTAAAGACATGATCGCGCGCGGAACCGGGAAAATAATCTTTACCTGCTCTATGCTATCCTATCAGGGCGGCATTAATGTGCCTGGCTATACCGCCAGTAAATCAGCGGTGGCAGGTCTTGTTAAAGCGCTGGCCAATGAATGGGCCTCAAAGGGTGTTCAGGTCAACGGCATCGCGCCCGGTTATATTGCAACGGATAATACCAAGAATCTGATGGCGGACCCTGTCCGGAGCAAATCTATTTTAGAAAGGATACCTGCGGGCCGTTGGGGTAATCCCGAAGATCTTAAAGGTGCCGTCGTGTATCTGGCCAGCAAAGCAGCTGATTATGTCAGTGGTACGGTGCTGAATGTAGATGGCGGGTGGATGGCCAGATAAAACAAAGGCTTTATTAAACATTTTAAATATTTAGACAAATGATGGAAGTTAGGTTTCAAAATAGTCCAAATGAGACTAAATCAATGGATACAAAGGCACTCAGAGATAATTTTCTGATTGAAGAGCTGATTCAAAAAGACAAATTAAAACTTGTATATAGTCATTATGACCGCGTGATTGTCGGTGGTGTATCCCCTGTAGATGCCACGGTGAAGCTGGACAATGAACCGGAACTGAAAGCGGATTATTTTCTGCAACGCAGGGAACTGGGTGTGGTTAACTTAGGCGGCCCCGGCACCATTCAGGCGGGAGATAAAGGTTATGATCTTGAAAAATTAGATTGTTTGTATGTAGGTCTGCATACAGAAGAAGTTAGTTTTGCTTCTAAGGATAAAACGAATCCGGCGATTTTTTATATGCTGTCTACACCTGCTCACAGCGAATATCCTACTACGCATTTTGCGAAAAAAGATGCTTATCCCAGTGAAATGGGAAGTCTTGAAACTTCAAACAAAAGGACTATTTACCGTTATATTCATGCCGAAGGCATTAAGAGCTGTCAGTTGGTAATGGGGCTGACTATTCTTGATACCGGCAGTGTCTGGAATACCATGCCTGCCCACACGCATACGCGCAGAATGGAAGCCTACTTTTATTTTGACGTACCCAAAGATCAGCGCGTAATCCACCTGATGGGAGAGCCATCAGAAAGCCGGCATCTGGTGGTAGCCAATAATGAAGCCATTTTGTCTGCTCCATGGTCTATTCATGCGGGTTGCGGAACCTCTAATTATGGCTTTGTATGGGGCATGGGAGGGGAGAATTATACTTACTCTGATATGGATATGGTGGATATAGCAGATTTAAAATAAGAAGACAATATATTTTTAAGCTTGATAAATCAAAGCAACATGCATAAGACTTTATTTGCCAGCGCTGTTTTACTGGTATTTTTTAGTTGCTCCGGAGGCTCCGGTGCAAAGAAAAACGGTGAACTAACACTGAAAAATACAGCCGACATTGACCGGCCGGCCGCAACTGTTGTGCTTACCAGACAGCAGCTGGAAGAAAAAACCGGCCCTTTGGGAGATCAATACCTTAAATTTTCCGCAGACACAGCGACTTTAACGGCGCAATACGATGATAAGGACGGAGATGGCCGGTGGGATGAAGTACTGCTTTTATGTCCTTTAAAGGCTGCTTCTTCGCAAAAAGTGCAATTGGAAAAAGTGGTGACGCCTCCGGTTGTAGAGCGCCCGGCGCTCGCTCATGCGCGCATGAAACTCAAAAACGAAGACCAGAGTTTTGGGGAGAATATGGAAAAGGTACAGATGCCGGATCAAAACCCGCCGACAGATTTTTCAAAGAAAAAATTGCCTCCTTATCTTACAGAGGGTCCAGGCTGGGAAAATGATAAGGTCGCTTTCCGTTTATATTTTGACACCAGAAACAATAAGGATATCTATGGGAAGCGGATCGCTGGCATGGTGATGGATTCAGTCGGAGCCAATCCTGCAAACAGCTACCACCATCTCGCTGACTGGGGGATGGATATTCTGAAAGTGGGCTCTTCTCTGGGTGCCGGTGCACTGGCATTTCGTTATCAGAAACCGGATGGCAAGGATACGCTCGTCAGGCTCGGAGGGAATAACATCAAATCAGAAACCTATCAGTTGTTGTCTGACGGGCCATTAAGGGCCAGCTTTCTGATGAGCTATCCCTGGCAGCTGGAAGGTAAACCTGTAACGGTAACAGAAAAGATCTCCATTACTGCTGGTAAGTATTATTACACCAGTGAAGTGGCTGTTAAAGGCAGTGAGTTGCCCAAAGACCTGAAAGTGGATATGGGTATTGCAGATTTTTACGAAAATCAGCCGGACTCCATTGTGACAGATAAGGCTAAGATTGTCTATAGCTTTGGCAGGCAATCTGAAAACCATGATAACCTTGGAATGGCTATTTTAAGTACGCAACCCGCGACGACAAGGATTTGGTCACTGGGTGACACCGTGACCCCTCTGTCTGACATTACCAGCTCCTATCTGATGGAACAGCCGGCTGGATCTCAGGCGCCGGCTGTCTTTCGTTTTTTTGCCGGCTGGTCACTGACTGATACGGCATTTAACAGTGTGGATGGATTTAAAGGGATGTTACAACAGGAACTGGAGAAATTGAACCATCCTGTTGAAGTAGACTAGAGGCCATGAGGTTGGCGACGTTTTAAAAAGCATCATTAAACTTAAAAATATTAAAGATGAAGCATTTATTTCTGAGTACATTTTTGCTGTTTATGGTTGGCGTGGCAGGTTATAGCCAAAGTGGCCCTGCTGAATCTGTAAAAGAGGCAGTCAGTAAGCTCAATAAGGCAATGATTGATGCCGATGGCGCCACTTTGTATAAAATGACCTATCCGGGTCTGAGCTACGGGCATTCCTCCGGGGTAATCCAGAATCAAAAGGAATTTGTTGAAGGCATTACTTCCGGCAGGTCAGATTTTGTGTCCATTGAGCTCTCGGAACAGACCATTGAAGTCGTGGGCAATACGGCTTCAGTGAGGCATATTTTATCGGCTAAAACCTTCGATAATAAAGTTCCCGGCACGGTCCGCCTGGAAATCCTGCTGGTGTGGGTGAAAAACAAAGGTCAGTGGAAATTACTGGCCCGCCAGGCAGTGAAGCCTGCTGAGTAAAAGGCTAAATTAAAAATCAGTTTCTTGTTTGATTAGTGTTTGACCTCAAAAGGGCGTCGGAATAATTGATAATGGTTATTTTGGCGCTCTTTTGCATTGATTGTCACGATGATACATGGTTGGTTGATGCTGGATAGCCGCATTTTTGCAGGTGGAAGCCCCTTTCCTGAAATAGAGTTTAGCCTCTTGTGTTCTTCGCTTTGATGATTAAGTTGTAATTTTGCATTTCAAATGCAGGCAGGCGATTTTTGCCGGCCTGGTTCAATATTTAAGGCAAATATTTATGCTAAGTACGATTGAAGCGGCAATAGAAGATATAAAAGCTGGTAAACTGGTGATCGTGGTCGATGATGAGGATCGTGAAAATGAAGGTGACTTCATTACTGCGGCAGCCAATATCACTCCTGAGATTATAAATTTTATGAGCAAAGTGGGCAGAGGCCTGATCTGCGCTCCCATAACGGATGAATTGGCTGATAGGCTCGAGTTGTCACTGATGGTGCCTAAAAACACTGCACTCCATGAAACTCCTTTTACCGTCAGTATTGATCTCTTAGGACATGGTTGTACTACGGGTATCAGCGCACATGACCGTGCCAAAACCATTCAGATGATGGTAGATGATAGCGCCAGGCCAGAAGATTTTGGCCGGCCTGGTCATATTTTTCCGCTCAGGGCTAAAGATGGGGGGGTACTCAGAAGGACCGGCCACACTGAAGCAGCCGTAGATCTGGCGCGTTTGGCAGGTTTTAAACCGGCTGGTGTGTTGGTGGAAATCATGAATGAAGACGGTTCAATGGCCAGGTTGCCTCAATTGGAGACAATGGCCAAAGAATATGATCTGAAGATTATCACGATAAAGGACCTGATTGAATACCGGCTAAAGTCTGACTCGCTGATCGAAGAAGTGGTACGTGTGCATATGCCGACTAAATATGGCGATTTTGAACTGGTGGCTTTTAAGGAAAAAAACAATGCTGCTGAACATCTGGCCCTGATCAAGGGTTCCTGGCAACCGGGGGATGCAGTCCTGACAAGGGTGCATTCCAGTTGTGTGACAGGAGATATTTTAGGCAGCCTTAGATGTGACTGCGGCGATCAGCTGCACGCCGCCATGCGAATGGTTGAAAAAGAAGGCACCGGCATGGTATTATATATGAATCAGGAGGGTAGGGGCATTGGCCTTATCAATAAGTTGCGCGCCTATAAATTACAGGAAGAAGGGCTGGATACGGTGGAGGCTAATCTTAAACTGGGCTTCAAGGCCGATCAGCGCGATTATGGTGTCGGGGCGCAGATCTTGCGCCATTTAGGTGCGACAAGATTACGGCTCATGAGTAACAATCCGACCAAAAGGGCAGGGCTCTTGGGCTATGGTATTGAGATTGTGGAAGTAGTGCCTATCGAGGCTTCGCCTAATAAACACAATGAAAAATATCTGCAGACTAAAAGAGATAAAATGGGGCATAATATTTTAAAGTAAACACCCTGTATACAATACATAAAAACTGACGCCTGACTTATTTCTATTAAATCAGGCGTCAGTTTTTTGTGGATAGGAAAGTGATTATTCCAGATAGCTGTTTTATCTTTAGCGTTCACCTTATAAACGTTGATAGATGAATGAAGATATTCACGCGGTACCGCCACTTTATGATGCTATCCTGAAGGAAACTAACGCAAGAGGGTTTACCATGCCGTCGGATCTGAAAACAGGCAGCTTGTTGAAAACGCTGGCAGCCATGAAGCCCGGAGGCGACTTTTTGGAGCTAGGCACCGGTACTGGGTTATCGACTGCCTGGATCCTTGCGGGCATGGATACGGCATCCAGCCTGATTACGCTGGATAACGATGCCATATTCCAGGAAGTGGCCACTGCATTTTTAGCAGGTGATGACAGGGTTACAATCCTGCATACAGACGGCGAAAAATGGATTCAAGAAAATACGGACAGAAAGTTTGATTTTATTTTCGCAGATACCTGGCCCGGTAAATACAATCACTTTTGTCAAACAATCGACATGCTTAAAAAGGGAGGTGTCTATATAGTGGATGATATGTGTGAGCAGCCTAACTGGCCCGAAGGGCATCAAGGGAAAGTGGCGGCACTCATTGAGGATATGGATCAGCTGGCAGATTACACGGTTACTAAAATGCACTGGTCGACTGGCATCATCATGCTGGTCAGACAATAATTTTATTCGTTACACTTTTGATTATGAGCATTTAGCCCTTTTCTGACGGGGAAGGTTGCACATCCTAAAATCACATTTAATATCACGCAGGTAATGGAAGCACCAAAGAAAATAGTTCTTGCCGGGGGAACGGGCTTTATCGGCCGGCACCTGAAGTCTTTTTATCAGCAACTGGGCTATCAGGTAATAATTATCTCCCGTGAAAGCGGTGATGTTCATTGGGACGACTCAAAGGGGATGATTGCAGCTCTGGACAAGGCAGCACTCGTGGTTAATCTGGCCGGGAAATCTGTGGACTGCCGGTACAGCGAAAAAAATAAAGCACTGATTTTTTCTTCCAGGTTAGAGACAACAAAAAAAATAGGGGATGCTATTTTGGCTTGCAGCCACCCGCCGGTACTCTGGATCAATAGCAGCAGCGCGACAATATATCGCCATGCAGAGGATCGTAAAATGACCGAGCGGGACGGTGAAATCGGCACAGGCTTCTCTGTGGAGGTGGCGAGAGCCTGGGAAAAAGCACTTTTTGAATTTCAGTTACCGGGTACACGTCAGGTCGCACTTCGCATTTCTATAGTGTTAGGCAGGGATGGCGGAGCGCTGGCGCCGTACGTTAGGCTTGCCAGATTTGGGCTGGGTGGTGCACAGGGGAGTGGGCATCAGATGTTTAGTTGGATCCATATAGCGGATATGGTGGCTATCGTAAGGTTTTTGGAACAAAATCCATTAGAGGGTGTGTTTAATGTCGCTGCTCCTGATGCTGTCAACAATAAAACATTTATGCAATTATTGCGTCATGAGGTGCATATGCCTTTAGGAGTACCAATGCCTGCGCCCCTTGTGCGTTTTGGCGCCGGTATAATTGGTACTTCCAGTGAATTGCTATTGAAAAGCAGGTGGGTCTATCCCGAGAATTTGCTGCAAAATGGTTTTGTTTTTAGCTATCCTGAACTAAAGGGGGCGCTAAAGCAGTTGCTGCACACCACAGGGAAAGGGTAGCAGGGAGGCCGGGATTAAATTGGCTGGTTTTTAGCCTATAGAATGGGCAAAATGCCTTATTTTCGCGAAGTATTTTATTAAAATAAAAATAATCAAATTCTATGGCATACGACTTAATAGTGATCGGGAGTGGTCCTGGCGGTTATCCGGCGGCTATCCGTGCTTCTCAGCTGGGATTAAAAGTGGCAATTATTGAAAAGGAGCTGCTGGGTGGCATCTGCCTGAATTGGGGATGTATCCCGACCAAAGCGCTTTTAAAGAGTGCCCAGGTGAATAATTATTTTCAACATGCTGATGCTTATGGACTTAAGGCAGAAAAAATCGAAGCTGACTTTGCTGCTATCATTAAACGCAGCCGCGGTGTAGCCGATAAAATGTCCAAAGGTGTTCAGTTTTTGATGAAAAAATATAAGATTGATGTGATCATGGGTACAGCTACCCTGAAATCCAAATCCCAGATTGAAGTTGTTGCTGCCGATGGCAGTAAGCAGACGCTGGATGCCAGCAATATTATCATAGCTACCGGTGGCAGAAGCAGAGTCCTTCCAAATATTCCTCAGGATGGAAAAAAGATTATCGGCTACAGAGAAGCTTTGGTTTTATCAGAGCAGCCCAAATCCATGGTGATCGTAGGAAGTGGTGCCATAGGGACTGAATTCGCTTATTTTTACAACAGTATTGGTACCAAAGTGACCATCGTTGAATTTGCAGATAGAGTAGTTCCTGTTGAAGATGCGGATGTCTCTAAAGAGCTGGAAAAACAATTTAAAAAACAGGGCATTGAGATCTATACCAGTGCAAGTGTGGAGAGTGTGGACAGTTCCGGCGCTGGTACTGTTTCTACAGTGAAAAAACAAGATGGTTCTACCTTTACGATTGAAGCTGATATTGTACTGAGTGCTGCAGGTGTTGTGGCCAATGTTGAGAATATCGGGCTTGAGACCTTAGGCGTTAAAGTAGAAAAAGGCAAGATTATCGTAGATAAATACCAGCAGACAAATGTGCCGGGCGTGTATGCCATCGGTGACTGTACGCCGCATCAGGCTTTAGCGCATAAAGCCAGCAAAGAGGGTATCAATGCTGCGGAACATATCGCCTTTGTTGCAAAGAAATCAGCGCACCAGCCCGAAGGGATCGATTACGGGAATGTACCGGGCTGTACTTATTGTCAGCCGGAGATCTCCTCTGTTGGTTTGACTGAAGCGCAGGCAAAAGAAGCCGGATATGAACTGAAAGTAGGTAAGTTTCCTTTCATTGCTTCTGGTAAAGCGGCGGCTGCCGGCGCGACTGAAGGCTTTGTGAAGGTTATTTATGATGCTAAATACGGGGAGTTGCTCGGCGCACATATGATCGGCATGAATGTTACGGATATGATCGCTGAAGCAGTAGTGGCCCGTAAACTGGAGACCACAGCGCATGAGATCTTAAATGCGATCCATCCACATCCGACGATGAGTGAAGGCTTTAAGGAAGCTACGGCGGTAGCTTATGGAGAACAGACGGATCTATAGTTTCTACCGGCTTTAATTTTATTAAAGTTTGTGGCATATAAATACTAAAAGGGCACAATTGGATTATCTCCGGTGCCCTTTTTTATTGACTATATTGGAGCGCCGGTCAAAAATCCACACCCAAAATCACCTAATTTTTTTTCGAAAAGCTGTCATAAAATACTTACTTCTAGTCTTACAAAACTGATTTTATGAAAAAGCCTTTATAAACTGGGTAAGGGTTTGGAAAATCGTGTATCCTTAAAGGAGGCAATTGATAAAATTGAGTATAGGGAGTCGGTAGATATATTACCTATTTCGATTACTGGCGATAAGGAGGCGTTTACGATGGGCCTTTACAAATCAGCCAACGGACCGGCTCCTGCTCCTTCTTTTAACTTTCGGCGCTTTTTCATCATTGAAGGTGCTCCGTTTTTTCGCCAGGAGGTGGAGAAGGGCCAGATATCCCGCGAAAGTGTGAGAATAAATGATGTTAGAAATTGAAGGATTGCGTTAATTTGCATTAATCCTGTTGAAACCAGGGAGATAAAGATCATGGAAAAATTAGTAGTTCAACAAGTCACAATTACAGATTTAGAGGCGCTAAGGGAAATCGGCATTGTGACTTTTACAGATACCTTCGGTCCACATAATGCTAAATCAGAGATGGATCGGTATATTGCGGCCTCTTTTGATCCGGGTAAAGTAAAAGAGGAGCTTGAAAACCCTGAATCCTTATTCTTTTTTGCCAGAACGGGGAACTCGGTAGCCGGATATCTTAAGTTAAACTGGGGAGCTGCACAGACGGAGGCTGAGAACTCTCGTGCCCTGGAAATCGAGCGTATTTACGTGCTGGCAGATTTCCATGGAAAGAAGGTGGGGCAGTTATTGCTTGAAAAAGCCATACAGGTGGCACTGGAAAAGAAAATGCCTTATGTTTGGCTGGGTGTTTGGGAGAAAAATCAAAGGGCAATTCGCTTTTATGAAAAAAACGGATTTGTGCCCTTTGATAAACATGATTTCGTTTTGGGCAGCGATGTCCAGACTGATATTATGATGAAGAAAACCTTGCGTTAATATTAATCATAAAAAACTGTCAGCCGGCAATGCAGTCGGGCTCTGTAACATGTCACTTCATCAATTCGTCCAGCTTTTTGAAGAATTCGGGATCGGCCCCTTTAAAAATACCTGTGATCTGCAAGTCTTTGTTTAAAATAATTTTTGTCGGATAGGCCTGGATGCCATACTGCACTGATACGTCATTTGCGCTGTCATTAATGACGTTTATCCAGGGAAGTGCGTATTTTTCAACTGCTAGCTTCCATTTGCCGGGCGTGTCATTACAGGCGATGCCGATAAATGTTATACGTTTTTTGTATCTTTCGTAGTAGGATTTCATTTTTGGGAATTCCTTGATGCACCAGCCGCACCAGCTTCCCCAGAAGTCAATGACAATAACGTCAGTTTTATGCTTTAATGAAGAGAGATGAAACTGCTCTCCATTGACGCCAGATAAATTAAATTCCGGCGCCTTGCTTCCAGCCTTAAGCCTTTCAGCATTATCATTGCTTTTTATAAAATTTAAATATTCATGGTACTGATTCTCCAGTGCGTCTTTGAACGGTCCATTTCTTACGCTGTCTGAAAGTTTCAGATAAAGATCGCCAAAGCTATTTATTGGCTGTTTCAATAAGAGCAGTGCGGATAGATTGTCCAGGGGATGAGATTGGATGTAATTTTTTTTGATCTGGCTTATTTGTCCCGACGCACGGACTCGTTGGCTGAATAGCGCTTTTGATTTTCTGATGCGGTTAGAATCTTCGGGCAATTCTGCCATTTGCAGCTCAAAGGATACGGCGCGTTTATCCAGAGCTTTATAGGAAGACCGTAAAGCAGCCGCCCTGTTATTTAGGGAAGACCCTTCAACCAGGTACTGGAGATAGCCTTCATTTATGGCTCCCCGGATATTTAAGGAGTCTCCGGGAAGTACTGCCAGGTCGATAAAGCCGGTTGAGGGAATATATTTTCTGCCCCCGGCAAAATAATAGACCATTTTCTTAGGGATGATCAGAAGCTCAGTTAAAGAGGTGATCCGAAGCCTTATACTAAACCTGTTGTTTTCCGAGTAGGAGGTGTCCCATTTCTGGGGACTATTCCGGTTTAATTCCCTGCTTAGGATGTACAGGCTATCACTTGTCAATCCTTTAATATTGCCCTGTATTTTTGTGTCACTTTGGGCAAACGCTTTCCCCGACAGCATTATCAATGCTGTCCAAAGTATATATTTAAAATGCATCTTACTGGTTTTTATTGAAAGGTCTGTTACTGAAGGCCACGCCTGGCAGAAAGTATTTTGTCAAAAAGGAATAGAAAGCTAAGTATGCAAATAGATTCGAATAACCAGGAACCGGACAGGCCTGTTTGGAATACCGTTTTGTCGAGGCTGGTTAACAGCAGATATAGAATAACTGCAATAACCAATAAAATTTTTCCTATTTTAAAATAATATGCTGATTTTTTCTTTTTAGACTCAAACCGGTGTATGCGGTTCATGATATGATCTTCCAACTTATCTGAAGATGTATAGGCGGCTGCATTTTTCATCAGCGCCTCAAAATCTCTCATATCATCCGATAATTCATTTTCTTGCATAGGATCACAATTGAGTGGATCGGTTAATAAGGGTCAGCATGTGTTTTCTTCCCCGGTGGAGCAGGACTTTGATACTGCTTTCGGACTTGCCGGTAAACTTTGAAATTTCTTTTATACTCATTTGTTCCAGGTAGAACATATAAAGCATTTGATGCTCCTGCGCAGGGAGCTGACGTAATGCTGTGTGGATAAGTTGATTTTGCTGATATTTTTCCAGTGTAAGCAACTGGCTTTCATCCGCCAAGTCCTCATTCATCTCCGGCAGAAAATCAATAGTATGTTTGCTTTGTTTTTTCAGATAATATAAGGCTTCGTTTTTGACGATCGAGTAAAGCCAGCTGCCGAATTTGCTTTCTTTTTGGAAATTTTTCAAGTTTTTATAAGCTTTGAAAAAAGCATCCTGTACACATTCCTCTGCGGCCTGTTGATCTTTTACAATAGAAACTGCTACTGCAAATGCCATTTTATTATATTTTTTTATAAAATATCTGAATGCATCCGGATCGCCGGAGAGTACCTTATGGATTTGTAAATGATCCATGGCTTATTTAGTCTTATTGCGTTGGCCTAAATAATGCGCCAAAAGCAGACCGGCTCCTCCGCAGATGCATAATATTGCCGGAAACACTGCATCAGAGTGCCCAATGCTGTCGAAATTGATCAGCAGGGTGATAATAAGTAGTCCCACTCCTAAAGATGCGACCACAATCCCCAATTTAAGCCATATATCTGATGAAGTCTCTTTTTTCTCTTCATGATCATTCGGGTTTTGCCCTTGCTCGATCCATAATTTACGTTCTTCATGTCTGGCTTTAGAGTAGTATATCCAGCCTATGAGCCCGCAGACGGGGAAGGCAAGCCAGATAATCGTTTTCAGGATTTGAAGTATTATTGGAGGCATCATGTATGTTTTATATATAAGATGAGCAGTTGTTGAAAAAGGTTACAGTTTTTGAAAAGAATATTTGCCCCGACTAGATTTGGGCCTGAATAACAGACAGTTGTCAGTTGTGAATTTGAAAATCTTACGTTTTATCAGGGAGTGACTGGATTTGCAACTGTCTGTATATAAAAACTGCCAATATCAGTTTTGGAGATATTGGCAGCAGCATGCCGTACACATACCGAGGGGCAATTATAATTCAACAGTGATCAATTGATGACCAGCTCCAAGATCCGCCAGGTCCTGTTTAATAGCTTCGACCATAGGGTCTGGCCCACATATATAGAAATGCTGGTTCATGTCAGAGATATGTTTTTGCAGGAATTCCTTATTGATCCGGTCATGTATATATGGGCTGTCTGTTTGCTCAGTAAGGATATTGACAAATTGATCCCCCAGGATCTTTTCCAGTTCATCTTTCAGGATAATATCACGTTCGGTCTTATTGGAGAAAAGTAGCCGGTTATTTCCCACCATTCCTTTATTTTGCAGATCCCGGAAAATCGCGATAAAAGGGGTGATACCGGCGCCGCCGGCTATAAAAGTACCTTCACCGCTGTAGTGAATAGCGCCCCATACGTCATGAAGCAGCAGCGAATCGCCTGGTTTCAGGCTTCTGAGTTCATTGGTAACGCCCGGATGATCAGTATAGGTCTTAATAGTGAATTCGAGATGGTCCCACTGTTGAAGACCGGTAAAAGTAAAGGGCCTGCGCTGATCTCTGAACCCTTCTTTATTGATGGCTACCTCTGTTGCCTGTCCGGGAATAAAATTATAGTCCTTGGGTCTTTCTACTGAGATTCTGAGAACATTATGGGTAACCGGCTCGATATTTAATATGGATACCTGATGTTCTTGCTCTTGCACTTCTTCTGACATGGCTATATGTTGTTTTCTGATTAGAGTATTAATATACCACTAAAGTTACAACAAATTGGGAGTATAGCCCTGAAAGTTCTTTAAGAGTACCCGAGGCCGGTTTGAGCTGAATTAATTTTTGGTAACTTCACCCTTAGGGATCCTGCCAGCAGCTTTATAGACCCTTCGCCAATAGTAGTCTTCCAGGTCACTGATCATGACGCCCGAACTGGTAGAGGCATGTACAAATTTTCCATTTTGAAGATAAACGCCCACATGGGTGACCCGGCTGCGGCTTGTTGTATGGAAAAAGACCAGATCGCCCTGTTTTAACTGACTTTTTTTAATGTGGTCACAATAGTCATACTGCTCCTGGGCGGTCCGGGGAAGTGCTGCATTAAAGACATCGTTAAACAGCGTTCTGGCAAATGCGGAGCAGTCAATACCTCTTTTGGAGCTTCCGCCGTAGCTGTATGGCGTACCATACCATTCATCAATCTCTTCTATTAAATCGATATTATTCACTTTCTGGTCCGCCACGCCCAGAATGGAAGCGTATTTTCTGACAAGCGTCGTTTCATTGAGCGAGAGGTCCCGCTTAGACGCCATGGATGGTTTTTCCTCATCTGGGACGCGCTCAGTGTAACCATAGCTTTTGTTCCTGGAAGAGACCCGGTCGCCGGGGTTTACGCTTATGTCGTCCAGAAAACGCGGGCCGCTCTCCGTCCGGCTGACTGTAGAGGATGTCGTTTTGTGTACGCTGCTGCAGGAAAAGATAGTGGCACTACCTATTGCAAGTAACAGATACAGGGGCAGTGAAAAGAGGCTTGAATGTCTGGTTTTCATCCTGACGATTACTGTTGATGATGTAAACTTTTATGGAACTGAGCCGGATATTTCATGAATCCATTTAATTCCAGCTTCCCATCGTACTTTGTTAATATTAGTGACTTGTGAATTATTTGCGGAGTATGAATTATTCTGATAATATTTCCTACTGCTCCGGCGTATCTTAATAACTCTGTCAATCAGATGCTTATCAGCAAAAATTTTGCCGACCTTCAAAAGTACGGGATTAATTTGGTTAAAATCTATCCAAAACGAAAAAAATTAAGGCTGCCAGTGATTATTTGTGCGGTCCAGATCCGGCAAGACCTCCTTAGGGTCCAGTTGTACGCTTTTTAATGTCGAAGTAGAATTTACTTTAAAAGTCCAGCTGTCGCCTCTTTGCCAGATCTCTACCGGCAGGCTGATGCTTATCGGATCACCTGTTGTTTGCTTAACAGAGACAGAAACGGGCATGGGTAATTGCTCCTTGTTTTGAATTGTGACCAAGGCGCCTTTAGTAGGATCATCATCTACATAACTGACTTTAGTGACCGCCTGATCGAGTTGCCAGTTGTTATAGAACCACCCTCTCCAAAACCATCCCAGATCTTCTCCGGCCCCGTTTTCCATGCTTCTGAAAAAATCAGCTGGCATGGGATGTTTATACGCCCAGGCATCCGTATAATGGCGGAAGGCATAGTCAAAACGCTCAGGTCCGAGGATGACTTCTCTTAAAAGTACCAGGCCGAAAGCGGTTTTAAAATAACTCATTGGGTGTACATATTTGTAGTCCTGCCAGTCTGCCGGCGTCATCAAGGTCGGGCCATTTTGCACTTCTTTGATGATCGGTACGATTTCATCAGCCGGATTGCCGCCGCCGGGGGCGTATTCTCCGTCTCTTTTTGGTGCGAATTCCCCTTTATTAAAGTCTTGCTGCGCATAGATATCAATAAAGGTATTGAAACCTTCATCCATAAAGGCCACGCGGCGTTCATCAGAGCCCACGATCATGGGATACCATGTGTGGCCGATTTCATGGGAGATAAGCATAAACAGATCTTTTCCGCTGACACTATGATGATCAAAGGTCAGCCCGGGATATTCCATGCCGCCGATGGGACCTGCTACATTGGTCGCTTCCGGATAGGGATATTCGAACCAGCGTGTGGAAAAATCTTCAACGGATGCTTTCAAAAATTCTGTGGCGCGCACCCAGCTGCTGTCAGAACGGGTGCTGCTGATGGGGTATACGGACTGAGCAAAGCTGGTTTTGCCGCTTGGCAGGTTTATCTTTGCGCCGTCCCAGATAAAAGCAGCGGACAGTGCAAATGCGACATCCCGGGTGTTTTTCATCTGAAAATGCCAGGTGGTATATCCTTTTTTCTCTTTGGTGACCACGCCGTTTCTGATGTCTTCTTTTCCCCGGATGATGACCGTTTTGTCAGAATTTTTTGCCTTTTGCAGGTTATTATACAGTTTACTATCCAGCACTTCTTTTGCATTCAGCAAGGTGCCTGCCCCGACTGCTAACATGCCTGAAGGTGCTGTGACACTGTAATCCATATCTCCATATTCGAAATAGAATTCACCGCCACCGACAAAGGGCAGCGTATTCCAGCCTCTCTGGTCATCATAAACACAGACGCGGGGAAACCAATAGCCAAATTCAAATATGGTGCCTTGCGGTGTAGACATATAGCCGGCTCTGTCGCCTGCTGAGGAAGACTGCAATTCAAAGGAGTAGTCCAGTCTGAGCTGGACTTTTGTGCCGGCGCCCTTTAGGGCTTCAGGCAATATGACCTGCATCCGCGTGCCATGAACCTTATAATTGACATCCTTCCAGTTGCCGGGGGTACCTGCCTGAACTTTAGCAAACTGAAAACCTAAGTTATCCGCAACTTTTCTCTTGGAAGGATTTAAGATATTTGCCAGCGCGTCAGGTTTCTCTGTGTTTTGGTCCAGTTCTAACCATAGGTAAGGCAACGCATCACCACTGTTATTTGTATAGTCGATCACAGCAGTCCCTTTTAATACATGAGTCGTGCTGTCAAACGAGGCCTTTATCTGATAATCGGCGCGGTTCTGCCAATATTTAGGACCGGGATCGCCATTTGCGCTTCTGAATGCATTGCCGTTTTGTGTATATAAGTTGGGCGCAAATGCGGCATGAGGATCATAATTCTGAGCTTTAAGTGTTCCTGTTGCCAGCATACCTGCTGCTAATAGATAAAGAGGAGTAGAAAATCTGGAGTTGTACTTGCGCATGGCATTAAAAGATTATAAAGTACCGAATGTAGGCATTTTTGCTAAAATTATATGGCCTGTTTTTGGCTTTTTTATTCCCATATCCCATTGCGGCCTGTGGATATCCGAAACGCTCCTGATTTTACTTCCCTTTTCAGGCAGAAACAACTAATTTTGTCCCTTCAACACAAATTTTAAAATATGGGTATCGCCGATATATTATTTCAGCGCAATCAAAAAAAGGCAGAAGAGAACCTTGCGGCAGGCCAGAACTTTTTAGCAGAAAATAGTAAAAAAGAAGGAATCGTAAGTCTGGAAAGCGGCCTGCAATATCAGATATTGCAGATGGGCGAAGGCGATAAGCCTTCCGCCACGGATCAGGTTAGCTGTCATTATCACGGCACCATGATCGATGGAACTGTTTTTGACAGCTCTGTAGAAAGGGGCCAGCCGGCCAGTTTCCCGCTCAACAGAGTGATAAAGGGCTGGACGGAAGGATTGCAGCTGATGCCTGTGGGAAGTAAGTTTCGCTTTTTTATCCCGCCGCACCTGGCTTACGGTGAGCGGGCTGTGTCTGCTGTCATAGGAGCTAACAGTACCCTGATATTTGACGTCGAGCTGCTGGGTATCAACTAATCTGATAGCGTTCTTACCATTACATAATCATTCATGTAGTAACCCTGGCCGATGGGGTTATCTACCGTTTTTTCGATCGTAAAGCCCATGCGCTCATAAAAGCCAAGGGCTTTATTATGCCGGTTAACGTTCAGCTTTAAAAGCTGTGCACCCAGCGCCTGCCCTTGCTTAAAGGCAAAAAGCATCATGTCTTTGCCGTAGCCCTTTCCCTGACAGGTAGGGAGCAGGTAAATCTTGTGCAATTTGCAACAGGACGCATCGCATTTCTCAATATCAATAAATCCGGTGGGTATGGAATCCTCCCACAGGATGAAAAATTGATGTCCGCTGTCCATTTGTTCAGTCAGCGAATCTTCGCTGTAAAACATATCGATCATATAGGCCAGTTGGGCCGCAGAAAGTATTTCTCCATAGGTTACAGGCCAGGTGGTGTCAACGATATGGCGGATATGGGCGATATCTTGTTTTGTAGCGGGTATTATATGTATTGCTGTCATAAAACCTTTCCCTTATCAATGCAAACAGACAACTGATTTTGTCAAATAATCAGTTGTCTGTTTGTTTTTAAAATAGTTGCAAAATCTTCTGTTAACCTAACACCGCCAGGCTTTCTTCCAGGGTCTGGATGCGCGCAAGGGCGTCGGATTCCTTCTTCCGCTCTTTGTCGACGATCTCTGATTTGGCGTTTTGTACAAACCGTTCATTGCCGAGCTTTTTGCGCACACTTGCCAGAAAGTCCTGCTGGTATTTTAATTGTGTCTGTAAATCCTTTTTCTGTGCCTCTACATCAATTTGCTGGTTCAGTTCCAGGTAATACTTATCCTGATGCAGGGTGATGACCACGGTGCCGTTAACTGCCTGGTCTGTAAACTGCATTTGTTCTGCATTTACCTGCTTTTGGAGGATCGCCTGCAGAGGGGTATATTTACCGGTATCCGATGTCTCAACAAAAAGGCGAATCGTCTCTTTGGGCTTCAGGTTATTTTTACCTCTGGCATCGCGGATCTGCGTAATCACAGTTTTTAAGAGCTCTCCCTGAGTAAGAAGCGCTTCATCGAAGCTTCCTGCAGGCAGTAACTCACTGACACATAGCGCCTCATTGCGCTTTGCAAGAAGATGATAGATCTCTTCTGTGATAAAAGGCATATAAGGGTGCAGTAATTGCAAAAGCTGCTCAAAGAACTGTACGGTCTGTTGCAGGGTAGCCGGCTTTATGGCCTTGCCATAAGCAGGCTTGACCCACTCCAGATACCAGGAGCAGAAATCATCCCAGATAAGCGAATATAAGGTTTTCAGGCCTTCGCTTAACCTGAACTGCTCGTGCAGCTGTGCGATTTCTGCCTTTGCCTGCTCCAGGCGCGCAGAGAACCATTTGCCGGCAAAATCGGTAGACGCTTCATCTATCTCTGTGGCTTTTGTATGTTCCCACATTTTGATAAGCTTCAGGGCATTCCAGAGCTTGTTATTGAAATGATTGCCCTGCTCCAGGGAACTCTCATCAAATAATAAGTCATTGCCGGCAGGAGAGGAGATCATAATCCCGAAACGAACGGCATCAGCGCCATACTTATCTATCAGGCCGATCAGGTCAGGAGAATTGCCAAGTGATTTGGACATTTTGCGCCCTAACTTATCTCTTACCATCCCGGTGAAATAAACATCTTTAAAAGGAATTTCCTTTTCATATTCCAGTCCCGCCATAATCATGCGGGCCACCCAGAAAAAGATGATATCCTGCCCGGTAACCAAAACAGAGGTCGGATAATAATATTTGAACTCCGGATTATCAGGCTCCGTAATACCCTTGAATACTTCCATGGGCCAGAGCCAGGAAGAAAACCAGGTATCCAGTACATCTTCATCCCGGCGAATATCTGTTGCCTGGATGTCTGGAAATTTCACCTTAAACTGCTCCAGCGCTTCGGCTTGTGTCGCGGCTACCTCGATAGTGCCTTCAGGCCCATACCAGGCAGGGATTTGTTGTCCCCACCACAGCTGCCGGCTGATACACCAGTCCTTGACATTCTCCAGCCAGTGCCGGTAAGTTGCCATAAAGCGGTTGCCGGGGTGGATTTTAATATCGCCGTCCGTAACAGCTTTAAGGGCCGGGGCTGCCAACTGCTCCATTTTGACAAACCATTGGGTGGAAATCCTTGGTTCCACTACAGCGCCGGAACGCTGGGAATATCCCAGTCGGGTTTCATAAACCTCTTCCTTGATCAGCAGGCCGTTTTCGGCCAGTTGTTTTACTACTTTATCGCGTGCCACGAATCGGTCCAGACCGACAAAGATCTGCGCCGCCTCGCTGAGCGTACCGTCTGGGTTGAGCGTATCAATAACCTCCAGGTTATGTTTCATCCCGATATTATAGTCATTGATATCATGAGCGGGCGTCACTTTCAGGGCGCCGGTTCCAAAACTCCGGTCGATATAGGTGTCAAATATTACCGGAACGGCCCTGTTAACCAGCGGTACGATGACTTTTTTGCCTTTGAGGTGCTGGTACCTCGGATCATCGGGGTGTACACAGATGGCCACGTCACCCATAATTGTTTCGGGGCGGGAAGTGGCAACCGTAATATAGTCAGCGGAGTTGTCCTCGGCCGGGTAGCGGACATAATATAATTTTCCCTGTACGTCCTTGTATTCGACTTCTTCATCACTGAGCGCTGTCTGGGCGGCCGGATCCCAGTTAATCATTCTGGCGCCTCTATAGATGAGCCCTTTGTTATACAGGTCTACAAAGACCTTAATGACCGCCTCATAATAGTGGTCATCCATGGTAAAAGAAACCCTGTCCCAGTCTACACTGCAACCTAGTTTTTCGATCTGCTGATAAATGATACCGCCGTATTTTTCTTTCCACTGAAAGGCATATTCCAGAAATTCTGCCCGGGTAAGGGAATTTTTATCAATGCCTTTTTCCTTTAACATGGCCACGACCTTTGATTCTGTGGCAATAGAGGCATGGTCGCTGCCAGGCACCCAGCAGGCATTTTTACCTTGCATGCGGGCACGGCGTACCAGGATATCCTGGACCGTTTCATTGAGCGTATGACCCATATGGAGCACACCAGTTACGTTGGGTGGCGGAATAACCACGGTAAAAGGTGTTCTGTTGTCGGGTTTGCTGTTAAAATATCTTCTTTCCTTCCAAAGGGAAGTCCATTTGCTGGCTGACTCAGCGGCATTAAAATTTTTGCTTAATTCCATTTTGCAAATATAGTGTTTGGAATGTAATATGTTTAACTCTAAGACGCTTCTTATCACGTTTACAACGCCTTAGAAATTAATATTCGGGATTTTTTAAGATTTTGTATAGTGTACAGCGTGTGTTAAAACGATGCGCTAAAAAGGGAAATTAAGGTGTGTTTTTTGTAACTGGCTGATTATTATCTGTTTTAAAGGAGCAGGGTTTTATTAAAAAAAAAGCGCTCTGGTAACAGGAAGCGCTTTTTAGTTTAATGTAGCACTAATTATTTCTTGCCGAAAATTGCTTTTAGTGCTGCTGTCGTTTGTTTGGCAGGATTGTGACGGATATCCTTTTCTGCTGTTTGCATCTGAGAGAACATGGCGTCGACTGCTTTGGTGGCGACATAGTTACTCAGATCCGGATCAAGTTTGTTTTTTACCAGCGGCACTTTGTTATAGGTTTCAGCGATCTGGTTATAGTATTTGGTCGCATCATTTTGATCCAGCGATTTTTGGATAACCGGTGTAAAGGCTGTCAGCAACTGGCCGGTCGTTTTTGTCTTGAAATAATTGGTGATTGCGCCGTCTCCGCCTGTAATCAGATTGGCTGCGTCAGTGATGGACATGGATTTAATTGCATTTACAAAGATCGGCTTAGCCAGGGTGACAGCACCTTCAGCGGAGTGGTTGATCTGTGTCACTGCTTTGTCGACAACGCTTCCAAGACCGAGGGTTGTAAGCGTGCTGGCTACTTTTTGCGCCTCAGGCGGAAGTAGTATCTTATATAAAGAATTATTCAAAAAGCCGCCACTGTTACCCAGATTACCAATGCCAGCTACTACCGCGTTGGTCAACAGGTCTTTGATAGCCGTGTTCTGTGTGTTGCCTGTTGCAGCGCCGGGAAGAGATGAAGCGATTTGATTTAAGTTTCCGCATGACATCGCAGTAAGGCCGAGTGCCAGGGACAAAACCATAATGGTTTTTTTCATGTAATTGGATCGTTTAAGAATTATAATAAAAAAAGTGAATATCGGGGTACTGCATAGCTACTGCCTGTTATGGTAGCTGGATGGTACCGGAGAACACTAATTCAGCCGGACCGCAAAGTAATACATTCTCAAAATGCTCCTCGCTGGTACGGTCAAATTCTACAGCCAGTTTGCCGCCCAGTGTCTCTACTTCAATTCTGTTAAAGCCTCTGTCATTATGGGCTGCAACAATACTGGCAGCAGTGACGCCTGTACCGCAGCTCAGCGTTTCGTCTTCGACGCCTCTTTCATAAGTACGCACGAAAATGCTGGTATCGTTGATTGTCTCTACAAAGTTCACATTGATCCCTTCTGCTTTGAATCCGTCACTGTAGCGAATTTTGCGGCCTTCTTCAACCACATTGAGCTCTTTGACATGATCGGTCAGCACAACATAATGCGGGCTGCCGGTATTTAAGATAAAATCAGTTCCGTAGGTTTTAACCTGGCTGACATCTTTCATTTTCAGGTTGACCCAGCCGTTTTCTTCGATGGTTGCTTCATGCAGGCCATCAATGGCTTTAAAGCGATAGACGGGCGGCATTATGCCCAGCTGTCTGGCAAATTTTACAGCGCAGCGTCCGCCGTTGCCACACATACTTTGCGTGCCGTCGGCATTATAATAATCCATTTCGAAATCAAGTCCTTCTGCTTTCTTCAGGATAATCAATCCATCGGTGGCGACCCCAAATCCTTTACTGCATAATCTTTTCACCTGCTCCAGGGACAACTCCACCGGGTTTTCTATGCCATCAATCATCACAAAATCATTTCCCGTTCCCTGATATTTATAAAATTTTATTTCCTGCATTCCTCGATTAATTATTGATATGCCATTTTATATTTAATGTTACCCTTAAATTCCGCTCAGGACATTCAATGCTTTTTGAATGGTTCCTTCCACGGCTTTTTTCCCGTCAGGGGAAAAAGTCTGGCTGATGCGGTTGGCGACTACTGCGCTGATACTCAGGCACTGATGCCCCAGAGCACTGCCTAATCCGTAAATGGCACTTGTTTCCATCTCAAAATTAGCAATTTTATGTGAACCGTAAGAAAATGAGGTCAATAAATCGATAAAATTAGGATAGTGTAAACCTAAACGCAGCACCCGGCCCTGCGGTCCGTAAAATCCAGGACAGGTTACTGTCATGCCATGATGAAATCCGTCGACAAAATGCATTCTCAAGGAGCTGCCTGCACTATGCATGTATGGTCTGGAGAAGTGCTGATCGATCTTGGTGTGCTGGATAAACTGTTGTAAAAGTTCATTTTCCTGTTCTGTGTTATCGTGCTGATAATAGTTCATCAGGTTATCGATGCCAATGCCGTATGAGGAGACAATCATAGAGTCCACCTCAAATTCTTTCTGAAGCGCCCCGCAGGTGCCGATCCTGACAAGGTTCAAAGAGGTAAGGTCCCGTTTTATGCTGCGGGTGGTAAAATCGATATTGACAAGCGCATCCAGTTCATTAAAAACGATATCTATATTATCCGGACCAATACCGGTGGAAACCACCGATATTCTTTTACTGCCCAGAAAACCTGTATGGGTAACAAATTCCCGGTGGCTGGTAGTGAATTCTATTTTATCAAAATATTTGCTGACCTCTTTTACCCTGTCTGGGTCACCCACCGTAATAACTGTCGGGGCCAATTCTTCGGGTCTAAGATTCAGGTGATAAATAGCGCCGCGATCATTAATAATAAGTTCGCTTTCGGCAATTGTGTTGGCCATGGTGCAAAATTAATCGTTATATAATAAGGTGTCAGAGAAGCCAAATAGGTGTTGGTAGACTTGGTGACACTTGCCTCTCTTTTGGAAAGTGAATATTCGGTCATTTTTCCCTGATTCAGGCCGGAAGTTAGTACTTTTGCAGGGAATCGGGGGATGAAGAAATAATTATCGGGAAGAATTTTGTATTATGAAGGAATTGATTATTTTTGCAACCCTCTGTAAGAGATAAGGTCTTGTGGCCGAGTGGCTAGGCAGAGCTCTGCAAAAGCTCCTACAGCGGTTCGAATCCGCTCGAGACCTCTTAAGCATAGAAAGTGAACCCCCTATAAAATGGGGGTTTTTTAATATATCCCATTGAAACAGGCTGTGCATAACGCTCCAGACCGAAATACTTTTTGGTCATTTCCCCGATAACCGGCATATCATAAAAAGGCTTGTTTTTATAAGTAGCAAAGAGGGGTATCAGGCAACGTTTGAATGATCTTTGTCTAAAAGCTGTAATTTCGGGGCGTAACCGGAGAGGTGCCTTCGGTGAAAATTCAGAAAGTATTTATTCATGACCATTAAGGAAGCCGGTGTTAAGGCAAAAAAGATATTAACGGGATACTATGACAGCCGGGAGGTAAGTGCGATCACGGACATGATGCTGGAAGATCTGACAGGATTTAACAGGGTAGACCGGATCTTACATGACAGAGACGTGCTGACTGATGCACAGTTGACTGAGTTGCTTTGTGATATTAAATATCTGCAATTACAAATGCCTGTCCAGTATGTTCTGGGCTATGCTTATTTTGCGGACCTTAAATTAAAGGTGAACAGTCAGGTACTGATTCCTCGGCCGGAGACCGAGGAGCTGGTTGATTGGGCTGTTGAGACCATTGCAGCGCAGTCATTGCCGACATTGGCGCATCAAAGCCTGCTGGATATAGGGACGGGCAGCGGCTGTATCCCGCTGGCTATAAAAAGAAAATGCCCTGCCTTGAATGTCATGGCCTGTGATATTTCAGATGGGGCGCTCGGTGTAGCCAGGCATAATGCCCGCCTACTTGATCTTAAGGTTTCCTTTAGTAAATTAGATATATTAGATGACAGTTCTGAATCTCTGTTGCCGCAACTAGACTATATTATCAGTAATCCACCTTATATAGATCATCAGGAAAAAGCGGAAATGGAAGCCCATGTGTTGGCGTATGAACCGCACCTGGCACTCTTTCCGGATTTGAAACTTCCGGCAACCGTCTTTTATCAGCGCATCGGCTATCTGGCCACCAGGAAATTAAAACCAGGAGGGCATCTTTTTTTCGAGGTCAATCCGATAAATGTTAAAGAAGTTTTGCAAATGCTGGACGGTCTCGGCTTTACACGCATTGAACTAAAAGAAGATTTACAGGGAAAGCAAAGGATGGTTAAGTGTTTGTTGAAAAATTAAAATTCTTTTGATAGAAGGTTTTTCTTTAGTAGTTTGCGTAGCTGGAATTTAAAAAAGGTGGATAATGAGTGGTAAGAAACTATTATTGGGGTCAGTACTTTGTTTTACGCTACTAGCTTCTTGTGTAGAACAAAAAAATCATCAAAGAAATATGGACGACCAATTTGCGGATAAAGATTTTGAAATGGAGAATGTAGATACAGCTACACTGGGAACTGGTTGTTTCTGGTGTACAGAAGCAATCTTTCAGCGGCTTAAAGGCGTTGTGAAAGTGATCAGCGGGTACAGCGGTGGAGAGCAACCTAACCCCACTTATGAAGAAGTGTGTAATGGAACGACAGGATATGCTGAGGTCTGCCAGGTCTTATATGACCCCAAAGTGCTTTCCTTTGACGAACTATTGAAAGTATTCTGGGAAACACATGACCCGACAACCCTCAATCGTCAGGGCAATGATGTTGGGCCGCAGTACCGAAGCGTGGTGTTCTATCATAACCAACAGCAAAAAGAAAAAGCGGAAGCTTATAAAAAGGAGTTGAATGCAAGCGGCGCATGGCCTAATCCGGTGGTGACTTCTGTAGAGCCTTATAAGAATTTTTATTCTGCAGAGAACTATCACCAGAACTACTATAACAACAATCCCAGACAGATGTATTGTCAGTATGTTATTAAGCCCAAACTGGAGAAGTTTGAAAAAGTATTTAAGGACAAAATGAAGTGAGTTAACACGAATAGCCCTAAACAAGGGGTTGTGGAATGGATATGAACCAGTTCTGCAACCCCTTGTTTTTTTAGATATAGTGGAATTCGCTGGGTTGGATCCTGGCTTTTGTCAGTTTGGCGCATTTTTGGGAGGGTTAAAAACACGTTTTTAATTTTAAGTGCTAAAATCAATTACTACATGGAATTCAGCCCTACTAATCCTGTTATACAGCGCTGTATGCAGGGAGTGGAAATGGAAGAGATAGGTCAGCCTGACAAGGCGGGTACTTTATTTGATGCGGCCTGGAATGCGGCGGAAAATGACTTTGAAAAGTTTACAGCCGCCTACTATATTTCCCGGCACCAAAAGGTAACCGAGGATCAGTTAAAGTGGCTGGAAACGACTCTGAGGCTGGGACTAAAAGTAAACAGTGTTGTGATAAAGAGTGCGCTGCCGACAGTATATGCAATGATTGCGGTCTGTTATAAGGTTTTAGGCGATCCGGGTAATGAACAGAAATATCTGGCATTATCGGCTGCAGCAAAGAAACATCCTGCTGATAAAGGTCCTTTTTATCATGGGACAAGAGCTGCCTTGCATGTAGGCGATTTACTGACACCCGGCGGGAAATCAAATTATAAACAGGATTTAGTGATGAATCATATATATTTTACCGGCGTGTTAGGCGGGGCAGGGTTTGCAGCGTCACTGGCACAGGGTGAGGGACCTGAACATGTCTATGTCGTGGAGCCTACAGGTGATTTTGAAAATGATCCCAATGTTACCGATAAGAAATTTCCGGGTAATCCGACCAGGTCGTATCGCAGCAGCGAACCATTGAAGATAATTGGAGAAGTGGATGATTTTACCAGATTGACGCCAGCTGAACTCCGGCAGTGGCGTGAAAGGCTGGCGGCCGGCAAGGGAGAAATTATTAACTGAGCTTAAAATTTGTCTGAATAACAAAACCGCCTGCAATCCAAAAGAAGCAGGCGGTTTTGTTATTCAGTTATGTTGCTCAAAAAATGTTTTTGGCATTGCGATATTACCTGACTTCCTTACAATTCAGATAATATTGGTATTCTATCGCAATCGGGTTAAACAAGTTGGCCATGGACGCGCTGCTTAATTGCTGAGTCTGCCATTGGGTTGTGGGGTGCAGGCTGGCCACAGCGCCATTGCCTTTGAGTATAATAGGCATATCGAACTGCTTGACACAATTGGTGTAGCGGTATTCAACGCTCTTGTTATCCCTGGCAAATTTAAGTTCCAGTGTAGGGATCTGAGTCGTGGTCAGGTATTGCTCATACACTTTATCAAAATTAATACCTGATTTTTCATTGATATATTGCTCTATCTGCTTACCGGTAACGGTCTGGTGGTAAAAATCTTTATTCAGTCCACGCAAAATCTCCCTGAATAAGGTGTCGTTATTGATCGCTCCTCTGATATTATTGAGCATATTAGCCCCTTTGTAATACATGTCGCCACTGCCTTCCTGGTTGACGCCATATACTCCCTGGATGGGCCGGTCGTTTACAATATTATCTCTGATGCCGTTGACGTACTGCTGTCCTTCTGCCTTGCCCCAGTAATATTCTGTAAATAAGGTCTCACTATAATTGGTAAAGCTTTCATGCACCCACATATCGGCGATGTCTTTTGAGGTGATATTATTGCCAAACCATTCATGGCCGCTTTCATGGACGACAATAAAATCGAATTTTAACCCGATGCCGGTACCCGACAGGTCCCTGCCTTTATAGCCCATTAAGAATTGGTTGCCATAGGCAATATCGCTTTGATGTTCCATTCCTAAATGAGGTGCTTCGACCAGTTTGTAGCCATCCTCATAAAAAGGGTAGGGACCGAACCAATATTCAAACGCCTTCAGCATCTTAAAAACATCGGGTTCACAGTGGCCGCGCATTCTTTCAATGTCATAATCCAGTGCCCAGAAGCTAACAGGGAGCTTTCCTTTCTCACCCTGATAGGTAGAGTCAAAAAATGTGTACTTGCCTATATAGGGAATGATATCATAATTATTGATTGGATTTTTTACCTGCCAGGTGTATCCTGTCAGGTTGTTGGGGTACCGGGTCTTGGCGATTAAGTGGCCGTTAGCGATCGCCAGCAAGGTATCTGGTACAATCGAAGTAAGGCTCGCGCCGTTATCTGGTTCATCTCCCTGGTAGTCCTTGCAGGGATACCAGACAGATGCGCCAAGTCCCTGACAGGCGACTGTCATCCAGGGCCTGCCCAGTGAATCTTTCGCCCAGATAAACCCGCCATCCCAAGGCGGCTTTACCGCTTCTTTGGGCTGGCCATGATAATAAACAGTCAGGCTATTATTTTCTCCTGCATTCCATTTAGGGACGGGTACCATGTGTGCATTTCCATCTGTTCTGATACCGCTGATATGACTGCCGTCAGCCAGAACAATACTGTCTATTAGTAAGGGGGCCATTAAATCAATCTGCATGGTATCGGGATGTGCTGCAACATCCTTTACTTTAAAGCTGATTTTTGTATATCCCTGGATCGTTTTGGCGTTATAATCCGGCTGGAAGGTAATATCATAACGTGTTACGTCCCACCAATTACGGGCCGGCCCATCGCTTCCCCTTAGCGTATCCTGACGGGTAAAGGCCGCTGAGCGCCCATCCATAAGTTGTGCGGAGGCCTGAGCAGCCAGACTGCCGGTGGCCAGCAGCAAAATAATTAGCTTTTTCATGCGGTAAATCTACAATGTTTTGGATATTTGAATATGCAATTTTATCTAAAATATTGGCTATTATTATGCTTTACTGCGATTTTGGCGGCTTGCGGTCATCAAAAATCAACTGATTTGCAGGTCTTTTACTATAATGAAGCCAGAGGTGTAGCCACACTGGATCCCGCATTTGCGAAATCACAGTCAGTTATGTGGCCCATACATCAGCTCTTTAATACCCTGGTGGTTTTAGATAGTCATTTAAATGTTCAGCCTTCTTTAGCCACCTCATGGGAGATCAGTGCGGATAACCTTACCTATACCTTCCATTTGCGCTCAGATGTATATTTTCACGATGATCCCGCATTTAGCGGAGCGAAAGGGCGAAAAATGACCGCTTCAGATGTTGCTTTTAGCCTTCGAAGAATTGTAGACAGCAAAACGGCCAGCACCGGAAGCTGGATATTTAATGATCGCATTGCCGAAGACGGGTTTAAGGCCGTTAATGACAGTACTTTTGAATTAAAGTTAATCCGCCCGTTTCATCCAATATTAAATATTCTGACAATGGATTATTGCTCCATTGTAGCGTCTGAAGCTGTAAAGAAATATGGAAAGGATTTTGGCCGTCATCCTGTCGGTACCGGTCCTTTTCAATTGCAATTCTGGGATGAAGGTCAAAATCTGGTTCTGCGTAAGAATCCCCATTATTGGGAAAGGGATTCTCTGGGTAAAAGACTGCCTTATTTAGATGCGGTGAGCATTGGCTTTACCAGCAATAAAGCGACTGAGTTCTTAAAATTTCGTCAGCACAAACTAAGTTTTATAAATGATATTGATCCTTCTTTTAAAGATGAAGTGATTAGCAAGAGCGGTGCCTTGCGTTCCAAATGGGATGGAGTCATTCATATGGAGAAGCATCCTTATTTGAATGTGGAGTACTTAGGCATTTTGATGGATACAACAAACTCGCTGGTAAAAAACAGCCCGCTCAAAAATAAAAAAGTCCGTCAGGCAATCGCTTATTGTATCCCCAAAAAACAGTTGATGATGTACCTGCGCAATTCTATCGGCTTGCCTGCGTCGGGAGGGTTTGTGCCGGATGGAATGCCCTCAGAAAATGCGAAACTGGTGAAAGGATTCGCGTATAATCCTGAAAAATCTTTAGCATTATTAAAAGCAGCCGGTTATCCGGCAGGTAAGGGACTGCCTTCGATTATTTTATCCACAGCTCCTGAGAATGCGGATATTGCCAGCTTCATTGCCCGCCAGGCCGACAATGTGGGGATTCATATCCAGGTAGAAGTCTCCCAAAAAAGTATGATCCTGCAACAGACAGCGAAATCAGAAGCCGTTTTTTTTATCGGCACCTGGATTGCGGATTATCCCGATCCGGAAAATTACATGGCTGTCTTTAATTCCAGAAACCCCGCACCCCCCAACTATACGCGTTTTAAGAACCGGGATTTTGACAGGCTGTATAATGCGGCTCTTTTAGAAAACAATGACAGTGTCCGCTATGGGCTATACCGCCAGATGGACCAGCTGGTCATGGATGAAACGCCGGTGATTCCCATCTACTATGATGAGGTGATCTGGTTGATGCAGCCGGAGCTGCGCGGCTTTACGCCCAACGCCCTGAATATGGTACAATTAAAGAATGCCTATTTTATAAAAAATCAATAAGATGCCGCTCTGTATTAAGGATCCTGCTGAGGATCAATAGTATTTAGTGTGCAGCGTCTAACTGGTCTTTGGTTGCTCACCTGGCTGCTGCTCTTCTCTGTTTTTTCTAAACTGCAGATCAAACACAAACCAGACAAAAGCAAATAACCCCAGGGCGAAGATCGTGTCTCCGATAATACGCAGCCATTTGAGCGTGCTGATGACAGGCCTTTCCAGAAATTGTGGTGAACGGGCATACCACATACCTTTGGTGACACTGGCCACGGCCTGAGCGATGCCTACGGGGAGCAGGCTGAGAATAAGCATGAGCATCAGTCCGATATTGGTGGCCCAGAAAGCAAACCCTATGATTTTGTTATTCCATTTCTTGTGACGGTATAGACTGCGAAGCACAAACAAGATCAGTCCGATGCCCAGAATGCCGTAGACGCCGAACAAAGAACCGTGTGCATGGGCTGCTGTCGTATTCAGCCCCTGAATATAATATAAAGCAATAGGCGGGTTGATAATAAACCCCAGGATGCCCGCACCAAAGAAATTCCAGAATGCCATGGCCACCAGGCAGTAAATAGGCCACTTGTAGTCTTTTAGCCAGGGAGTCGCCTTGCTAAGCATATAATTCTGATAGGCTTCAAATCCGATGAGTACAAGGGGGACGACTTCAAGTGCGCTGAATGAAGCGCCGACGGCAAGGATCGCCGTAGGCGTGCCACTAAAATATAGATGATGAAATGTACCCAGGATTCCCCCTGATAAAAATATGATCGTGGAAAAAATAATGGAAATGGTGGCGGTCTTGGTCCTTAGCAGGCCCAGTCGTACAAACAGGAATGCAGAAACCACGGTTGCAAATACTTCAAAGAAACCTTCTACCCAAAGGTGTACCACCCACCAACGCCAGTATTCGGCAATCGCCAGATTGGTCTGACGCCCCCACATCAGACCTGCTCCATAGAAGAGTGCAATTGAAGCAGAGGCAATAATAAACAGCCGGAGCATTCCCTTTTCGCCAGAGTTGCTTTTAAAGACAGGTAGCAACGGGCGGACCATCAGTGTCAGCCAGACGAATAGTCCTATGAATAGAAACCATTGCCAGAATCGTCCTAGGTCAACATATTCGTATCCCTGATGGCCAAACCAGAAATTTGTTTTTAATCCCAGTTTTTGCATGATGCCCATCCACTGGCCGGCCATGGAGCCAAAAACAATGATAAGCAAACAGATAAAAAGAAAGTTTACGCCTAGTTTCTGATATTTGGGATCCTTGCCGGACAAAGAGGGCGCTATGTATAACCCGGTAGCCAGCCATGCTGTGGCGATCCACAGGATGCCCAGCTGGACATGCCAGGTCCGGGATACGGAATAGGGGAGTATTTTGGAAAGGTCGAGCCCGTAAAATCCGCCGCCTTCCACACCGTAATGTGCGGTAATAACGCCAAATGTCATCTGTATTAAAACCAGGAAGGCAACAATCCAAATGTATTTTTTAACGGCCTTCATCGATGGAGTGATCTTTTGCTGCATTAAGGGGTCTTCCACCGGTGATTCGGGGTCTTCTTCTTTAGACCTTGCATGAAAAAATGCCATCACACCCACACCACACAGTAACAGAATAATACTGACGCCTGTCCAGATCAGCAGACCCGGCGTCGCTTCATTGCCTACGAGCTTTTCTGAAGGCCAGTTATGCGTGTAGGAGATATTTGAATTCGGCCGGTTGGTAACACATGCCCAGGAGGCCCAAAAGAAAAAGTCGCTTAATTGTCGCGCCCTGCCGGTGTCTTTTATCGCATTTTTAGTGATGGCATAATGGTTACGTAAACTGTCCAGACTGGGGTCATCCATGAACAGGCCTTTATAGTACTGTTGAAGATAGCCAAATGCTTCAGCCCTGTCCTTGGTTATCATGATGGTGCCTGTGTGGGGATCGTAGGTGTTTTTACGTATTGTCGCTGTCAACCTTTCGTGTAAGCCAGCCTGGATTTCTTTATTCAACTGGTCGTAGGGCTCGCTGTAATCTTGCTCAGCCCATTTATTTAAAATGAATAAAGCTTCGCGGTGAATATAGTCCGCGGTCCAGTCCGGTGCGGTATAGGCCCCATGCCCCCATACTGAACCGATCTCCTGGCCTCCGATACTCTGCCAGACATTCTGCCCATCTTTGATATCTTGTCCATTAATCAGCACAGTGCCGTCTTCTGTGATGACCTGTGATGGAAAAGGAGGGGCTTTTTGATAGATTTCTGATCCGAAGTATAAAAGTGCGGCAAACGAAATACTGACTACCAGAATGAATGCGGTCCAAAGTTTTCTTTCCCTGGTCATAATTTTCGAATTTAAAGGTGAGATCTTGTAATGGATTACTATATTGTTATACGACGTTATGTCGTTAAACAGATCTACGCGCCGTATAAATAAGCAGATTAAATACTGGCAGGAAACGATGCGCTCCCCGGGCGGGTAATCAAACACAGCAACACTTGCAATGGGGCAGCATAATACATCGCAGATCAGATTTAATGCTTATGTACGTTTTAGAATCCTCTTAACCGCCTTAAAAATGGAAGATGGCACAGGGGGAGATGCCTTTTAGTTTGTATGACAGCTCTAATAAGAAATTTGTTGCCTGGCCTACTTACAAAGACTGTAATCCAGCTTTAAGGATTTGAACAGAAAATTATTTGTTTTATCAATCGTTTTTCACCACGGCTTAATACGCTATAAAAGGCCATGGCTACCTTTGTTTTTTAGGATAATGTTGACCTTATCGTTCTACAAATATATCTCATTATTTTTTGAACATAACAGAAAAGTTAAAATAATTGTACGGCGGACAGAAGAATATAATTATTTATCAGCTCATAAGACATAAATAATAAAGAGGCGTCCGGGCGCCTCTTTATTATATTAAATTTAAAGTATATTAAATAAAATATTTATAAGTCTATATTTGAACTGATCTTCTGTTATATAATTTTTTTGTTATATGTTTGAAGGGATCCGGCCTTAAGAGAGTACTTCCTTAAGATCGGACCACAGGTGTTCCTCCTTACGGTCTTTCTGCGTTTTGGAATTTAGCCAGCGCTGACAGGTTACGCTAAAGGTAGATTCTGTGACTTCTGTTACCAGATAGGTGCCTTTTTTTGAATATAGCAATACTTCGTCGCCCGGTTTACAATACAAATCTCCTTTTATTTCTTTAGGTGGATGATGTTCTTGTTCTTTTAAGGCCTGTTTGATCTTACGATACATATGGGTCTTGTTTTCTGATGATTAATAGGTTCGGCCGAACTCCCCACTAATTTTATGCCGATTTAGGAAAAGACTCTTATTGAATTGTTAGTATTCAAAAAAAATTTGTCCATAATTAACGCTCAATCTATCTTTGCATATGGAAACAAAGAATACCTCTACAAAAAACTCCCCCAAGTCAAGATTTTACGGAACCGGGCTCACATTTGATGATGTACTGTTGCAACCGGCATACAGCGAAGTGTTGCCCAGTCAGGTAAATATCCAGACAAAACTGACAAAGAGTATACAACTGAATATCCCTATGCTTTCGGCAGCGATGGATACCGTAACAGAAGCGTCTTTGGCTATTGCACTTGCCAGAGAAGGCGGCTTAGGCATCCTGCATAAAAATATGTCTATTGAAAAGCAGGCGGAACAGGTAAGAAAAGTGAAAAGAAGTGAAAGCGGATTAATTTTTGATCCGATTACCCTGCAGGTGGATGCAACTGTGGGCGATGCCTTACAGTTGATGCGCGAAAATAAGATCGGTGGTATCCCTATCATTGATAAAGCGGGCAAGCTGGTCGGTATTCTGACTAACCGTGATTTACGCTTTGAAACGAACATGCGTCAAAAGGTAGCAGAGGTCATGACCAAAGAGAACCTTGTGACGGCGCCTGAGGGTACGGACCTTAAAAAAGCGGAGAAGATCTTCCGTCAGCATATGATCGAGAAACTGCCTGTCGTCAATAAAACTGGTAAATTAACCGGCCTGATTACTTACCGTGATATCTTACAATTAAAGAATTTTCCCAATGCGGTTAAAGATGGTTTTGGCCGTTTGCTAGTGGGTGGCGCCCTGGGTATTACCAAAGACCTGCACGAACGCGCGGATGCATTACAACAGGTCGGTGTCGATATTGTTGCCCTGGACAGCTCTCACGGGCATAGTGCTGGTGTGATCAACGCTTTAAAAGGTCTGAAAAAGAACTTTAAGAATTTGCAGGTGATTGCCGGAAATATTGCAACTTACGAAGGCGCTAAGGATCTTGCTGATGCTGGTGCGGATGCAGTAAAAGTAGGTATCGGACCTGGTTCTATCTGTACGACACGTATTGTCGCCGGAGCCGGTGTTCCACAGTTATCTGCGATCATGGACGCAGCGGCGGCCTTGAAACGCCGTGGTATTCCTGTCATTGCCGACGGTGGTATCCGTTATACAGGAGATATGGTGAAGGCCCTTTCTGCCGGCGCGCAGGCTGTGATGATGGGTAGTGTTTTTGCCGGTGTGGAAGAGAGTCCTGGAGAAACAATCATCTATGAAGGCCGTAAGTTTAAGCAATATCGTGGCATGGGCAGCATCGGTGCTATGCAGCAGGGTAGTGCAGACCGTTACTTTCAGGATGGTGGTGCAGAGGCGAAGAAGTTAGTACCTGAAGGCATTGAAGGGCGTGTTGCATTTAAAGGAAATTTAAATGAGATCGTCGCACAGTATGTCGGCGGGCTGAGAGCGGGTATGGGGCTTACTGGCTCCAAGGATCTGGCCGCCTTGCAAAAAGCGACTTTTGTTCAGATTACTAATGCCGGTATGAGCGAAAGCCATGCACATGATGTATATATTACCAAGGAAGCTCCGAATTATTCCAGAAGATAATCTGGAGCGGGCAGGTAGGTGATCAGGAAAATAAGGAGCAGTGGGAATGTTCAGTTATAGGCCTGAAGATTTCTACTGCTCTTTGTCATTAAGTTGAGAAGGACAAATAATAACGAATGAGCGAATGATTGTTGCTTTCGCACTAATTTGGACTAATCGTAAATACAACCTTGCAGCCATAGGTAGCGGCAGGCAGGACAACTGATACGCCAGATACTTTTAGTTTCATGGCAACGTTATTTACTGTAGTTAATAACGCTGCTGTCGTGAAGTTAAAAAGGGTAATGTCAGTTGTATTTAATTGAATATAGTTTTCATTTCCTGAAAGACTACAAAGAAGACATAAGCCAGTGCCACTATTTGTCCTTAGAATTGACAGCTTTAGATTGTTGTCCCATAATGGATTTGCTTCATAGTGGGCAGAAACGTGCATGTTGCCTAATAATAATGGACCAGTAAGCGTAAGGAGTATTTGATTATCTGGGCTTTCGTAAATCCCGACATAATTTTTCCCTGCTTCAGTTATAGCTGGAGGAGACACTGACCAATTATTTCCTCCAACCGACATGCTCTGGGCTATACCGCTCTTGTAAATCAAAAGAAGGAGTATGAAGGCGATTAATTGAATTTGTTTATGGCACATCCGGTATTTCATTCTTTTAATTGGCACTTATTGTATAGGTAATTTGTACTTGCGTATTAGACTGAGCTTTTATTAAGGAATAACTACTGACAATCGGAACAATAGAAATCGTTAATTGATGGCCGTTGTTTGTGCCATCTCCCGTATAAGCGCCTCCAATTCCCGAAATGATCGTCTGTGCAGTGGTTGACAGGGTGATTTGCCCTGTGGAAGTGCCTAATGTACCGCCTCCAGAGCCTGAAGCCGCCGCCGCCGACAATTTAATGTCGAATCCGGGAATTTTTGAACTGATGGAGGCTGTAATATGCTTTGTGCCGCCACCGGTTTGAATCGCGGAAGTATAATTTAGCCATTTTGACTTGTTGGCAGCGGGAGCCACAATTGGATTACCTGCTTCATTTGGAGCTATTAGACTCAGTGATAGACTACCTGAGGGTTCTATATCTACAAAAGAAATTTCAGGTAACGCAAAGGATACGTTTTTGCTACCAGTTGTTTGGGCAAACAGCGTGACATCTGATATAGACAGAATGGAAAGGAGTAGTGTTATATTGAAAACAATTTTCATTATTTATTGTCGTAACTGACTTTGATCTCGCCTTGCTGAAACTGTATATTCATTTGTTTTTTGACAACATGAATTTGGATGTCTTCTATACTGCCAGGCTTGAGATCAAAGTTATATTTATTATCCAGAATCTTATAATTTTTGTTTAGACCATTACTATAAACATTAACGATCCAATTGCCCGGTCTTAAATGATTAAATTCAAATTTGCTTCCTAATGCGCAGAGTTGGCGAAATGTCTGCTTCTCGTTTGTGGCCTCTATAATGATTTGCCCTTCTTCCCCCAAATGGTTTTCAGTGGGTAGAATCTGGCTTAATTGACTGTTGGCTGATTTTTCTTTGTCCAATAGAATGGAACCAGCAATTCTAGCCGCTTCAGTTACACTGAAATTGAGGTATAATGGTTCTTGTTTTACGGTTATCGTTTTGGGGAATTCAATAGCTGGAATTTCGTTGAGACGCAAGGTAGACCCATCAATGTCAAGCATATAATCACCGGGTATTACGTTTTTAAATGCAAAATTCCCCAGCGGGTCAGATAATGTGGAATGATTGCCTAACCAGATTCTGATCCCGCCATTGTTCGCGTTACTTTTGCTGTGAATACAGCCGGTTACCGACGAGTAATTGGCGATCCTCTGTACAGGCAGTCCGAGCCGAATCATATATTTTACAGCGAACACGTAATCTTTATTGTACAATTGGCCTTGCTGAAGGGTATATCTTCCGGATAGCTCAACAGCCTGGTTTTTAAAGGTGGATTGATGGTATTGTACTTCAAACAGATTTCTGTTTTTATAATATTCTTCCGGCTGATAATTATTTTGATAAAAAATATTTAAATAGCTTGTGCTAGAAAGCCGGCTTTGTAACCGGGCTCCATAATAGAAAACCTTTTGGTGAATCTGTTGATACCTTGATGTATTGGCAAAGCTTCCATACATATTTAACGAGGAGTTCCATTTTTCGATTCCTAGGCTCAACGTGTAGTACTGTGAATTTTCCGATATTCTAGTCAGATGATTGTCTGTTTTGGCTAATTGAGTTTCTAGGCCTACAGTGAAAGGCTTTAGAGTTTGATCAACACTAAATCTTAGAAATTTTTCATCGTAATTAAATTGACTCAGTTTCATTCGATCTTTATAACTACGGTTACCTCCATAGAATGAAAAGTTGCCGTTCGTGAGATATTGATAGCTCATGCCTAGCTGATGTGATTTTCTATATGGCGCAGAAAGATACAAAGTATCCTTTTGGATATTTTGAGCGTCCTGATTATAATTTGCAGAAAAGGAAAGCTTTTTAGAAATTCTATAATTGATATTACTATTGATGGCGTTTGAGTTTCTGAAATATCCATTAAATTCAGGAGAAGTTTTTAGATATTGTAGGTTTCCTGAAAATCGGTTGATTAAACTGTTTAACTGTATCCGGTAACCAGTTCCTGCAGTTGACAGTGTATGGCTATAGGCGGCTTCTGCCTCCATTGATAATTTACGTTTCCAGATATCTGATTGCACAGTAATATATGGGAGTTGTGTTTTTTCCGGAATTCGATTCCTAGTATAATAAAGACTGTCGTCATTGGGTATTTTATATAGGTAGCCGACCGTGATTACTGTTCTTTTTTTCGATGTAAACCTGCTAAATAGATTGTATTCGTTTTTAATGTCCTGAAAGAAACGAGGATGATTAAAAAAGCCGCCTATTGTAAAACGGTTGAATGAGTATTCCAATGCAGCGCCCCGACCATATCTGTAATATTCCGTAAGATAAGAGGAGGAAAAGGACTTATCGCCAATATGTACATAAAGGTTCTTGTTCTGGTAGTTGGCAAAATATTCTTCATATTTTGAGTAACTGTTAAATGGAATGGGGCTTGGTGTTACTGCATGAAATTCCAGGAGGTCTCCTGCTTTTTTATTGAATGTTCCTTTCCCATATATTTCTGCTTGTAAGCCTCCATTGTGTGTGCCGAATTGTCTTTGGCTGATATAAGATAGGGAAGCCTCTATCGGAAACCTTAAAAAGATATCTTCTTCTTTTGGGTGTATGGAGATCACGGTCGCATTATGATAGGCGATCCATTGATTGTTGATACTGTCATTTGTGGTTGCCGTTAGTTGAAGCGCCAAATGGTCATTTTTTATAATGTCCGCCATTGTCGCCTGGTTGATTTGTATGATCCTGGATTCACCTGGCTTTAAATCGATTTGAGTTGGGGATGTGCTTAGGTCTCCGTTAGTGGAGAGTTTCATTTTTTTTTCTATGTTACCTTCATTTTGTAATAAAAAAGTGGCCTTTACTGTATCGCCGGCTCGGACATACTCAGAACCGGTGATTTTGGTTAAAGCAATTTTTTCAAGGCTGGAAATGAAAATGTTTTTTTCCTGTTTGACAGTTGTGCCAGACTGACTATCTGTTACCAGCAGTTGAATGGTATACTTCCCCGTTAACGCGTATTGAGAAATATGTAGAGGAACGATAAAGACGGTCTGACCGCGCGGATTAATGAATATCTCCGATTGGTCTTGTATCGGGTTGATGGATATGGCCGTCGTTTTTACCTGAATATTATAATTGACAGTATCAGGACCACTATTTTTTATAATAAATGGAACAGACGTCATCGCTCCCGGGAGCAGTTTATTGCTGATTTCTACGGAGTCTGCGGTTTGTGAAATCGCAATGAACGGGAAGCATATTAAAATAAATAGTGGCCAGGATTTAGTCATTTTTAATATCCAAGACGGTATTGAGTGCGAATGCGTTATCACCATTATCGGTGGCCATCAACACGGCACTGTATTTTCCCGGGGTGATATTTGTGATGTCAATCTGAAATGATTTGGCGTTACCCGGAAGTATTCCCATGGGAATGCTGTTATAGGTTCCTGCCTTTTCACCGCTTTGCCGATTATATAACTCAATGTGTGCAGTCGGCCTAAAGTAAAGATTGCCAGTGTTCGAAATAGCTATGTTTACGAAACGTTTATTATTTATCTTTGTAATGCTGACGCTGTCAAATTTTATATTGGGTTTAAGGTCATCAGTCTGGTTGTTAGTGATGATTTGTATGGCATAGCGAACCAACGACTGGATTGTTATGGCCCCCTTCGTCTTATTGGGACTTAAATTATCTGTTGGTTCCACCATAACGGTGCTCCAATAACTGCCTTTCTGTAGTGAATCTTCAGGTATGTGAATCTCATATGAAACGGATGTTTTTTCTTTGCCTTTGAGTGTTATTAGGTTGGAAGCCAGTTTTATCCAGCCCGCATTTGAAGTCGCCTTTCCCGATGGATCCGTGAAGAATGTTGTACCTGAAGCGTTATAGCGCACATCCTGCAAATAAATCTTTACGGTTTGTGACGTTTCGCTGGTATTCTCAATGGTAATTTCACCTTTAATGATTTCTCCCGCATGAATCTGATAGATATGGGAGAGCCCATTATTGACAATTATGCCTGCCTTTGCATGCATCGTAAGAATCACCAATATAATTGTTGAAAGAAGGTGTTTCATTGCTGTAGGTACTTTGATTTCCATAGTAGCTAGAACAAAAAAATAAGAAGAAATTGTATATGTACCAATTTCTTCTTATTTTTTGTTCTTTAATAAACTAGTTGTCCGAAATTGTATATGTTACAGTTGTGGTGTTAGAACCGGCATTTGATACAAGATTTTGATAGCTATTTGCAGCTGCGCCCACTGTCGCGCTGTAGGTCAAATTGTGCCCGTTATTCGCGCCATTACCTGTGTAGGCACTTCCAATACCGGTAATGATATTTTGGTCTGCAGCTGTCAGTACTAATGCTGAAGCCCCTGGCGTTCCAAAAGTGCCGGCGCCACTTCCTGAATAAGTGGCAGCTTGTACGGATAGGTCAATGCCGGGGAGCACTGGAGAAATTTTAACTGAAATATTACGGGTGGGATCAGCTCCGGCAGCGTCCGTCACGATAGAAGAGTAATTTAACCACAGTGCATCTTTGACATCTGTTGCTGATACGGTAATGGGGTTACCCGCTTCTGCCGGTTGAGTAAATGACAGATTAACCGTTGTTGTGCCTTCCGGTTCCACATCAATGATGGCCACTTCAGGAACCTCGACCGAGAGTTGATGAGTTGCTGTATTACCGTCTTGTGCAAATAATCCGTTTGTGAAGCAACTTAAGCCTAACAGGCAAGCTGCTATGAGGGTTGTTTTTCTCATTTTTTAAGAGTTTGTAGCGTTTTTGTTTTCAATTTTGAAACAAAGGTAATTGTAGTAATAATATGACAAAAAAATATTTTGATTTGTCAAAAAAAAAGCATATAGAGTATTCAAGTTATATGTTATTCGTTGTTGATGTATTTTATTGATCATTAATAAGATATAATCTTATGTTACTGCTAACACTTTTTTATGATAGATCTCATTGGCATAAAAATATTTTGGAGCATGTGGAAAATGAACCTGTTTCGTAACTTTTTGCGGGGAAAGGCGGTTCGTAATCATGGGCGGTTACACGAAGTCTTATATGGTAATCCGGTTAATCCGGGGTATTGTTGTTAGAGAATGACTTATTGTGGCAGGGCGCGTTAACTGGTCCGTCGGCTGGTATCGAACGGAGGCAAGTCATGGCTTAGAAGCACATACGGAAAGAACCCGTACAATTTTCCAATATTGCCGGAAGGGAAATATCTCAATACATTTCCAGAGTAAATCAGTAAATTGGGTTAAAGAAAGCATTTAGGATGACTATTACAAATGATACCGCCTTTTCTGCACTTTTTCATATGGAGGATCGTTCAAAGAAGGTGGACATCCAGGGATTTTAGTCAATTTCTTCTTTCAGCTCATGTAAGAGATTTTCCAAGTCCAGGTGCCGGGTATACATATTAATAGATCCATCTGCTGTCCTGGGCCAAACTTCCATCGGTTTGTCCCAATATAGCTCTACACCGTTGCCGTCCGGGTCATCCAAGTACAATGCTTCTGAAACACCATGATCTGCAGCACCGGTTAACGGGTAATCGGCATCTGTCAGACGCTTATAGATGATCGCCAGATCTTTTCGCTCCGGATATACAATCGCGGTATGAAAGAGCCCGACTCCGAATGCGGGTGCCGGAGGTGCATTCAGGCTTTCCCAGGTATTAAGCCCTATGTGATGGTGATAGCCGCCTGCCGAAACAAAGGCGGCCTGGCTGCCATAGCGCTCTGTGAGCGCAAAGCCCAGCAGTCCCTGATAAAAATCAAGCGATCTCTGCAAATTACTCACTTTCAGGTGTACATGCCCAATACGGGTCTGGGATGGTATTGTATATGGTTCCATTTGTTTTTTTTGAAATTTTTCCTTGGTGAGGCTTGATATAAATTTAAAGGTACATAAGAAAGTGGTTTTTTATTCATTACCGGACATTAACAACAGTCCTTTTATTAATAAAGGGAATAACAATTTGTCTCAATAACGTACATAGACTGTCCGGATTTGATACATATTATTTGTTTTTAATAGTTGTAACTAGCTTTTATACAATAGATTATTAATTGGCATGTTTTGGGTGCTTATTTTGTTTAATCCAGTTGAGAATCATGCGTCTGAGATGAGTTTATTAATGTTTTAAACACCAAAATGTTGGAAATGCTCAAAAAGAATTTGCTTATAGCTCTCAGGAGTTTTAAAAAATCTAAATCGACCACTGCTATTAATATCCTGGGACTTGCTGTTGGTATCAGTGCATCCCTGGTAATTTTTCTGATTGTTCGTTATGATTTTAGCTTTGATAAGTGGGAACCGAGTCCGGAACAGATATACAGGGTATATACGCAGACCGGCACCGAGGGTACTAATAACGGAATTAATATGCTGGCTCCGGAGGCTATTGAACAAAATGTCACGGGTATCAGTCATCTGGCACATATTTGTGAGGCGGATTTTTTGAACTATGCGGAGGTCAGGGACAGGCCGGGAGGTCATCCGCTGTCTCATTGGGGAGATTTAGTATTTGCAGACCAAAATTATTTTAATCTTTTTCCCTATAAATGGTTAGTGGGTAGTCCAGCGGTTTTGAGCGGGTTAAATTCGATTGTTTTATCTGCTTCAGAAGTAGGGAAGTTTTTCCCGGGCGCTGCCTATAGTGATGTTATCGGCAGGGTGATCACCTTTGATGATAGTGTAAATGTGACGGTGCGAGGCATTGTAGCTGACCTGAAAGAGCATACGGATTTTGGCTATCAGAATTTTATTTCACTTAAAACCTTTACAGGGACCTCGCTGAAGAATAGTTACGGGACAATCGGTTGGTCCGCTGTTAATGGGTCGTCTCAGTGTCTGGTCAGGTTAGATCCGGGTGCCAAACCGGCTTTGGTAAATAAACAGATAAAAGACCTGTATTTGTCCAGGACAAAAAATGATGATGCCAAATGGCGCCAGTTAGGCGTGTTGCAACCCCTCTCGGATGTCCATTTTAATATGAAAATTGACGGCAAGGTCAGCAAATCCTCCCTTGTAAATCTTGGGGTATTGGCTCTGTTGTTATTGGTTTTGGCGGCCATCAATTTTATTAACTTATCGACCGCCCAGTCAACACTCCGTGCAAGAGAAATCGGGGTCCGGAAGACCTTTGGAAGCAGCAACAAAAAGATTGTCTACCAGTTTTTGACAGAAACTTTTGTTCTGACTGCACTTGCAACAATTTTGGCACTTATACTGGCACCCTTTTTACTGCACGTTTTCAGTGGCTTTGTTCCAGAAGGTCTAAGCATAAGGGAAATTTTCAGCCCTATAATTTTAGTGTTTTTGGTTTTCATAGTGATTGCGGTGACCTTTTTAGCGGGTATATATCCTGCTTTTGTACTGACTAAATTCAAACCAGCAGCGGCACTTAAAAACCGGACTATTCAGAACGGAAAATCCGGCAGTGCAATCCTAAGACAGGTGTTGACGGTGTCGCAGTTTGTGATTGCTCAGGTATTTTTGATCGTTGTCGTTGTTATTGGCAAGCAGATCCATTATGTCATGAATAAGGATCTAGGCTTTAGGAAGGACGCTATCATTTCTTTTTATATTCCAGATGGGTTTACAGCCGGGATCAAAAGTCATAAATCGGTACTTTTTAATAGTTTGAAGCAATTAGGAGGCGTTAAGGATATAAGTATTTCCACCGGACCTCCGACCAGGAATGGTTGGAATACAACTACAGTTTCTGTTGCCAGAGACGGGAAGGAGGATCATTTTGATAATATTCATACGCGCAGTGTAGATGATAATTATTTGCCGTTATTCGATTTAAAACTACTGGCCGGCAGCAATATCCGGGTAGATACTGGCAGGAAATTGGGTCAGGTAATGATCAATGAGACTTTTATGCATGAAATGGGGGTTGATGATCCGGGTAAACTGATCGGACATTATATGTCTGGAGGGGGAGCAGATACGTCGGTGATTGTTGGGGTATTAAAGGATTTTACGACGCAGAATCTCCATAACCCAATCAGCCCCACGGTGGTTTTTTCAGATGATAAGTCTTATGGTTACATGATGTCTGTTTTGCTGGATAGGACAAGGCCTTCATCCTGGACAGGAACCATAGCTGCTATTAAAAAGCAGTTTAAATTATTTTATCCCAACATCGATTTTGACTATAGTTTTTATGATGAAAGCCTGGCAAAATTATATGATGCGGACAGAAGGCTTTCTACTTTATTAAAATGGGCGACCGGGCTGGCCATTTTTATCAGTTGCCTGGGCCTGTTAGGATTGATAAGTTTTATGGCTAACCAGAGGACTAAGGAAATTGGGATCAGAAAAGTATTGGGGGCTTCTGTTATAGGTATCATCGGACTTTTATCCAGAAGCCTGATTCAATTGGTGCTGCTGGCAGCGGTCATCGCCTTTCCCTTTGCCTGGTATCTTTCACATAAATGGCTACAGGACTTTGCGTTTAAGACTTCAATTGGTTGGGGCATATTTGCAGTATGCGGTGCTGGAATGCTCCTGATTGCACTAGCCGTGCTTTGGATGCGGACGATTAAAGCCGCCAGGGCAAATCCGGTTCTTAGTTTAAGGGATGAATAGCGCTGAAACGTAAATACTGATCTTTTAATGTTAAAGCTCAAATTATGTTTAAAAAGAATTTGCGTATTGCACTTAGAAATCTTAAAAAATATAAATCAACGTCAGCTATTAATATATTAGGGCTGGCTGTAGGTATCAGCGCTTCGTTAGCCATTTTTTTGATAGTTCATTACGATTTTAGTTTTGATAAATGGGAGCCCAATAGAGATGAAATCTATCGTGTTTATACAAAGTTCGGAGAATACGGCACTAATAGCGGTATTAGTTTGCTAGCACCACCTGCCATAGCTGATAAAGTTGCCGGTGTGAAAACAGTGGCCCATATATATGAAGCCGATATGCTGAACTATGCCAAAATAGCGGGCGAGCAGAATGACAAAAGGATCGGAACTTGGGGGAGCACCGTATTTGCCGACCCGGATTATTTTAAATTATTTCCCCGCTCTTGGCTGGTTGGGACTCCTGATGTGCTGTCTAATATGAATACAATTGTGCTGGCCAAGTCGGAAGTTGCCAGATTTTTTCCGGGGGATACTTATGATGACGTGACAGGACGGGTAATTACCTTTGAAGACAGCATACAATTAACCGTCAGAGGTGTAGTGGATGACTTGAAAGAACATTCTGATTTTGACTATAAGAACTTTATCTCCTTAAATACCTTTATGGAGACGTCGCTCAAGCGGCGGGATGGTGTGCCTTCGTGGTCATCTGTAAATGGGGCCTCTCAGTGTTTTATCCGTCTGGATCATGGAATTACACCAGCTGCTATCAATGGGCAGATTGAAGACCTTTATGCGGTAAATACGGGAAAAGTAGACAAAAAGTATAGAAAAGTAGGGAGTTTGCAATCTATTGCTGATATCCACTTCAATATGGAAATCGACGGAAAGGTCAGTAAGCCTTCCCTGGTAAATCTGGTTGTATTGGCATTGCTTTTACTGCTGCTGGCCGCCATCAATTTTATTAACCTCTCTACAGCTCAGTCGACACTTCGGGCAAAGGAGATTGGCGTCCGAAAGACTTTTGGAAGTGCTAACCGTTCAATCATCTATCAATTTTTGACAGAAACATTTATTTTGATAGTAATGGCTACGGTTCTGGCCATCGTTATCACACCTGTGCTGCTGCATGTTTTCAGTGGCTTCTTGCCTGAGGACTTCAGTATTCAGGAGGCGCTCAGCCCCGTAGTTATATTATTTTTGCTGGTGACTGTTATAGTGGTAACTATTCTCGCTGGGCTATATCCGGCGTTTGTGCTGACCAGATTCAAGCCGATTGTCGTGATGGGAAACAGACCGGCTGCCAACGGGAAATCAAAGACGGCCGGTTTAAGACAAGTACTGACTGTAGCTCAGTTCGTGATTGCCCAGGTATTTTTGATCGTCGTGATCGTCATTGGTAAACAGATCCATTATGTAATGAATAAGGATCTTGGATTCAGAAAGGATGCAATCCTGACTTTTAATGTGCCTGATGCTGCTTCTGTGAACGGAAAAGGCCGTAAAGCGGTATTGTATAATGAGCTAAAAAAGATGCCGGGTATTCAAAGAGCTGGCCTGGCTTCGGGGCCACCCACTTTACCAGGCTTCAATATAACCTCTATTTCCTGGTTACCGGACGGCAAGAAGGTTGATTTTGATAATATACATGTCCGCACAGCTGACGAAAATTATCTTCCACTGTTTGATATAAAACTGCTCGCCGGACGTAATATACAGGTCGACAGTACCCGAAAAATCAGGGAGGCGATGATTAATGAAACTTTTATGCGTAAAATGGGCGTTTCAGACCCTGTAAAAGTCATTGGAAAGTATTTCGTGGAAGGTGAGGCTGATTCCTCTTTGATAGTGGGAGTAATGAAAGATTTTTCGACTATGGATTTACATAGCCCGATTGTTCCAACCGTTGTATTGTCTGATGCCGAATCTTGGGGCTCTTTGATGTCTGTTCTTTTATATCGGGGGCAGTCTGAAAGCTGGCCCAAGACTATTGCGGGTATTGGGAAGGCATTCCACAGCCTTTATCCTGATGTGGATTTTCATTACTCCTTTTATGATGAGACACTAGGCAGGCTTTATGAAGCTGACCTGCGGCTGTCAGTTTTGCTTAAATGGGCTACCGGGCTCGCAATCTTTATCAGTTGCCTGGGCTTATTAGGTCTCGTTACCTTTATGGCTAACCAAAGGAGAAAGGAAATCGGTATTCGCAAGGTACTGGGTGCTTCCCTTATCAGTATAATCAGTTTATTATCCTGCAGTATGCTCAAACTGGTGTTGCTGGCTTCTGTTATCGCTTTCCCATTTGCCTGGTTTTTTTCACATAAGTGGCTGGAAGATTTTGCATTTAAGACTTCCATTGGCTGGGGCGTATTTGTGGTATCTGCAGTAGGGATGCTGCTGATTGCTCTAACCGTTCTTTGGATGCGGACGATTAAGGCCGCCGGAGAGAATCCGGTTTTAAGTTTGAAGGATGAATAGATAGCAACAATAGAAGGAGAAAGGAGGAGGCGTCTGATAAATCAGGCGCCTTTCCTACTTTCAATAGGTGGTTTAGGCTGTAATTATATGTGGTGCTCGCTATTGAATGGTCTTTTGGATAAGATGCCAAGTACTTCTTTGACGTTGAAGGGTCGGTACTGACCTACAATTCTATAGGCGCTGTCAATTCCAACATCCATGCTTTTACCCCAGGGTTGATTTGGGTGCTTGTCAATAGCATCGTGACTGTGGCCATACAAATGGAAGCGCCCTTTGTGCATCTGGTGCCAGACCCGCATGGCGTAATGACAAAGTATGAACATATTACCATTATAATTTAGTTCCATTATATCTGACAGAGATGTGAATGCCGTTGAATATTTTTCAATGTGTTGATCATGATTACCTATAATATGATGGATTTGCCGGCAAATAATACGTCCTCTCATTTTGGGAATATATTGATGATTTTTGAAAACAAAATCACCCAGATTGATTAATATGTCATCGTACTTTACATGCCGGTTGATATTTTCAATAACGTGATCGGTCATTTGGTATTCGTCCTTAAAGTTCCTGAAGCCGCTTTTCCAGGTTGATCTTTGCGGGCCGCTGATGTTTTTGTGCAATAAATGTAGCTAAAGATCCGAGGTAAGCCAGACATTGCCGGCGCCCTCGGATGTATCTATTTTTAGTTTAAACATAATCTTCGTTTTTTAAGTTTATTTGATTTAAATACTGTTTTTTAGTTATCTTCTTCCATGTCCACAACTTCCTTGTCCTGGAGCTTGGATTCGTGGACCAGAAATTTTCTGGATTTTATTTTGTAGGCAGTGACTTTAGGGTACATCTCCTGGCGTACCACATAACCCTCTTCCACGACAAAGCGGTCCAGCAAAGATGGTTTATCCAGTAACCTTTCGTGAAATAAGGTTTCTAAAGCCGGTAATATATCTGGACCTTCTTTTGTTTGGTTAACAGTAATTTTATGTGCTTCCAGAATATGCCTCAGTTTACCGGAGTATAATTCCGGTACTGTATCAACACCTAGCTGTTTTGCACGCTGCTTGACCTGTTCCCAGGACAGGTCAACTTCAACCCCTTCAGGATTAATTTGTGTGATCCTGTAGATATATAGCTTTGGCCCTGGAAATCCGTAAGTATAATCCAGCTGAATAGCGCCACCTGCATAATCCATACCTATAATTTCTCCGTATACTGCTTCCCCCTGGCACAGCTTGCCCTCCAGATTGTTTCTGGCCACCTTGCTCCAGAGGTCGTCTTTGAAATTTTTGGGGTTATGAAGACATTTAAAGTCTTTTGATTTGATAACTCTTCTGGAAGCCACTATATAGCTATATTGATGATCTACTACTTTTACGCCTATTGCTTTAAGGCACCTTTCAATAAAATTCAGCTTTCTTTTGGTCCGGGTATTAAATATCCGGATCGAAGTGCCGTGAAGCTTGTGTGTTATGGTAACAGGAGTGTCAAGCGTAAATCTGTCTGTGTTGCCTGGTTTAAGTAGTTGCCCCGTATCTGTATGCTCCGGTGCAAATCGTGGATCTAACAGCGTCTCAATTTCGAATTTAGGGCTTTTAGCTCCGGCCGAGAAGCCTCTTTGTTTTCTGAGATATTTCCAGCAGACGGGTTTATTGTCGATATTGGTAAAGGTGTCACCGATATTGAGCAATGCCGGATCTGTAAGGAAGCTCAGGCTTTTCACCGGGATAATAAACCCCGTTGATATCACTCCTTTAAATCTAATGGCCTTGACCCGACCGGAGTCATCAAAGAACCCGGATCTGGAAGTGTCCAGGTTGTTGTGGCTATGTCTGTAAAGATTGTTATTGGCCAGGTATCTGGGATCCAGTACTGTTCCCGCAGGGAAGAAAAGATATTTCACATTTTGATCCGAACTTTTTTGCACCAGGCAGTTATTGCCTAAGTGTGTCACCTGTATCAGGTTGTCCAGCCCTGGTACAGGTGACTTAGAAGGCAGGGCAATGACCTGAGCGGCATAGTTTTCGGATCCTTTTTTGATTGAAAGTTTCATGTTTGTTTAATTTATATTTTAGGATTATAGGATTAGTCATATAGGACTGCAGCCATCAGATCACGCTGTGACGTTTGTGTTTTCTCGTATCCTCGTTTTTTTTGCGCTGCTGATATTAACATCGCGATCTTTGACACTGTCCCATAGTTGAAATATCCAGATATGCGATATTGAGGTCCGCGTTTGTATAATCTAATGAGCCTGTTGCCTGTTTAGACAGATGCAGAATCTTTTTCATTAATGTCAGGTTTTCTTACTCTCTATTTGTCTGTTGTTGGCAGCACTGGTAATGAGCATATCAATATGCTCCGTTATATTCTAATGTCATATATTTCGTTTTGTTGTTGGCGAAGCTGCGGTCTTAAATACTTAAAGCCATTGTTTTTCCTTGCATTATTCATAGGGCTTTTCCCAGGCTGTTTTACTGCCTGAACCGATGATGCAAAATTGAAAAAACAAATATGAATAACCAAATTACTTGACCGGATTTTTAGACGTTTTTTATTCTCTGTAATGCTGTGATAACAGGCGTTTCAGAAGGTTGTCTAAAATACCCCATTTTTATCTCCACCGCTACCTGATAAGTGGTACGGATAATTTATCAGATGAATGAAAGAGAAACAATTATTGTCTTGTTGTAGATTCTCTTTTTATATTGATTTATTATTTTTTTTCTTCTGTTTCTGGATTTTTTTGTGTTATTATTTTTTTATTTTGTATTTATTCTCCTACCTTTGTAAAAGCAGAGAATAGCTGTATTGTATGCCATCAATATGATTGATTTACTGCTGACCTATTACCTTCTATTATTGCCGGATTATCTTTTATTATCGCATCTGTTGCTATACTCCTCAATGAGGGGCATCGTATACGAATTGTGAAAAAAGATTGTTGTCCATCAAAATGACGACGAATTGATTTTTACTTTAAATGATATTATATGAGAATTGTAACTCTTGGAGATTTGCATGGTCGCCATCGTAAAATGCAAGTGCCCGAATGTGATTTGCTTTGCTGTGTCGGAGATTATGGGGCCGGAAGGACTTCGTTTGCCGAAATGCTGGACTTTGCAGGTTGGCTGGATCAGCAACCAGCCCGGAAAAAAGTATTTATAGCGGGGAATCATGATCACTGCCTTTCTGAAAGGCCGGCTCCCGCGTTTGATACGAATGTTGCGATAAGGACGGTTCACAGACAGCGCTATGACGCGCTTATCGCAGGTATTGAACAGTATCCCGATATTGAATATCTGGAGGACAGGACATATAATTGGGAAGGGCTGACGATCCATGGTATGCCCTGGAGCCCAGCTTTCCACGCTGATTACTGGGTGTTTAATGCTACCGAGGAGCAGATGGTAAAGCATTTGGCTAAAATCCCAACAAATGTAAATATCCTCCTTACTCATGGGCCAGCATATGGATATATGGATCTTATCCCTCAGGAATATGCCCAACCGGGCGAGGATCTGCACAAGGGCTGCAGGCAAACACTTGCTGTAATTCAAAAACGGCTTAAGAAGCTGAAGTTATTTGCATTTGGTCATATTCACAATGCTGATACGGCTAACCGGGCAGGTTCGGATAACTATGGTGTCAGGATGGTCAGGGTGACCAACACAAAGAGTGTACTGTTTAGTAATGCCGCTTGTGTTGATAATTCCTATCAGGTGGTTAACCCTAGCCCTATGATTATACATCTCTGAATAGCATCGCTGTGTGCCAGCGCGGGTATTGGTAAAAAGAATATAGGGTTCCTATGGGACCGGATTGCCGGGTGAAGAACCGGGGCTTAGTCAGCATAGAGGTGCATTGTTATATACGGCATTAAATAGAGCGTAGGCGAAAGTGGATAGAGGATTCGGCGTAGCCTGCAGAAATCAGGTAACGGATGCTGATGATTGTCTGACGGGTTTTGAAAACAGATTTCACCTTTGAATCATCAAAGTGGCAGTTTAATTCCCGCGCGCCATTTCCTGCTTACCGGATCTGGCCGTTAAAGGCGTTATAAATTAATAAAGAATTATTTAAATGTAAAAGAATACGATGTCGACATCTGCAGTTATTATAGTTCCGGGTATAAAGTGTTTTCTCTATAAACATTTTGACGGGTATCCTAAGGCTACGCTGGATTGGCTTGTGAAATTTAATCGGGTATTTACAAAACAACGAGGTATCGATCCTCAGTACAAGATGGCTCAGTTGATCAGGTCTTCAGTGATTATGGCTGAAGAATTTAAGTTAGACAGAAGTCATTATACGGGGTGGGGGGGATGCTCTTATGATGGGCGAATATATCTATACCCTCAATAGTGATGGTTCCGTACGTTGGCGGCGGGGTGCCGCCGAAGAGTAAATCAGTGCCGCCACAGAGCTCACACCAGGCTGTATTGATGCCGGAGGGAAGAGTAGTTAAGTAAGCACCTTATTTGGCGCACAAATTAATATGTTATAATAAATAAAAAACAAATAAATGAATAGTAGAAAAATCTGGAGTTGTCATGGCAACAGATATTACCCGGCCGATATAAGTGCAACAGTGGGCCGACTTCCCATGGGTGTATATATTATCCATAAAGACGATTTTGGTAATTTTAGTCTTGAAAAACAAAATGATGCATTTATTTTTGACTTCAAGGTTTATGGCCTTGAATCTGACCTGATCAGAAGGGTGGAAGCCTATTATAAAAGCAGTACCGGTAATCTGGGCATTCTGCTTAATGGGGTCAAAGGAACTGGCAAAACGGTAACAGCTAAAATACTGGCCAACGTATTAGAAAACCCGGTTGTGTTAATACAACGGCAGACATCCGGTCTTATTGACTTTCTGAATAGCATTCATCAGGATATCACGGTACTTATCGATGAATATGAGAAGATCTTTGATGGCAAGTATGACAGTGATTTGAAAAAATCTACCGGCGACGCGTCTTTATTGGGAATTATGGACGGCGCAATTCAGTCCGAATACAGAAGAACATGGATTCTGACGACAAATCAATTGTGGTTGAACGAGAATCTTCTTAACCGTCCAGGAAGGATCAGATACGTAAAACAGTATAAAGATCTTAATTACGACACGATCATAGAAATTCTTGATGATGAGCTATTGCGTCCGGCGCATAAAGAAGCAATTATTGAATATTGTAAAACACTTGAACTCATCACGGTTGATATCTTGAAAGCCATTATAAGAGAAGTAAACCTATTTAATGATCCGCCTGAAAAGTGTTGTGCAATCATGAACGTTTCTGTAAAGGAAGACAGGTATAATTTTGTTATGCTTAAAGAAGGGTTGGTTTTAATGGACAGGGTTTCAGTCGCTGAAATGGAAGCTATAAAAAAGAAAGTAAGAGAAGGGAAAGCCGGAAATTGCAGGATAAATGATTTCTATCATCCGACCAGAAAAGGCGAGCTGCGTTTTAAAAAGCAGCTTCATGACATAGATGAATATGTTTACACATGGACTTATGAAAATAAGGATGGAGATGACGTAGAGCAGGAAGTTGTCTGCGGGTGGAAACATGAACAATTTATTCATAGTGCTTTTCTATGCTAAATGACTGATGGGGTCTTTCTGCTTGTAAATTGCTTTTGCCTTGGAAGCGGTACATTGTTCGCAAAGGCTGCTGCTTGCCGATTGTGATGCAATAGATACTTTTTTTCGATATGCATACTGGCTTAAATGGCCGTGTTATGGAAAAGGGTAAATGCAGTGTGCGTCAACAGATCTTAAGGTTCCATGTCAGGTTTAAGAGCTGTATCTGATCTCAATTGGGGCACTAGGGGCAGAAATGTGGTTTTTAACAGAGCAGGCTTCCCTGGTTAAAAAAGAGCGGAAGACGAGGTTCGAACTCGCGACCTCAGGCTTGGGAAGCCGGCGCTCTACCAGCTGAGCTACTTCCGCTTTAAAATATATTTATTAATCAGCTATTTATAAATGTAAAAAATATTAAATAGAGGACTAAGACTGTTCAAAAAAATTAATAGATATTAATTTGGCTCCAAAATTAGGGTTGAAAACTATACAAACAAAATTGGATTGACAAAAATATCAGGAAAGCAAATATATATTAAGTTATAAGCTGGCAAATCTGGCTGCCTGCTGTTGCAAGCGTATTAGGAAGTAATTAAGGTTTAGGGGCTGCAACGAGGCTTCCCTTACATATAAGAACAACTTCCAAAGTACATCTCTATAGCAGGTATCTAACAGTCGCTTATTTAAAATTTCCATGGGATGTATTCATTGTTTGGTGGATAACTCCGTATTTCATAATTGCTAATTTGCCCTTATCTTCGCTGCTATGAGGTTCAGTGATATCATTGGCCAGGAGGCTACTAAAAAACAATTGGTGGAGATGGTCAGCCGTAACAGGTTGAGCCATGCCTTGTTCTTTCTGGGAAAGGAAGGGACCGGTGCCTTGCCGCTAGCCATCGCTTTTGCCCAATATATCCTTTGTGAGAATAAATCTGAAGGAGAATCTTGCGGTGTTTGTCCGTCCTGTAAAAAGGCGGCCGGATTTATACATCCGGATATTCATTATTCGTTCCCTGTTATACCCAAAAAATCAGGCGATAAACCTATTAGTTCCGATTACCTTGTTGAATTCAGGGAGTTTTTAAACGGGTTACCTTATGGGAATGTCTATGACTGGCTGCAATCTATCCAGGCAGAAAACAAGCAAGGAAATATCACCACAGAAGAGTGTAACGATATCTTTCGCAAACTGGCCCTGAAGAGTTTTGAGGCGGAATATAAGATACTCATCCTCTGGATGCCGGAATATCTGGGTGTTGCCGGTAATAAGCTGCTGAAAATCATAGAAGAACCACCGGAAAAGACGCTTTTTATATTAGTTGCTGAGTCGGAAGAAAAGGTTCTGGGCACTATTTTGAGCCGTACCCAGCTGGTCAAGATTCCGGCTCTGGAGAATCAGAAGATCGCGGACGCTCTCGTGCAGAAAGCCAATCTGACACCTGATAAAGCCCTTGAGATTGCAGCACTGGCGAACGGGAATTATCGGGAAGCTATTCATTTGGCTGGCCACAATGGCGAAGACTGGCAGGCTTACCTCAGGGAATGGCTCAACGCACTGCTGAAAGGAGGAAATATTGTACTGGTTAAATGGATAGAAGAAGTCTCTAAACTGGGAAGGGAAAATCAAAAACAATTTCTGTATTATTTTAACCATCTGTTAGGCCAAAGTATTCGCCTCAGGATCCTGGGACCGGAAGGCTTTCCCATTTCTGAAAAAGACCGCGACTTTGCTCTCAGGCTCAATAAGATCACCTCTGTGAGCCAACAGGAAATCATTGTGGAAGAATTGGATAAGGCTACCTACTATATTGAGCGAAACGCCAACCCTAAAATGCTGTTTCACGCACTTAGTATTAAACTAAGGCATATAATTCAACAGAAAACATTAATTTTGGCTGGTTAGCTAACAGATGTTTCCTGATTTGTTTCGCTAATTCTATATATATATTAATAATTTTAATCATCCGTTATCTGAACAGACAATGAAACAGGTAATGTCAAACATAAACGAACATGGGTTGTGGAAGTTGTGGCACCAAGCCAAATGGCTGCAAAAGCAATGGTGGCTGTAGCACGGGTAGTTGTAACCGGTTAAACGTACATGACTGGTTGATGAATTTACCAATGAGTGACGAGCAGAGCAGTTGCAAAATCATTGAATTAAGTTTTAAGAACGGAAGCCGTAAGGATTTCTTTCGCAATAATTCTCTCCAGCATTTTGAGAAGGGTGAATATGTTACCATTGAAGGCGTCAGCGGCTTTGATGTAGGAGAAGTTAGCCTGACAGGCGAACTCGTTCGCGTGCAGATGAAGAAAAAAGGCGTTAAGGAGTTCAGCCCCGATATAAAAAAAGTACTCAGGCGCAGCAGTGACCGGGATATAGAACTCTTCAAGCAGAGTAAGTCCAGGGAGCAGCAGATACTGATGCGCAGCCGGGAAATCGCCCGGGATCTTAAGTTAGCCATGAAGCTCTCTGAAGTAGAAATCCAGGCAGACGGTAAAAAAGCAACTTTCTTTTATACGGCAGATGACCGGGTGGACTTCAGAGAAATGATCAAGGCCTACGCCTCTGAATTCAAAGTTAAGGTGGAGATGCGCCAGATCGGTATCCGTCAGGAAGCGGGTAAAGTAGGAGGTATCGGAAGTTGCGGCAGGGAACTTTGCTGCAGCACCTGGCTGACTGATTTTAAGAGCGTTAATACTACGGCCGCCAGATACCAGAATCTTAGTATTAACCAAACTAAATTAAGCGGACAGTGTGGCCGCTTAAAATGTTGCCTGAATTATGAGCTGGACACTTATCTGGATGCGCTGCAGCATTTTCCCGGTAATGCAGACAGACTCGAGATTCAGCGCGGAAGGGCCACCCTGGTTAAAAAAGATATTTTCAAGGATTTAATGTGGTATACCTTACCCGACAGCAATAAACAGTATCCCCTGACGCTCAAAAGAGTACAGGAAATACTTCGATTAAACGCGGAAGGAGAAAGACCGGAAAATCTGGAAGCGATCGAGCTGATCGGAAAGCCCAAAGACGTTGAACCTAGTTTCGTGGACGTGGTGGGGCAGATCAGCCTGCGGTCTTTGGAGCGCAGCGATAAAAAGCGCAAAAATAAAAACCGTAACGACAGGGACCGGGTAGAACGTGGCCGCGGCAGTGATAAAGAACGCCGGGGCGGTCAAGGAAACGGAATTCCTAATGCAGAAGGGTCTAAAGGCAAGGCCAGAGCTGAAAGAGACCGGGCAAACAGGCCTGCCAGAAATAGTAATAACAGAGCACAGGCGGGATCTAACGATCAGGGTCCGCAGGACAAAAACGGAAATACCCCGACGTCCCCCAAACCGTTAAACAACAGCAATTCAAGGCGTGGACCTGGTCAATCCGGCCAGAATGCTACCCCAAATAAGGGCGGTAGTGGTCAAAAAAGTCCCAGGAACAATAATGCGCAGCCGGGAGCCGGTCAGAGAGCAGAAGGCAGGGCTGATAACAAACAGGAAGGGCGTAAGCCTAAGGGTAAAAGAGACAGAGGCGCAGAGGGTAGAGAAAGCAGGGGCCATAATCCGGGTCAGCCCAATAATACTGAAGGGCCGGCAGGGCTTTAATGCTTTTTTGAATATCTGCCTAAACTAATAATTGGCCTCGTAATAATTCCACATAGACTCAAAGATCTGGCCCTTGAGCTGTATATGCGTAAGGCCGCTGGGGTTTACGGGGGGTAAAAAATGCAATTCAATGGTGCCGGGGATCAGGTAAAATGCCTTATCAGCCGGCATCATTTTTTTGGGCCCGATAATCACTACAGGGATGACAGACTTCTGGGTTTCTACAGCGAGCCTGAAGGCACCACTCTGAAATTTGCCTAAAGGTGCATGCGTTTTGTTGCGGGTGCCTTCGGGGAACAGGAGCATATCCATCCCCATTGCCAGTACTTGTTTCATGTCCTGGTAGCTCTGCCGCCGGCTATGTTCACTGCTGCGGTCTACCAGCACAGACCCCCACTTGTATATCCAGCCAAATAATGGGACAGAGGCCATGCTTTTTTTAGCGATGGTCTTGGAGGTATTGGGCAAAAACGGATTGGTGACCATAACATCTAAAAAACTGGTGTGGTTGCACACTACGATATAGTTCTGGTCTTTATGGTAAAACTCCGGATGCACCATTTTACGGCGACATCCGGTTAAAAGAAAAAAGATGCTCATCCATACCCTGGATACCGCCTGCTGCCAGCCAGCTCTCTTGGGGTCCTTTAGCCAGACGCACCTGCTCATGATTAGTAAAGAAGGGAGCATGGTGATAAAAAATACAATCAGCGCCCAGGCGGCCCATATTCGTCCAAAGATATTTTTTACACTTTTCAATTTGAAGATATTGAAGTTTTGATATTACAAACTCCAGTCAATCGGATCTTTTTTTTGCTTGACGAGTATTTCGTTGGTTTTACTAAAATGCCTGCAGCCAAAAAAACCGTTAAAGGCACTTAGCGGGGAAGGATGAGCTGCTTTTAACAAATGGTGCCTCGAAGGATGGATCAGCAACTCTTTTTGCTGCGCAAATCGTCCCCAAAGCAAAAATACGACACCGCTATGTACAGCCCCGATTTTAGAGATCACCGCATCGGTGAAATTCATCCAGCCGATTTTCGCGTGGCTGTTGGCTTCGGCCGCGCGAACCGTCAGCGTCGCATTTAGCAGTAATACACCTTGTTGTGCCCAATGGGTAAGGTCGCCCTGGCTGGGAACAGGCATGCCGATGTCTGTGGATAATTCCTTAAATATATTTTTAAGAGAAGGAGGCAGCGGGATGCCTCTGTTAACGGAGAAAGCCAGCCCGTTGGCCTGACCCGGGCCATGATAAGGGTCCTGGCCTAAAATGACGACTTTGACATTTTCAAAGGGTGTCTGCTCAAAGGCATTGAATATGAGCGGGCCTGGAGGATAAATTGTTTTTTTGAGTGCTTTTTCTGCTTTCAAAAAATCAACAATCCCTTTAAAGTAGGGCTTGTCAAACTCAGATTCCAATACTTTTTTCCAGCTGGGTGCGATCTGTACATTCATGGATCAAAAGTAGGGAATTCGCGCGTTAAATATTGATGGAGCATCCATAATCCTTTGATCGCCACATTTGCACTCCTTGCGCTTCCCTTTAAGACACCTTAGATCTGATAAAATACACGTACCTTTGCAGCAGAACAATCATTAACAAAAAACTTTTAATACATCTACTGCATGCAGGTTCCTACAATGGCAGAAATGCTGATGAACAGTGAGACGCCGGAAGTCCTTTTCTGGGTCGGCTGTGCAGGCAGCTTCGATCAGCGGGCACAAAATATCACCAGAGCGTTTGCGACTATTTTAAATAAAACGGGTATTAAATACGCGGTGCTGGGCAAAGAGGAGAGCTGTACCGGTGATCCGGCCAGAAGAGCAGGTAATGAGTTCCTTTTCCAGATGATGGCCTACGGGAATATTCAGATATTGAATGGCTATCAGGTGAAAAAGATCGTGACCACCTGCCCGCACTGTTTTAATATCTTAAAAAATGAATATCCGGCCTTAGGCGGTAATTATGAAGTGGTGCACCATAGTACTTTTCTACAGCAATTGCTCAATGAAGGCCGTATCATACTTAAGGAAGGGGGAAACTTCAAGGGTAAAAAGATTACCTATCATGACAGCTGTTATTTGGGCCGGGCCAATGATATCTATGAGGCGCCCAGAAAAGTGCTGGAAGCCCTGGATGCTGAGCTCGTGGAAATGAAAGGCTGCCGTAGTAAAGGAATGTGCTGCGGTGCCGGCGGCGCGCAGATGTTTAAGGAAGAGGAAAAAGGCGACAAACGCATTAACACCCTCAGGGCGGAACAGGCATTGGAAACTAAGGCAAGTATCGTCGCTTCTGCATGCCCGTTCTGTAATACGATGATGGTGGATGGTATTAAAAGTAAACAGCAGGAAGACAGTGTTGTCGTAAAAGATATTGCTGAGCTGATTGCAGAATCATTAAACTGAGTATTGTAAGATGGATTTAGACTATACAAAACATATTCCCGACGCTTTTGCAGAAGGCGCCAGAGTCTGGATTTACCAAAGCAGCAGAAGGCTGACTTTGTCTGAGGCGCTGGAATTAGAGCAGGATATTAAGGGATTTGCCAAGAGCTGGAATACACATGGCAGGGCCAACAGTTCTTATATCAATTTATTTTTTGGGCAGTTTCTGGTCATTATGGCCGATGAAACCCAGGGACCTGTAAGCGGATGCAGCACAGATAGCTCCGTGCGTTTCGTAAAGGAAATAGAAAAGAAATTTGGTGTACAGTTCTTTGACCGTCAATTATTGGCATTTGTAATTAAGGATGATATTCAGGTGCTGCCCATGGGGCAGCTGGAGTATGCCATTCAGCAAGGTTTTATAACAGGTGACACGCTTTATTTCAATAATCTGGTCTCGACGAAAAAAGACTGGTCTGAAAAATGGCTGCTACCTGTTAAAGACAGCTGGCTGGCTGCGAGGCTCCAGGTGAGCTAAATACTCTGTAATCAGAGTTGTTCTGCCGCCCTTCTGGCAGCAAAAACGGCGCCTTCCATATAACCGGGGTGCATTGCGGCTGTTTCGGAACCGGCAAAAAATAGTTTGCCATTCATGTAGCTGTTTTGCAGTGCCGGGTGCCCGTTATTATAATGGGCGCGTTTAAATATCTGAGATCCCGCCAGTAAGGTAGGGGCGTTCCATATTTTATCATAATACCCCGTTGGGTGAGCTGCCTGATCTCCCAGCAGATCTGTTAACTGACTAAGGACATACTCTTTTCGGGTCGCCGGTTCATAATGTTGAAGGCCACTGTTTAAAAAACCGGTCAGGGCAAATTTATCCGCCTCCATATTGGTATGGTCATACATCTCTGTGATGGCACCTGCATGGCTGTACAGCATACCTGAATAGCCATTGATACGCCAAAATGGTGTTTCATATTCCACCGTGAATTTGAGCGCGCCTGCCATCCAGGTCTGGACCGTTTGTAATAGTTGGCTGGTGGGATCAGAAAGGGCCGGGGAAAAGGAGATATGTTCGGCGGCCACCTGAGGGGGCAAACAGACAAATAATTTGTCTGCATCATAGCGGCTGCCATCCTTAAGGACAGCCGTAATCCCTTTATCTGTCTGCCGGATTTGATGGACAGTTGCATTTAGCCGGATACTGCCGGCAGAGAGCCGGGCTGCCAGCGAATGGATAATAGCAGCGGTTCCTCCTGCCAGCCGGTAGGAAGGTGTCGTGGAACCGGGTATCTCAAAGCGTTGAGGAGGCTCAAAGGATTTGGTCTGAAACAATGTTTTGCCCTTATCATACTGCGTAAATTTAACCAGCCCGAGTTCGCTGGCCAGCTGCATAAACTCAGGATGCTGGTCAGAAAACCAGGTAGCTCCGAGTTCCAGCGGGGTGTCCCTGGCGCCGGAAATCGTGTAGATTCTCCCGCCCAGCCGGCCGGTTGCCTCAAGGACAGTTACCTGAAAGTTTCTTTGTGTTGCTAAATAGGCGAGCATCAGCCCGCTTAGGCCGCCCCCGATAATCAGAATTCTACCTGTCTGCTCCATATTGCAAAAGTAACCAGATTTTAGGGCAGGAAAAAATGTGTATCTTTATAACATCATTCTAGTTACAAAACGGGTTCTGTAAAATACGCTGTGTGACAGAAAGCCATCTTACACCTTTTAACAGCCGGCAGCAATTTTTATTTTGCAGCTTTGAACGGGCGAAGGCAAGAGGCTGAGACTGAACATTATTCTAAGGTCTGGATGGGAGTGCCTTTATCGCATGGAGGTGGCTGCTTTATCTGCTTCCCGGCTATCTTCATTTTCCTGTTGTTTTTCTTCGAGCTTCTGATAAGCCATATAGAAAACGGCTCCCAGGTTTTCATAGGGAGGAACATAATCGATAAACCGGCTGTCCCGGGATAGTTCTTTAGAGAATTGCTGCCACATTTTAACCCAGTTCAGATCCTGTCCTTTTTTAAGCGTATTAAGCATGCCCATAATAAGGGTTAAGTTTAGGTCGCCGACCCCCGTTTGCTTGGAAGAAATGATCTGCGTCTCGGGCGCTTTATTTAATACCTCACTTAGGGACTGAAAACTGCCGCAACTGCCCAACAGGACCACACGGGCGGATGGGGCCAGTTGCTTAATAGTGGAGGGAAGGTAATAGCTGTGCCCCCTGTGTAGGACCATTGTCGGGTGAAGGTTGTTTTCTGCCAGATATTTATCCAGCGCATTTTGTGCCTCATCATCCAGGTCTTCCTGTTCATTCAGGGGCTTATTGGTATAAATAACAATGGGTGTACCGGAAGTGGATTCTACCTTGGACCAGTATTTATTAGCAGATGATTTCCAGCCAGAACCACTGACGGCATGCATAAAATTCGCGTAATTAGCCCGGCCGTCGGCGTCGCCATAGGTAAATTGCTGTATGATGATCCGGCCCTGCTGATCCTGTAAGGCTTTTATGGGCATAAAGTAAACAGGACCGATTCCCAGACGAGCAGACAAGTCAATGTTGTTTTGTGGATTCATCGAACGGAACAGGGTATTTAGGATATCATAGATATTGAACTTTCTGGTATTATGCTCTTTTTTTGCGGCGTTTAATTGGTTTTGTACTTCTTCCAGGACCAAAGCGCTCATTTTAGGGTCATCAATGGATGCATAGCTACCCGCTACGTCTACGGCATCCTCCAGGGAATTGGGGCCTGAACCGTTGTCCAGCCCCCTGACAAATGCGCGCATGAGCTGTTGTGCATTTGTGGAAGACATACGGGACAGGAAGTTATCCAGGGTATTGTAGTTGGCTGCCATTTTGATCCATTTTTTATATTTATCAAAGTAGACCTTCATGAGCAGGCTGTCACTGGTAAATTTTTTGCCGGCTTTTTGCCAAAGCAGGTTATAAACGCCATAATCCTTGCCGTTCACATAACTTGAAGTATATAGTTCGATCTCTCCATTGACAATCAGATAATACAGATCGATGGCGGACAGCGGTTTCAGGCAGGCGTAACGCACGGCATTTGGCTTTTCATGCAGGCCATTGATTTTATTGATAAAATGTTCTACTCCTACCGCATGCAGCCTGTTTTGCATTTGCTGCATCGCCAGCGGGGTATCTTTTTTCATCATCATGGCCGCATACCGTATTTCTGTCTGTACTAATAATTTGAAGTATTTGACAGGATTGTCCAGGGATGCTTTTACATCATTGATCTCTATATTGCCGGCTTTTATGTCATCCAAAAAAGGCATCACCTGAGGCCCGATACGTGTACCTTTTTTGCTTTTGGCCCTGGCAATGTCAGCAATGATCGCTACCAGGGGGTCTTTGCTTTTGCGGATATGTTCACCCAACGCTGTGGTAGAGGAGGCGTAGTCATAAAGCGCGCCCGCATTTTTGCGGGCCGCGACACTTACAATACTATCGGTGGCCGGAAAGTCACTATTTTGGCTCAGGATATATAAGGCTTTTTCAGGATGTGCCTCGATTTGTTTTTTAACCAGAATATACTGGAAATTATTCTTGCCGGTGTTGTTTTTAAAGGCGAAGTTCGCTGCCAGTAAAGTAGTTACTTCCGCCTTGTTTTCTATAAGTATGGGACTGATGTCTTTGTGCCGTATCTCCAGTTCCATGCCGTCCTGGAAACCTTTGATCGTGTTGGCCAGTAAAGCACCGGTAATATCTCTGGAAATAAAGGCGTTCTTATAGGCATATAACAGCTCATACAGACCTCTTAAAAAACGGATCTTACCGTTATTATCCAGATCTGCTCTTTCAATAGACTTCTGGAGTCTGTCTACTTGTTTAGTAATGGCTTTAGTGGATACTTTATTCAGCTTGTCATTATCGGCATAGGGCGCGAATTTATCGTCACTGATTCCATCGGCAGCGCAAATGGAAAGCTGTGCTTTATCCACCTGCGTATGGAAACTTTGCCTGGAACCGGGGATGCTTTGGGCTTTCACTTTGAGGCCGCTGCTTAAATAAAGGGCGGCTATAACAGAACTCCAATAGGAGGTGTATCTGAAAAATCGATTCATGAGGTGCTTTCAATATTATGCTCGATATAAAGGTAGCCTAAAAGTAGCATTTTCAAAACTTAGGATTGAACAGGCAGTGAAGCTTGGATTTTATGATAGCCTGCTTCCCCTGTTTGTATCTATACGCTTCGCTCGCAAGACAAAGACTTTGCTGCTACCAGTACCTACATAAACGATATCGATATAAAGACAAGTCCCCGCCTCTTTGTTAGGGAAGCAGGGACTTGATATTTATTTTAGTAGCTATTACTGCTGCTGATTCATAGAAATAGCCGCTTTGTCAGCTTCAATACTATCTTCTTTCTCCTGTTCTTTATCCTGGAGTTTACGGTAGGCCATATAGAATACAGCCCCCAGGTTTTCATAAGGAGGGACGTAGTCGGTAAACCTGCTGTCTCCGCTTAATTTTTCTGTGAAAGAGTGCCACATTTTTACCCAGTTCAGGTCCTGTCCTTTTTTAAGTGTATTAAGCATGCCCATGATAAGGCTTAGGTTCAGATTACCTACACCGGTTTGTTTTGAAGAGATGATCTGGGCTTCCGGCGCCTTGTTCAGCACCTTGCTAAGAGATTGAAAGCTGCCACAGCTGCCCAGCAGCACCACCCTTGCAGAGGGAACTAACTGGTCGATGGTGCTTTCCAGATAATAACTGTGGCCCCTGTGCAGCACCATGGTAGGGTGAATATCATTTTCAATTAAATAGTCATTGAGAGCCTGTTGTGCTTTATCATCCAACGCCTGTAATTCATCCAGCGGTTTATTGGTATAAATGGTAATCGGTGTACCGGAAGTAGACTGCACCGTTGACCAGTACTTATTGGAGGTGGACTTCCAGCCTGCGCCACCCACCGCACTCATAAAGTTGCCGTAGTTCGCCCGGCCGTCCTCATCACCATAGGTAAATTGTTGTATGATAATCCTGCCACTGGTATCTTTGAGTGCGTTGATAGGCATAAAGTAAACTGGTCCTATCCCCAGGCTGGCAGAAAGGTCAATTTTATTTTCCGGATTCATGGACAGGAACAGTGTGTTGAGGATGTCGTAAATGTTGAACTTTTTGGTATTGCCCGCTCTTTTTGCATCCTGCAGTTGTTTTTGTACTTCATGCAGTACCAGTTCACTCATTTTCGGATCATCAATAGAAGCGTAGCTTCCTGCCACATCTACTGCATCCTCCAGCGAGTCTTTTCCCACGCCTTTGTCCAGGCCGCGGACGAAAGCCAGCATTAACTGCTGGGCATTGGCAGGCTCCATGCGGGACAAAAAATTATCCAGTGTATTATAATTGGCGGCCATCTTGATCCATTTCTTATACTTATCAAAATAGACACTCATCAGCAGGCTGTCACTGGTAAAGTTCTTACCTGCTTTTTGCCATAAAAGGTTATAGACGCCATTGTCTTTTCCGTTGACGTAGCTGGAAGTGTAGATAATATCCTCGCTGGTAATGGTAAGATAGTACAGATCAATAGCCGATAAAGGTTTCAGACAGGCATAACGCACGGCATTGGGTGATTCATGCAGGCCGTTGATTTTATTAATAAAGTTGTCGACGCCTACCTGGTGGATCTTGTCCTGGATCTGGGTCATCGCCATAGGGGTATCTTTTTTCATGACCCTGGCAGCGTAATGGATCTCTGTCTGCACCAGAAGCTTAAAATAGGCGACCGGATCATCCATTTTAGCCTCAATACTTTCAATATCAATATTGCCTGCATTGATCTCATCTAAGAACGGCATGATCTGCCTGCCGATAAAACGCCCCGACTGGCTTCTGGCTGAAGCAATACGGGCAATCAGGTTTACAAGCGGATCCTGGCTTTTGCGGATATGCTCGCCCAGGTCTGTATAAGAAGCTGCATAGTTGTAGACAGCGTCCGCATTTTTTCTGGCCACCACGCTAACCACACTGTCGATGGCCGGAAAGTCGTTGTTCTGACTCAGGATATACAATGCCTTATCCGGATGGGAGCCGATCTCTTTGTCCAGTAAAATATACTGAAAGTTGGGTTTTCCGGGATTGGCCTTGAAAGAGAAATTACCTGCCAGCAGCGTAGCCACCTCTGCCTTATTTTCCTTTAACACAGGGCTGATATCCTGGTGCTGGATCTCCAGTTCCATCGCGTCCTGGTAGCCTTTAACCGTATTGGCCAGTAAGGCGCCTGTTATATCCTTGGATAAAAACGCATTTTTATAGGCATATAACAGTTCATAGAGCCCTCTTAAAAAACGGATCTTGCTGTTGTTATCCAGATCTGATTTTTCAATAGCATTCTGAACCTTATCTACTTGTTTGGTAATGGCTTTTGTTGATACCTGATTGAGCTCGTCATTATCGGGATAAGGCGTAAATTTGTCGTCTTTAGTGCCATCGGCAGCACAGACGGAAAGCTGAGCTTTATCCACCTGAGCATGGAAGCCCTGCCTGGAAAAAGGGATATCCTGGGCCTTGGTCGTCTGCGTCACTGCCAGGCAAAAAAATACAGCTGTAAAAGTGGATAATGTTGAGAATGTAAATAGTCGCTTCATCTAGTTTTTAATATATAATATATAATCGGTTTATCTTTAAATTTTGCTGTCGTCCTGCCAGATACTATCAGATGCACTATGTAACCGGGAGTCTGATAGTTTATGATCCTTACTGAGACGCTGTATCCTGAAAAAGGTTTAGCTTTCAGCGTGTTAAAGCCCTATTGTGTCAGGTAGATAGCCTAAATGCCGTTACGTCAAAAGCACAGTCTGAAAAATTTATGCATTTTCCGGATAACTGCAAAAATACGACCAAATGTGATTAGGGGCTCATTCGTATGCGGGTAAATGTTTAACCATTTGATGTACAGTTGTTTATCAGGAGTCGGGTTACTGGTTCCTGTAATATTGCTGACTGCCTGACAATAAAAAATCATTTTAAGAAAATGGACCTGCTCCTGCCATTTCGTTTATGCTTACCTTTAGCCTGAACGGCACCGGATATTTAATAAACACTCAAGGGGTGTCTGCATGCACGGGAGGGGGAAGAGGCAACAATTAGATAATGTATAAATTGGACCTGATGATGAATTAGAGATTATTTTTGTATCAACAAATTATCAATTTATGGAAGCAACAGGACGTAAGATTTTAATTGTAGATGACGAGCCGGATATATTGGAAATCATTGGCTATCACCTGAGAAAGGAAAAATTTGACGTTTATGAGGCGCCCGATGGTAACCGGGCACTGGAACTTGCCCGTCAGGTAAAACCCGAACTTATTGTCCTGGACAGAATGATGCCTGGTAAAGACGGGCTGGAAGTCCTGGAAATACTCAGGGCGCAACCCGCTTTCGAAGATACCCTTGTCGTGTTTTTGACCGCCGTAGGAGGCGATCAGCATGAAATAGAAGGCCTGGAAGGTGGCGCAGACGATTATGTTACAAAACCGATAAAGCCTAAGCTGTTGATTAGCAGGATAAATGCGCTTTTGAGACGGAGCCCTAAGGTGGAAGATGATAAAGTTCTGGAAATTAATCATATAAAAATAGACCCAATCCAATTTATTGTTTATATTGAGGGGCAATCCAAATTACTGGCTAAGAAGGAATTTGCGTTATTATATCTGCTGGCTTCCAAACCGGGTCGGGTTTTCCTCAGAACAGAGATACTCCATAAAGTATGGGGGACAGATGTTATTGTTGGAGACCGGACCATAGATGTACATATACGTAAAATCCGCCAGAAGCTGGGCCTGGATTGCATAACAACGGTCAAGGGAGTCGGCTATAAGTTTGAACTTCCGTAACTCAATTAACATAAATATACTCATTGGAGTCTGGTCATGGCGCGCACAAAAAATTTTACGCCGGCACAGCTGGCACTGTATACCGCCCTGCTCGTCAGTATAGCAGTAGGCGTTTGTTTTTTATTCTTCAGGATTCTCTGGTGGCATGCCGTCATTGCGACGGCCTGTGTCTTTGTCTGTAACTATTTTATCTTCCGGGAAGTACTGCGGCGTTTTGTGTTCAGGAAGATCAAATTAATCTATAAATTGATCTACCAGACCAAGGCCAGCAAAAGGGAGGAAATGTATTATAAACATATCCTGCCACAGAAGTCCATCCAGGAAGTGGAGGAGGATGTGACGGCCTGGGCCAATAAACGCAGTGAAGAGCTGGAATCGCTTCGGTTTATGGAGCAGTACCGCAAAGAGTTTTTGCAGAATTTCTCCCACGAGATCAAGACACCCATTTTTGCGGTGCAGGGTTACCTGAATATTCTTTCTTCTGGCGACATAGAGGAGCCGGAGAAAGTAATGGAGTATCTGGCCAAAGCGGAGCACAATGTTGATCGAATGGTACATTTGGTCAGTGACATCGATGAAATTTCTAAATTGGAATCCGGTCAGCAAAAACTCGAAGAATCGGATTTTGTTATTCAGGATGTTATTAAAGAAGTGCTGGATAATCTTGATCTGCATATAGAAGGCAAGCAGCTTCATTTCGGCATTAAAAGAGGATGCGAATCTCCGGTTCATGTTTACGCAGATAAGGAAAAGATCCGCCAGGTGATCATTAACCTGGTAACCAATGCTGCGAAATATGCCAGCTCCATTGGAGAAGTGACTGCCAGTATCTATAAGATGGATGAGAGCAGTGTATTGATTGAGATAAGTGACAACGGCATTGGGATTGCTGCTGAGCATCTTCCCAGGATTTTTGAACGGTTCTACCGTACAGACAGTGGCCGTAGCCGCAATAGTGGCGGTACCGGACTAGGCCTTGCTATTTGTAAACATATTGTAGAAGCGCACGGACAGACCATTCACGTGCGCAGTAAGCCTAATGTGGGAACTACTGTCGGTTTTACCCTGGCTGCCAGAAAAGAAGATGCAGAGAAGGCTGAGAAACTGGCCCTTCAGGCCAAGGAGCAAAGCGAAGGGTAACGCACCTGCCAAAAAAAGTATCGGCGTAGTTATGTTTTAAGCATAGCTACGCCGGTATTTTTTTATAAGGTGCTTATCTGGTATTTAGCTTTTTGGTTCTTTTTCAGCAGACGCTTCTTTCATTTGCCGGATCTTTTCTGCAAATTGTTCAATCGTCATGCTTTGCTCCAGGGTGAAATCACCGATACGGGTGCGGCAGAGCCGGCTGAGATAGGCACCTGTGCCCAGATGTGCACCGAAGTCACTGGCCAGGGTACGGATATAAGTACCTGTTGAGCAAACGACCTTAAAATCAACAACCGGCAACTCAATACGGGGGACCTCAAATTGTTCAATCGTGATTTTACGGGGCTCCAGCTGAATGTCCTCTCCTTTTCGGGCCGCTAAATAGGCAGGCTTGCCGTCTTTTTTAATGGCAGAATGAATGGGCGGTGTCTGGAAGATTTCTCCGGTAAAGGGTTTTGTTGCTTCTTTTATCTGCGCTGCTGTAAGGGCTGAATACGTTTTGAAATTTTCCGGCTCGCTTTCCAGATCGTAGGTAGGCGTGGTTGCACCCAGGGTGAAACTGCCGGTATATTCCTTGATCTGTGCCATGAAGGTATTGATGCGCTTGGTAAACGCACCGGTACAGATAATCAGCAGTCCTGTAGCCAGCGGGTCCAGCGTGCCGGCATGACCGACCTTTGAAACGCCGGTTAATATCCTTACTTTTTTAACTGCATCAAAAGAAGTCCAGTGTAAGGGTTTGTTTAGTAAAATGACCTGCCCGTCCAAAAAAGGCTGCATGGCCGGATGTATCGGTTTTTGCCGCATGGTTTTAATTAAATTTTATGGCTCTGACGGGGCGGATCTTTTTGACAAAGAAAGTAGGTATTAAAAGGGCCAGATAGCAAACGACAAAAGTCCCGACGGCAATCAGGGCTACCTGATACCAGATAATACGAACAGGAGCTACGGAGATATAATAAGCCGACTCGTCGAGTTTTAAAAGCCCCGTATACTGTTGCAACCAGCAGATGCCCAGGCCGAAGACCAGTCCCAGCAATACGCCTCGTATAGCGATCAGAGAAGAGTGATATAAAAATATTTTTTGGATGACCCAATTATTGCTGCCCAGGGATTTCAGGATACCGGTCATCGGCGTCCGTTCCAAAACCAGGATCAGTAAACAGGTGATCAGGTTGATGACGGCGACGATTGCCATAATAATATAGATGACCTGCTTATTGGTATCCTGTATATTCAGCCAGTCAAAGATATTTGGATATACCTCCTGGATCGTCTTGGCGATCCAGGTGTCAGGAAGTTTTCTGAATAGGTCGTCTGCTGTGGCCTGCATCTGATCCGGATCATTGAGAAATACTTCATAGCCGCCGATCTCATTTTTATTCCAGTCATAAATGCGGCGGATGAGTCTCAGGTCAGCCAGGGCGAAGAGCTTGTCATATTCTTCAATCCCGGTTTTATAAAAGCCTACCACAGCCAGGTTACGCTTTTGGGCCGGTTCGTTGGGCTCGGATATAAAATACACAGAAACGGTATCACCGAGCTTTATTTTCAGTTCATCTGCGACAGGCTTAGAGATGACAATCTCTTTCTGGTATAGACTATCGGTGAATGAAAGCCAGCGGCCGCCTGCCTTAAATCGCTTCAGATTGGAAAAATCATAACCAGCATCTACACCTTTGATCAAAATGCCTTCAATATCTTTTTTATGCTCGATGACCGCCGATTTAGTGGCAAAGGGCTGAAACTGTTTGATATTAGGGGTATGGCTCAGGATCGTATCCACCATTTCGTTTTGTTCCAGGGGTGTCTCCTCAGCGACCAGCGCTTTGATGGGCTCGAACTGCTGTACCCGTATATGTCCCCAGAAGTTATAGATCTTGTCGCTGATGGCATGCTGAAAGCCATTGACAAAGGCAGAGGAAAGGATCATCGCAGCCACGCTGATGGCCGTCGCTGCCGTTGCCAGACGGATAATAAACCTGGAAAAGGACTTTTGACGATTAAAGGCAATACGCCTGGCTATAAAGGAGGCTACGTTCATGTAGTTGCGCTTAGATTACTTTAGTTTTAAACGTTATTGTATACAGAAAAATTATATCCGTTGAGCCGCTGCGAAGGTAATAAATCTGCGGTCATCTGCCGCCAGATCCCATAGAATTAAGGTGAAAACTATCGCAAGGTGCTTAAAACGGCACCCTGAGAGTGCCAGGCATTCAGGTGGAAGGCAGGCCGCCTTACAACAATAATAAGCTATATTTGGAGCGTGTTTTTTGAGATCTTCACAGTAAAAAAATATTGATTTATGGATACCGCGGTGATAAATCAGGTGAAACAGTTATTTGCTTCTACAGATGAAAGGAACTGGGAAAAGGTCCGTGCTGTTATGTCTGACCATGTATTGCTGGACTACTCTTCTATGACCGCCCAGCCGGTACAAAGCCTGGCTGCTGACGAGATTATAGCCAGCTGGGCGGCATTTTTGCCTGGTTTTGAGGTGACCCGGCATGTGCTGACTGATTTTAATGTCAGGATTGCAGCGGGGGAAGCACTGGTGACCTATAGAGGATGTGCTGATCATCTGCTTGATATTGCGGTCTGGACAGTAGAAGGGACTTATAGTACCAAATTGAAATTGACAGCGGACGGTCAGTGGTTGATTACAGGCCAGACTTTTAATTTTGAAAGGCAGCGCGGAGACAGTAGTTTACCGGTGAAGGCTGCCGCCATAATGGCTGCCCGCACTTGATGACACCCCTGTCAGAAATGCCGTTTTTTTGCCCGCTCTGCCACAACGGAGTGAAACCGGCGTTTCACCTGACGGGTGATTTTTGCTTATATTCGCCTGGATATATGGGACTATATAGAACAGGAATGCTGTCAAAAGGAGCACTTAGCTTAAAACAACTATTATGCGGAATTTAAATCGGCGCTGGCCCCTGGCCACAGGTAAGAATGCTGGATCTGGTAAAGTCTTCTTTTTTATGCTGCTTTGCCTTGGCTGTATTTCCGCCCGGGGACAGGGTAGCGCTGACGGCTTCCCTGCGCCCAGATCTGATAATCGTCAGATTCATGGGGTCGTCTTTTCCCTGGCGGGTGCCGATATGCGTTTCCCGCAGATTGATTTAGGCGCTACCGGTAGCCTGCAGCTTCAGTTTGATGATTTTGATGCCCATATAAAGAATTATAGCTATACTTATGTTCGCTGTGATGAAAACTGGCAGCCGGTGTTACAATCGCCTTTCGATTACATCCAGGGTTTCAGGGAAGTCAGGATCCGGGACAGCAAATTCAGCGCTATCAGCCGTACGCGGTATGTGCATTATAGTGTGATTCTGCCTGCTGATCAATCTAAGATTACAAAGAGCGGCAATTATCTGCTGAAAGTGTATGTGGACGGTGATACTTCAAAGCTGGCTTTTGAGCGAAGGTTTCTGGTAGTGGATCCCAAGGTAACGGTTGCCGCTGCTGTTGTACGGCCAAACGGCAATTATGCAGCAGGGGACCGGCAGAAACTGAATTTATCGATTAATGTCAGTCGTCTGCAGGTTCAAAACCCGCAAAGCCAGGTCAAGGTGGTGGTTTTACAAAATTACAGGTGGGATAATGCAGTGCACCATCTGCAGCCGGCATTTATGCGTGGCGCTGCCTATGAGTACAACAGTGAGCGGGATTTACTTTTTCCGGCTGGTAAGGAATACCGTTGGGTAGACCTGCAGAGTTTCCGCTTTCAGAGTGAGCGAATAGAAGGGGTGAAAGAAGCAGAAGGGGCGCTGGCCGGCTATGACGTCACCCTGAAAACTGACCAGGAGCGGCGGGATGTGCAGTATATGCCTTATGCCGACTATGACGGATTTTATAAGATATCGGCCTCAGAACATATCGATGCCAGCTATCAGGCCGATTATGGTCTGGTGCATTTTCGCTACAGAACCAGAGATGGCCAGCCTTATAGCGAACAGGTATATATATTAGGACAGTTTAATCAATACAACAAAGACGAAAACAGTCGTATGATATATAATACCGCGACAGGTCTATATGAGAAAACCCTGCTCTTAAAGCAGGGTTACTACAGTTATCTTTACGGGACAGCCACTGCGGGTGATCAGCCGACTGTCACAGATATTACTGAAGGCAATTACTGGGAGACAGAGAATACATATACCGTACTGGTTTACTTCCAGTCTTTTTCAGACAGGGCCCCTCAGTTGGTTGCCTGTACTACTGTCAGCTCAAGATAGGTGTTTAACGACCTTCTTCCGCACGCATCTGGTAGACGGCATGTTCCATGCCGCAGATCTCAGCCAGGCCTTTGAGCCTGCCTACATAGGAATACCCGGGAAAACTGTCCACTTGCTGATCGATACTTAGCTGGTGACCGTGGTCAGGGCGCATCGGAATGGAGCGGTTTTCTGCATGCTGCAGCTCTGTGGCTAACTTGATGATCGTAAATAAACTGGCGTCGCCAGCCAGATGGTCAGCCTCAAAGAAATTGCCTGCCGGGTCTCTCTGAGTGCTTCTCAGGTGCAGAAAATATATTCTCGAGCCAAATTCCCGGAACATTTTAGGCAGGTCGTTTTCTTTACGGGCACCATAAGAACCTGTGCAGAAGCATAAGCCAATATTCGGGCAGTCGGTATTTTCAAGCATAGCCCTGATATGATCCGCATGACTCATGATGCGCGGCAGGCCCAGGACCGGGAAAGGGGGGTCATCCGGGTGGATGGCCATCTTTATTCCGGAGGCTTCCAGCGCGCCGGAGATTTCATTTAAAAATAAGAACAGATGCTGCTGGAGTGTCTGTTCATCGATGCCCTCGAACTGACGCAGTAAAGCCAGGATATTTTCTCTGGAAAAAGCTTCCTTGCTGCCTGGCAGTCCCTGCATGCAGCTTTTTGCCAGCTCAGCACGCTTTGTTTCACTGAGTCCGTCATAATAAGCCCTGGCAGCGGCCGTCTGCTGCTGCGAATAATCTTTTTCCGCGCCAGGCCTTTGCAGGATAAACAGATCGAAGGCCCTGAAGGCATCCCACTGAAAGCGCAGCGCGGTGCCTGTTTTAGTGGGGTAGTGCAAATCGGTACGTAGCCAGTCCAATACCGGCATAAAGTTATAGGTGACGACCTGGATACCATTTGCGCCCAGATTGTGCAGGCTGATCTTATAGTTCTCAATCCACTGTTTATAGTTGCCGCTTCTCTTTTTAATATCTTCATGAACCGGCAGTGATTCTACGACTTGCCACACCAGGCCGGCCGCTTCGACTTCATGTTTACGCTTTTTGATCTGCTCATCTGTCCAGATCTCTCCAACAGGAATATGATGAAGGGCTGTTACAACACCCGTACAGCCCGCCTCAGAAATATCCCGCAAGCAAACACCGTCCTGGGGGCCATACCAGCGCATTGTTTTCTGTAACATAATTTTGATTTTTATTTTGAACTGCAAAAGTAGCTCCCGTCTGCATATTCTATGACGGATCAGCTACTTTTTACTTTACTTTTATCTTTTTTATTTATAACTTGAACTGCTGCTAAACGCCGCCATAAACGGTATATCCACCGTCGACGGTTACCGTAATGCCTGTTACAAATTTGGAAGCGTCACTAAGCAGGTAAATAAGGGCTCCGTTGAGCTCTTCCGGCTGGCCAAACCTGCCATAGGGAGTCGCGTTGATGATCTTTTCGCCACGCTGCGTGAGTGTCCCGTCTTCATTTGTTAACATCCTGCGGTTCTGTTCGGTCAGGAAAAATCCCGGTGTTATAGAATTTATGCGGATCTTGCCTGCATGGCGGGTCGCTGCTTCTACGCCCAGCCACTGTGTATACTGGTCGATCGCTGCCTTACCCATACTGTAACCCAGTACCCGGGTCAGAACTTTTTTGGAACTGACCGAGGAAATATTGACAATGCTCCCGCCAGTTTCCCGCATGGTAGCTCCCAGGATATGTGTGGGTACAATGCTGCCCCACAGGTTCAGCTCCAATGCTTTTTTAGTGCCTGCGATATTCAGGTCAAAGATATCCTGTTCAGGCAGTAATAATGCTTCCGGTACATTGCCGCCGGCCGCATTGACCAGCCCGTCAATTTTACCGTAAGCCTCCAGGATCTGGTCTCTGGCAGCAGTTAATTGTGCTTCATCCATTACATCTGCCTGGATGGCCAGTGCCTGTCCGCCAACTGCTTCTACCTCGTTTTTTTTGCTTTCCAGGCGTTCCTTGTTGCGGCCGATGATGACCACTTTAGCACCTGCCGCTGCGATGGCCAGGACAAAGGAGCCGCCCAGTATTCCGGTTCCCCCGGTAACGACGACCACCTTGTCTTTTAAAGAAAATAAATCCATTGTAAAACTGTTTATTGTTTGTTTGAATAGTGTTTGAAAAGTTAACCTCCGGACTGCGCTTAATGCTTTGCAATCCATTTGCCGTGCTGCAACCAGTTCTTTAAGCGCCCCAGCCAGTCATCGGGAGAATGCTTGTTGTGGCCCCCGAATCCATGCCCGCCATTCTGGTACATATGCAGCTCCACGGGTACTTTATGTTTTTGTAAGGCCTCGGCATAACGCAGGCTGTTGGCAGGAGGCACTCCCGGGTCGTCGTTTGCCAATACGATAAATGTAGGCGGGGTGCTGTCCGTTACCTGCAATTCGCAGGAGAATTCACGGGCGAGCGCTTCATCCGGGTGTTCACCGAGTAAGGCATTTTTGCTGCCTTTATGGGTAATATCCTCCTGCATGGAGATCACCGGATAGCCCAGTATTGAAAAGTCTGGTCTAAGTGATATGTTGTCAGGATGCGCGGCTCCCAGAACATCTTTTGTATATAATGTAGAAAGGCTAGCTGCCAGGTGCCCGCCGGCAGAAAAGCCCATGATGCCGATTCTTGCCGGATCTACATTCCAGTGCGTGGCCTGGCTTCTCACCAGGGCTATGGCGCGTTCAGCGTCCATAAGCGGACCCACAGACTTATTTTCCATGATCTGATCGGAAGGTAATCTGTACTTAAGTACAAATGCAGTGATCCCCCAGCTGGCTAACCGTCTTGCAATTTCTGTCCCTTCGAGATTAAAGGCCAGGATCTGATACCCGCCACCCGGGCAGATGATCACTGCTGTATGGGCATTTATTCCGCCGGTAGGCTTAAAAACGGTCATGGTGGGCTGACTGACCTTGCTGATCCGGATTACGCCGTCTTTGCCAGGCGTGGACAACTCTTTATATTCGGCAGACGGGATGCTGCCTGGGATTTTCTGATCGTATAACGAAATCACTTGCTGTGCCTTTAAGGTGTTAGAGGATAAACAGATGCCTAAAATCAGGCAGCCTGCAGTTAGTCCGCTGACCAAAAGTAAAAAAGACTTTTTCATGCGTTTTCTTTATTGAAAAGTAATGATACAGTTAAAGATCCGTCACAAGCTTGTAGCGGGGCACCAGCGATTTCATGATCAGCCAGGCGATCAGATAAGCCACTGAGCAGATAGCGAACATAATAGTATAACCGGTCTGTATGTGTCCTACCTTGTCGTAAGCGTCAAAGATCCAGCCACCGATCTTGCTGATTACCACGCCACCGATACCTCCTGCCAGGCCGCCGATACCTGTTACGGTGCCTACTGCTTTTTTAGGGAACATATCAGAGACGGTGGTGAAGATGTTGGCCGACCAGGCCTGATGGGCGGAAGCGCCGATACCGATGAAAAATACCGGGATCCAGTAGCTGATGTGGCCCAGGGGCTGCGCCAGCAGTACTAAAAGGGGAAACAGGGCAATGATCAACATCGCCCGCATACGGCCATCGTATGGAGTATGCCCTTTATCAATAAAGTATTTGGGAAAATATCCGCCGCCGATGCTGCCAAACATGGTCATGGAATACAGCACTGCCAGCGGGATCATAATGGCCGTTCCGTTAATGCCGTACTGGTCATTGAGGTAGGCGGGTAGCCAGAACAAAAAGAACCACCATACGCCGTCTGTCATAAATTTGCCTATCGCAAAAGCCCAGGTTTGGTTATAACCCAGCAAGGTACTCCATTTGACTCTTTTTTCTTCCTTGGCCTGAGCCTGATCCTGAGCTACGCCGTCAGAGATATCGTCGCTATTGATGTAAGCCAGTTCTTCGGCTGATAACCGTTTTTGCTTTTCTGGTTTATCATAATAGATATACCAGAATATAAGCCAGAGAAAACCCATGGCGCCAATGGAGATAAAGGCTGCCTGCCAGCCCCAGTGAGTCTCGATCCAGGGCACGGTCAGCGGCGCCAGTACGGCACCGATATTCGCTCCGGAGTTGAATATGCCCGTTGCATATGCCCGGTCTTTTTTAGGGAAATATTCTGCTGTGGCTTTAATGGCAGCCGGAAAGTTACCTGCTTCGCCAATAGCCAGTACCGAGCGGGAGACAAGAAATCCAAATACAGAGATGGGGAACAGTGTAAGGCCAAAGAAGCCAAAGAAGGTGACCAGCTGCTGGCCCATGGGGATGGCCAGTGCATGCAGCATGGCGCCAAGCGACCATATAATCAGGGCCCAGCTATAGCCTTTTTTGGTGCCGATCTTGTCGATGATCCTCCCGGCAAATAATAAGGCGATGGCGTACACAAACTGAAATATAGCCGTAATATTGGCGTAATCCGTATTGGTCCAGTGGTATTCTTTAGATAAGGTAGGCTGTAGTAGGCTGAGCACCTGCCTATCCAGATAGTTAATGGTTGTAGCGGCAAAGAGCAGTGCACATATAGTCCACCGGTAACCTCCCACTTTCTTCTGTACTTGACTTGTCATTCTTTAATTTTTAATAGTTTGGGTAAGTGCCAGGATTTTTTTCGTTGTATTGGTGAGTGTCTGATAGTCTTCGTTCTCTAAAACAGCTTTTGTGATCAGCTTACTGCCCATGCCCACAGCTGATACGCCTGCATCAAACCAACTGCGAATATTCTGTTCTTCCAAAGAGACTCCACCTGTTGGCATAAAAAGCAGGTCTGGGAATAAGGGCTTGATGGCAGAGAGGAAAGAGGGGCCTAGCAGACTGCCGGGAAATAATTTGACAAAGCCTACACCATTTTGTTCTGCCAGATTGATCTCAGAGGCGCTCATGCAGCCGGGAATCCAGGTAAGGTTATGTTTTTTTACATAGTCACTGATCGGCTGGTAGTAACAAGGCGAGATTAAAAAATCTGCACCTGCCTGGTGATAAAGCTGAGCGTCTGCTTCATTTTTAATGGTGCCGATGCCTAACAGCATGTCGGGCATGGAAGCGTCTCTAAGTTCGATCATTGCCTTGAAATTATCCAGTGCCTGGGCACCTCTGTTGGTATATTCCACTACGCGTATGCCCGCAGCATATAATGCCTGCAGCGTAGACAAAGAAACTTCTCTGCGTGAGTGAAAATACAGCGGTAATATACCCTGACCTGAAATGCGGTCAAAGATTTCTTTGGCGGAATGTTTAATACTTGCCATAATTGTATAGCGGTTTAATGCGTTGAGATTAAGTGAAGTGATTGAATCCTTTGCCGGACGGCTTCCATTGTCTGGCGGGTATGGTCGCCATTTTCGTAGAACTTTCCGGTAGCAGCAGCAGTGGCAAAATCAACAGTCTGCTGGCCGGTGAGCTGATGGAAGGTGCCGTAGAGCAGGCCTGCCATAAAGCAGTCCCCGGATCCTGCCCGGTCAGTAATGCCGCTGTAATCCTTCTGGGGAGAAGCGTAAAGTTGCCCCTGCTGGTAAAGGGTGCCAAAATAACGGACATCCTGCTCAGTACCCGGCGTATTAAAGCGGAAGGTATATCCCACCTGGCGGCAGGCAGGGTAAGCAGCTATTACTTTTTCGGCGCTGATCCTGGCAAAGCCGGCCAGGGTCTCTGGATCCATCGTCTGGTCTGCACCCGCTTCGGGGGCAATGCCCAGCATCTGGCCTGCTGCCCAGATATTTCCCATGATAAAACTGGCTTTTTGGGCGATGGCAGGAATGATCTCAATGGGTGTTTTCCCATATTGCCATAGCTTTGAGCGGTAATTTAAATCCAGCGATACCGGTATTTGTCGTTGATAAGCCTGCGTGACCAGCTCCAGACAGGTATCTGCGGCTTGTTGTGATACAGCCGGAGAAATAGCGGTCAGGTGCAGGTGGTCCACCCCTTCAAGATAGCTGTCAAAGTCGATATCCCGGGGTGCTAAAAAAGAAAAGGACGAAAAGGCTCTGTCATAGGCGACCCCGGCACTTTTTAAATCCTGGCCTGGAGTCAGATAATAGGCACCAATGCGACCGGTCTTAGTAATGATTTTGCCTGTGTCAACATTTGCACTGGACAGATATGCTTTTAGCAGATCGCTGACGGGACTCTCGGGCAGGGCTGTGCCCAGGCTTGCCGGCTGTCCCCAGCCGGCAAGTGCCATAGCCACGTTGAGCTCGGCGCCCCCTACATAAGAAGACAGATTGCCGTTGCCGGGCCAGCCAGGTTCAGGAGAAAGCCTGAGTAATAATTCACCAAAACAAAGGATTTGCTGCATCCGCACTTGTTCTAATTTAAATAAGAAAATATTTTATCGGTTTATTTGTCTTTCAGTAAATGCGACCAGCCAAAATAACGGGCGGCATTGTTAAAACAGATATCCTTAACGACCTGGCTGATCCAGTCCAGCTCTTCATAAGGAAGTTCTCCGTTTTCTACTTCATGACCGAACAAATTACAAAGAATTCTTCTAAAATACTCATGTCGGGGATAAGAAAGAAAACTTCTGGAGTCTGTCAACATCCCGACAAAGCGGCTTAGCAGTCCCATATTGGATAAGGCATTCATCTGGCTGATCATGCCTGTTTTCTGATCCAGAAACCACCAGGCAGCGCCAAACTGAATTTTCCCCACGGTAGCCCCGTCATTGAAATTACCGGCCATCGTGGCAAAGATCTCATTGTCGGCGGGGTTCAGATTGTATAATATTGTTTTTGTCAGTTTCCCGCGGTCATCTAAAGTCCTTAGAAATTTGGAGAGGGCAACCGCTTGTTTGAAATCACCAATGGAATCACATCCCACATCGGCGCCCATTTGTTGTAACAGACGTGTGTTATTGTTGCGCAGGGCTCCTAAATGATATTGTTGCACCCAGCCTTTTTCATGATCCCACTCGGCAAACGCCAGCAGCAAAGCTGATTTAAATTTACGGCGTTGTTCATCTGAAACGGCTTTGCCGGCACGTAACTCATTGAAAACGATTTCAATCTCCCCCGTTGAAAAATCTTCCGCGTAGATCTGTTCCAGACCGTGATCAGACACACTACATCCCATGGAATGAAAGAAATCATGCCTGCTTTTAAGCTGGGCGGTGTATTGCTGGTAGGTCTGGATGGAGCTGCCGGTTACTTTTTCCAGTAATTCTACAAAGGAGACAAACGCTTCGGGGTTTTCTGTCGTCATCGCTTTATCCGGGCGGAAGGCGGGAAGCACAGCAATTTCAAAGCCATCGTCTTTTAACTGCTGATGATAGCTGAGATCGTCAGTCGGATCGTCCGTGGTACAAACTGTTTTGACGCCCATTTTACGAAGCAGGTTCTTTACGCTGTAAGCCGGTGTCTGCAAAAGGGCAGTGGCTTTCTCATAGATCTCGTCTGCTGTGTTTTCGTTCAGCAGGGTCGTAATCCCAAAATAACGCTGCAGTTCAAGATGCGTCCAGTGATAGAGCGGGTTACGCATGGTATAGGGCACGGTTCTGGCCCAGGCAAGAAATTTTTCTTTGGAAGATTTGTCTCCTGTCATATAGGACTCGTCGATACCGTTGGCCCGCATGGCCCTCCATTTATAATGATCCCCGCCCAGCCAGGCCTCTGTGATATCTGTGAATTGATAGTCTTCGGCGATCTGCTTGGGAGAAAGATGGCAATGGTAGTCAATAATAGGCATTCCTGCTGCCGACTCATGGTAGAGCTTACGGGCAGTCTCACTTTCTAACAGGAAGTCCTTGTCTAAAAAAGGTTTCATCTGTCTGTTTTTACTTTTGAAGTCCTTTGTCTTGCCAGCAGTATCTTTTATTTCTGGTACTGCAGTAAGCAGCAGGACAAGTGTAAGAAATTAAAATGATCGTCAGTAGCTAATGACGATTTGTTATTTATGGTCAGCAATTTACAAAACATACGAGTACCATTTTAGGGACTGGTGGTATTTATTTACGCAACCGTTACCGGAAAATTCGCGGGTGACCTTATATTTGATTATATTTGTTACACGCCTAACGCGCCTTTATCATGAAATTTGAACCTGTTACTATCAAACAAATGGCCCGGGACCTCAATCTGGGGATCTCAACGGTATCCAGGGCTTTGCACGATAGTCACGAGATCAGTGAAGAGACTAAAAAACGGGTAGTGGCCTATGCCAGGAAGCTTAATTATATTCCGAATCCCATAGCGCTGAGCCTCAGGGCAAAGCGCAATAGATCCATTGGTATTTTGATCTCCCAGTTTAATAATCCTTTTTGTTCTCAGGTGGTACATGGGATGGAATCGGCCTTCTATAAGGAAGGATACCAGGTTTCTATCGTGCAGACCAATGAATCGACGGAAAAAGAGGCAAAAGCGCTCCAGTATCTATCCTCTCGCGTAGACGGACTGTTGGTGTCTATCTCTTCTGAAACAAAAAATACAGACCATTTTAAGGACCTTTATGAAAAAGGGATGCCCATTGTCTTTTATGACCGGGTATGCAGGGATATACAGACCCATATGACACTCTCAGATAATTACCGCGGGGCTTATGAGGCGACAAGGCACCTGTTAGCCCAGGGCTGTACCCGGATCGGTTTTTTAGGAGGAGCTGCTACACAGCCCATTGTGCAGGAGCGTAAAGCCGGTTATATCACTGCCTTACAGGATGCGGCGGCGACCATTGATGAAAAGTGGATCCATTACTTACCTAAAGGCGGCGTCCATTATGTGGAGACAGAAGTTGCTATGGATAGACTTATGCGTCTGCCGAAGTCCAAGCGTCCGGATGGATTACTTACCTGTTGGGACAAGGTGACGGCCGATGCTTACCGGTATCTGAGACGCCATGAAATCTCTATGCCGGATGAGGTCGCGCTGATCGGCTTCTCTAATTTTCCCCTGACGGATTTTATGACGCCTTCTTTATCGGTCGTGCAACAGCAATCGGAAAAATTGGGGGAGGTAGCCGCGGGGCAGCTGCTGGCACTGTTGCAATCCAAAAGAAAACCTGCGCGGTTCCAGACGGAAGTCCTGATGCCGGAAATTATCATTCGTGAGTCTTCCACAAGGTTAAATGCCGACAGGGCGCAGCGCGAACAAAGTAAAAGACGGATAAAGAACATTAAACGTGGATAATCCGTTTATTGGCATTCAAAAAATCCTTCGTTTTAAGAGGTAGTCGGGGCAGAAAAGAGCATTGGTGTCTTCACAGCTAGTTGCCTTGTCTAATATTTATTTCAGAGTTTAATATTACCTTTTACCTATTAGCCTGAATGGCGAACGATCAGCTCTGTATTCAGTACCTGAACGAAGGGCTTCCAAGCCAGGCTTTCGTTTCGGATTTGCTGTACTAGCATTTCTGCTGCGACCTGTCCCATCTTTTTAACAGGTTGGTTTACCGTAGTAAGTGGCGGATCAATGTACTGAGACATACTGTTATTACTGAAGCCCGCTACTGCCACATCTTCTGGTATCCGTATGCCTTTGGACTTTAGTAACTGAATCACTTCAATGGCTGTTGGGTCATTCACAGCAAATAGTGCATCCGGGGGAGAAGCCAAACTGAGTAATTCGTCCAGAATCTTAGCGATCTGGTGCATAGTCAGATCAGAAGTCCGGATCAGTTCATCTTCATGCGCAATATCATATTTTCTCAGTGCGGCCTTATAACCTTCTTTTCTTTTGTTACTAATAAGTAAATGGTCTGGGCCACTGATATGCGCAATTCGTTTTCTGCCACTGCTGATAAGGTGTTCCACTATTTTAAAGGCTCCGTCATAGTCATCTACTATGACACAAGGCGCATCAAGCTGGTCGCAGACTCTGTTAAAAAAAACCACCGGGATACCTTTTCTTTTAAAAGCACTGAAATGATCGAAATCCTTTGTCTGTCTGGTAATGGAGACAATTAAGCCATCTACTCGATTGGCCATCATTATCTTTGTGTTGTCGACTTCCATTTGATAATCCTCATCGGAGTAGCTGATTATCAAATGATATCCTTCTTTTTTGGCGACTTCTTGTGCACCACTAATGGCTATTGGAAAATACGAGCCGATGATCTCGGGTACGATGATGCCAATGGTTTTACTGGATTGTTTAACCAGGCCCAGCGACAACAGGTTTTTCTGATATTCCTCACGATGCGCCAATTCCAGAACTGCTTTCCTGGTTTCCGATTTCACACTTGGATGTCCCGTAAGGGCACGCGATACAGTCGATTTGGATATCTGCAGCTCCCGTGCAATATCCATAATTGTGATCTGATGTCTTTTCATCGGGACGTTCCACTTTTTTTGTCAACAAATATAAATAAATGAGCCTATTTCTCACTTTTTGGGAACGCTCCCATAAAGTGGGAGCGTTCCCAAAAAAAATAATAAAAAATTATAGCTTTTTTAAGGCAAATTATTTCAAAATTTGTTACGTGCCAAACAATCAGCGTAAAGAGGCAAGCCCAGATATAAAAAAATGGCCCTTTGCAGCTGTGACTGATCGGATGGAGATAGTAAAATGAAATAATAAAACGAACCGAAAAAAATAAAGGCTGTGATTGATACTTCTGTCATTTTTGTTTTTACTGCTTTTATCATCGTTGTGGGCTTTCTTTTCTCGAGAACAGGAAGGGATCTGAAATCTTTTTTTGCGGGAAGCGATGAAGTTCCGTGGGTAATTGCCGGGTTATCTCTGTTTATGAGTTTTTTCAGTGCAGGCACTTTTGTGGCATGGGGTTCTATTGCTTATAAAAGTGGCTGGGTCGCAATAAGTATGCAATGGACCATGGGCCTTGGGGCGCTGATTGCGGCTATATGGATAGCGCCCAGGTGGAAGGCTGCCGGAAATCTGACGGCTGCGGAATTTATAAAAGAGCGTTTAGGTATAAAAGTGCAACAGGTTTATATATACATTTTTATGCTGGTCTCTTTATTAATAAAAGGTTCTGTGCTGTATTCTGTGGCGATATTGGTGAGCGCTTCCCTGGGTTATCCGTTGGGCTATACAACCTTGATACTTGGTATCTGTATGATTGCCTATACTGCAACAGGCGGCCTTTGGGCGGTAATGATCACGGATATCCTTCAGTTCACTGTGTTAACTGCGGCGGTACTCATCCTGATACCGCTTTCTTTTAAAGCGGTAGGAGGGTGGCATCAGTTTTTAGATAAAGCGCCTAGGGATTTTTTTCATCTGACCAGTGCGGAATTTTCCTGGGAGTTTTTACTGGCCTTTGCCTTATATCATATTGCCTATATCGGTGGTAACTGGACTTTCGTTCAACGATATACCAGCGTACGGTCGACAAAAGCAGCATCGAGGGTGGGCTATCTGTTTGCGGCGCTCTACCTGATCAGCCCGGTTGTCTGGATGATGCCGCCGATGATTTACCGTGTACTCAATCCTGCGCTTAGCGGATTGCAGTCAGAGGGCGCCTACCTGTATATCTGTAAACAGATACTGCCTGCCGGACTGTTAGGACTGATTTTGACAGGGATGTATTTTTCTACTTCGGCTTCGGCAAATACGACTCTTAATGTGACAGCGGCCGTTTTTACTAATGATATTTACAAAAATATCATTAATCCGGGAGCTACGGACCGGCGGCTAATGCAAGTAGCCAGAGGATCTTCCTGGATTTTGGGGCTGGGAATGATTGTGATCGCCTTGGTAGTTCCGGCTATTGGTGGTATCGTTTCTTTTATATTGAGCGTTGCATCCATTACCGGTGGCCCCTTGCTGCTGCCGCCGATATGGGCCTTGTTCTCTAAGAGGTTGACTGGTAAGGCGACACTAGCTATTACTGTGTTTTGTTTGTTGATGAATATTTTTATGCGGCTTATTTTCCCTTTTCTTTACGGCGAGAAGGTCAGCACTGCTGCCGAAATGTTACTGGGAGTATTGTTGCCCTTTTTCTTATTGCTGTTTTTTGAAATCGGGGCCGCGGCCCGGGGGCTTGGCGGGGCACCGCAATATGAGAATTATTTGGAAATCTGCAAAAAAAGGAAAGACGCAGCTAGGATCAATGCAGCTTCACAAAAGGAAAGCGTGGGACTGGAGCAAAATCTTTTCGGATTAAAAATGCTGGCGTTTTCCCTGTTTTTCGTCGCCCTGCTTATGTTTGTGATCAGTTTTTTTGTAAAGGATATAGGACGATGGCTTTTAATCACTGCGGCCTTATTGGTGCTGCTCACCGGATGTATCCCCCTTATGGCGTTTAAACGAAAGCGAGGCTTATCTACGCCAGGAACATTATCTAAACACTAAAAAATAAGAACAGGTATTTATGTATAAATCGGAAGATGTAGGAAAAGGTATGCGTACCCATAAAAACATTGAACTGCGCGCAGATCTGGTTGTGGCGGGAGGCGGTATGTCCGGGGTTTGCTGTGCTATTACTGCCGCCAGGGCTGGCATTCATGTGGTCCTTGTGACGGACAGGCCGGTGCTGGGCGGGAATGCTTCTAGTGAAGTCAGGCTTTGGATATTGGGGGCTACTTCACATATGGGTAACAACAACCGGTGGTGCCGGGAAGGAGGTGTTATAGATGAGATCTTAATTGAAAATCTATATAGAAATCCGCAAGGTAATACGTTGATTTTAGATACCATCCTTTTGGATAAAGTCAGCCAGGAGGAAAACATCACGCTACTCTTAAATACGGCAGTTTATACGCTGAAGATGAAAGATGAAACTATAGTAGATTCGCTGACCGCTTTTTGCAGTATTAACGGCACGATATATACCATGGCGGCGCCTTTGTTTTGCGATGCTACGGGGGACGGTATTGTCGGATTTATGGCCGGAGCTGCTTTTAGGATGGGTGCTGAAGGGCGATCTGAATTCGGAGAAAAATTGGCCCCGGCAGAACCCACGGCGGATTTGTTGGGACATTCGATGTATTTCTACTCTAAAAGAACTTCCCATCCTATACAGTATGTTCCGCCGTCATTCGCGCTGCGGGACATTGCAAAAATACCGCGGTACAGGGATTTTAAAGTGGGAGAAGATGGATGCCGTCTCTGGTGGATTGAATATGGCGGTCAGTTAGATACTATTTACGACGCGGAAAAAATTAAATGGGAACTCTGGCGGGTGATCTACGGCGTATGGGATTATATTAAAAATTCCGGGAAATTCCCAGATACGGAGAACCTGACCTTGGAATGGGTGGGGACGATTCCCGGAAAAAGAGAATCCAGAAGGCTGGAGGGAGATTATATCCTCAGACAGTCCGATATTGTGGATCAACGGACTTTCGAAGATGCGGTAGCTTATGGGGGATGGGCCATTGATTTACATCCGGCAGAAGGGGTATACAGTTCGCTGCCCGGCTGCACCCAGTGGCACACTAAAGGGATCTATCAGATCCCTTACAGGTCCTTATACAGCAAGAATATTCAGAATCTTTTTATGGCCGGGAGAATTATCAGCGCCACCCATGTAGCTCATGGCTCTACACGTGTCATGGCTACCTGTGCACTCACGGGCCAGGCGGTAGGTATGGCGGCCACTATTTGCACAGAAAGGCAGATTTTGCCGGCTGGGCTGGCCGCTCAGTCTGTTATGGATGACCTGCAAAAAAGACTCCAACGGATCGGGCATTATATTCCCCGTGTCCCGCTTAGGGACGCTGAAAATCTTGTGAATGACGCCACGATCAGCGCCTCCAGCGAGTATCTTTTACAGTCGTTGCCCTTTGATGGACCGATGATTCCCTTAATTTATTCTGCCGCCCAGATGCTGCCGGTCAAGGACCAGATACCGGCATTTACTTTTCAATATGAAGCTACGGAAGATTGTGATCTGGTTGTGGAATTACGTACCAGCTTACAACCCTATAACCATACGCCAGAATATTGTCTGGAAAAGCTGCACGTTTCGCTGAAAAAGGGGGGTGGGGCTGCAACGCTTCGCTTTACCCGTCATACTGACAGTGTGCAATATGTATATATCTGCTTTATGAAAGATCAGCGGATCGCACTACGGGGGACTACACTTCGTCTCACGGGTATGCTGTCATTGTTTAACAGCTTTAATAAAGCGGTCTCAAATACCGGCCGGCAGGAGCCTCCTGTAGATGTGGGGATCGACAATTTTGAATTCTGGTGCCCTCAAAGAAGGCCGGGAGGGCATAATATTGCCTTTCATTTAGAGACCGCGCTGCATTGCTTTGCTCCGGAAAATATAGCTGGTCACAGCCTGCGCCCAGTCACCGCCCCTAATGCCTGGGTCGCCTGCCCGCAGGATCCTCTGCCTGCCATACAAATGAGCTGGCAGGCGCCGCAAACCATTAAACGGATCCGGGTCTTTACAGATACGGATTATGATCATCCGCTGGAATCATCTCTAATGGGGCATCCGGAATCCAGAATCCCCTATTGCGTCCGGGACTATGATATCTTGGATGAAAATGGTCTGCTACTGGGGCAGGCCAGAGATAATTACCAGTCTGTTAATGAATTTGTTTTTACAGAACCTGTTGTAACAAAAATGGTCCGGATTGAGTGCCGCCACCCCGAAAGTGGTGCTCCCGCGGCCCTGTTGCAGGTATGTTGCTACTGTTGCTGATAGCGGAGATGTCTAAAAAAATAAGTTGCTTAATTGTTATTATTAAAAATGAGTAAAAAATGAAAAAAATCTGGTTTTTCCTTGTTCTGTGTCACTTAATGCTTTTAGCTGTTGCGCAGCAAAAGCGCGGACTTTCTGGAATTGTCACCGATCAGGATAATAAATCTTTGTCTGGTGCCTACCTGAAGATCACTTCGGTAAACCAGACGGTGGTTTCTGACGGAACTGGACATTTCCGTTTTACAGATCTACCTGCGGGAACCTATGAAGTCGAGGCCAGTTCGGTTGGATATGACAGCCTGCGGCAAAAGATAATCTATGACGGAAATAGCGTAGTTGTACACCTGGCCTTACAGGCCAGTGATAATAGCCTGAACGACATTATTGTAGTGGGATATGGCCATCAGAAAAAAGAAGATCTGACTGCTGCCATATCTGTTGTAGATTCCCGGATGCTTAAAAACAGGCCGGTAACCAATGCCTTTGCGGCTTTGCAGGGAACTGCGCCGGGGCTCGTGATCACACGGTCTTCCGGGCAGCCAGGGAAAGAATATTATTCGGCACAGATCCGTGGTACTTCGTCTGTAAATGGTTCCAATGTCCTTATTCTGGTGGACGGGGTGGAACAGGCTTCCTTGTCTGCTATTGATCCCGATGATATTGCTTCTGTGTCTGTTTTAAAAGATGCGGCGGCAGCGGCTATTTACGGCAGCAAGGCGGCAGGCGGCGTAATATTAGTGACGACAAAAAGAGGACATATCGGTAAGCTCCGTGTTCAGTACGCGGGCCTGTACACGGTTAATAAACCTTATAACCGGCCACAAAGGATTCATTCCTGGCAGGAAGCTGAGATGCAAAATGAGGCATCGGTGAATGCAGGCCAGCGGGCTAGCTATACAGACGAGCAGATCCGCTGGCTAAAAAGCCCCGACACGGACTATATTATTAATCCTGCAACCGGTAATTATGACTGGTATTATGATTTTAATCAGGTGCCTTATATGATGCGTAAGACCACGATGCAACAAAATCATAATTTGTCAGTTTCCGGAGGCAATGCTTCGACTCAGTATTTGCTTTCTTTAGGTATGGTGGATCAAAACGGCGTTTTTAAAGTAGGCCCCGACGGGTATAAGCGCTATAATGCCCGCTTTAATTTTTCTACACGCTTTACAGATTGGTTGAGTCTGGATGCACGTATGGCTTATTACCAGACCAAGACCCTGTCACCGGCCATGGAGGTCGGAGGCGGCAGCGGCATACTATATAACCTCTATTCAATACGGACTGAATCCAACCAACTCCTATGCAGTAAGCAAACAAAATATTTATCGCAATAACGTGCAGTTTCTTGCAGATTATAGCTTGGATATAAAGGAACAACATCATTTTCATGTTTTAGGAGGATATCAGTTTGAAAACTACAGATCTGAGACTGTTGCTGCAACGGCGAAAAATCTTTCTTCTAATGATCTGTTTTCTTTAAACTTAGGGGACCCTACACAATATAGTGCCTCTGATGATATCAGCACCTGGGCAACCCAGTCTGTTTTTGCGCGTCTGAATTATAATTACAGGGAGAAATATTTTCTGGAAGCCACCATTCGCGATGATGGCAGCTCAAGGCTGGCACCAGGCTATCGTTACCAAAACTTTCCTTCTGTATCTGTAGGTTGGCAGGTTGCCAAAGAAGAGTGGTTTCATAAAGCAATGCCAGTTTTTAATCAGTTTAAACTGCGTGCCTCAGATGGCCGCTTGGGTAATTCTGATCTGAGTAATTTTGGAGATTATGACTATATCGCCCTGATCAGCAAAACCACCAGTGCCTATCCTTTTAACAACCAGAAAGTCTATGGTTATTATAACGCCACACTCGCCTCTCCGCAAAAGACCTGGGAGAAGATAGAGACGAAAAATATTGGTCTGGATATCGCAGTGCTGGACAACCGGCTGACCGTTTCCGGAGATTACTATATTAAAGAGAATAGTAACATGCTGGTGACCGTTAATACCACGGCGATGATCGGTCTAGGGACTTCTCAGTATAATTATGCGGCTTTAAAAACACATGGCTGGGAAATAAATGTCGGATGGAAGGATATCTTAGGAAAAGACTTCAATTACTGGATTAATGCTAACATAGCGGATAGCAAAAACGAAGTGACAAAATACCTCGGTAAATCAATCATCGCTGAAGGCGTCAATGGTGTGGTAGAAGGCCTGCCTATTAATACCATCTGGGGATATCAGGCAACCGGATTGTTTTCCTCTCAACAGCAGGTGGATGACTATGCCTTTATCAGCAATAATACTGGCCCCGGAGATATTATTTACAAAGATGTCAATGGAGACGGCAAAATCAACGCCGGAAAGGGAACCATAAAAGATCATGGAGATCTGGTAAATCTGGGCAGCACGACCCCGCGGTATACCTTTGGTTTTGATCTGGGGTTCAGTGTTCATGGTTTTGATTTCAGTGCATTTTTCCAGGGAGTGGGCAAGCGTGCGATGATTGTTAATTCGGCCTTCGTATTGCCGTTCGTCAGCAGTTGGCGCATGCCGAATCAGGATCAAATGGATTACTGGACGCCTGAACATATGGATGCGCGGTATCCCCGCCTTTATATGGGAGGCGGATCCAATACGCTTACCTCCAGTTGGTGGGTACAGAATACCGCTTATCTGAGACTGAAAAACCTGCAGGTAGGCTATACCTTGCCGGCCGGGATGACACGTAAGGCAGGAATAGCTGCTGCCCGGATATTCTTTTCAGGGCAAGACCTCTGGGAGACTTCTGGAATGTGGATTAAATATTATAATCCGGAGAATCCGACCAATGCATCTACTACTTATCCATTTTTCAGATCTTATGCGGTGGGTCTGAACCTCACCTTCTAATCTTTCTCTGACAGTAAAATTATATAAAATGTACTATCCTTTTGTCTCTAAAATAAAAATAATACTGCCTGTGTGCTGTATGGTAGCAGTGTTGTCCTGCAGTAAAAAGCTCGATCTTACACCGGAAACCACTTTGACTGACGCGGCCTACTGGAAGACTCCCAAGGACCTACTGGATGCCTGCAATACCTTATACAGCTCAATGCCGGTTATGGCCGGTGGCTATCAGGATAATTATTCTGATATTTCCTTTGCGGCCAAGGCAAATAGTATCAGTGATGGCTCCAGGCTGACGCCGGCTACTGCCAGTGAATGGTCGGGTAATTATACGCTTATCCGCCGCGCGAATACTATACTTGAAAAAGCACCGGGAGTTACCGGGGATTCCGCGAGCATCCAGAAAGCTAAAGGAGAGGCGTTTTTTTATCGCGCCCTTGGTTATTTTGAATTACTGAAACGCTTTGGAGATATCCCGTTAATTCTCCGGACCTTTGATATTACAGATACCCTTGTCAACGCGCACCGGACACCCCGGGCAAACGTAATAGCTTCTATTTATGCAGACCTGGACAAGGCGGCGGGCTACCTGCCTTCTGCCAGCGTGCAGCCGGCCGCAGAATATGGCCGGATCACATCCGGCGCTGCTCTTGCTTTTAAATCCCGGGTAGCGCTTTTTGAAGGGACCCGTGAAAAATTCTTTTCTTATGGCGACAGTAAAGCGGATCTGAGTATAGCAGTAGAGGTTTCTAAAAAACTGATACATAGTGACTTATATGATCTGTACACCTATGCGGCGAAACCAGACAGCAGTTATTTTTACCTGTTTCAGGTCGGTGCTGACGGCCGTGCCAACAAAGAAAATATCCTGGTCAGGCTATATGGACAGAATATGACCAATAGTATTTCCTACACTAATGTCTCCAGGGACCTCGAACAGGTAGCCATGTCGCCCACCAGAGAACTGATGGATCTCTATTTGTATAAAGATGGGTTGCCATTAGGCAAATCCTCTTATGAAGCGCCGCAGGAGAATACACGTTCAGAATTTCAGAATCGGGATCCCAGGCTGGGGATGACTGTTTTTAACCAGGGGCTCTGGTATTTAAATGCCTATTATATTCCGGATTTCAATTATACCATCACGGGTTATAAAACGGCTAAATGGTTTAATGCTACTGACTGGAACAACAAACAGGCTTTTACTGACTTTGCGGCCATCCGTTATGCAGAAGTACTCCTCAATTATGCTGAAGCAACATATGAGTTAAATGGCTCCATCAGCGACGAAGACCTGGATTTGACGATCAACCGCCTACGCGCGAGGGCGGGACTGTCTGTTAAACTAAGTAATGCCTTTGTCCGGCAAAATGATCTCTCGATGCGCAGCGAAATTCGCAGGGAAAGAACGGTGGAACTGGCCTTTGAAGGCATGCGTTATTGGGATCTGTTGCGTTGGAAAACGGCTGAGATCCAGCTGCCCAAGGCTGTACTCGGTATTCATTATTTTCCTGACGAGATGCCACTGGACAATAAACCGGCATTAGATCCTGATGGCTATATTATCGCAGAGGCAAAAGCTAAACGGGCGTTTGACCCTCAGAAGGATTACCTGTGGCCAATTCCTACAACAGAATTGGGCTATGATGAAAATATGACGCAAAATCCCGAGTGGTAAAGTGGGGATTTTGCTGCATTCTGAACATTTATAATCCTGTTTTTATTCAATAATCGATATGGAAGCCTCAGTTTTATACAGTTTGTGCGGACAGCGTTTAACGGCGATATTGAGAAGCCTGCTGTTATTTGGCCTGCTCATCTGCTTTAAGAATCATCCACGGGCGCAATCTGCATACAAAATCGATGTCGGTAAAGTTGCAGAAGAAGGGTCCAGAAATGAAAAAGTTACTGGCTTTCTAAAAATGGGAAGTGCCGTAAATCCGGATGGAGACCGTTTTTCCTATAACGCCAGCTATCTTACGAAAAACGGAGAACCATGGTATCCTGTTATGGGCGAGATGCATTTTTCCAGGGTACCGGCCCGTAACTGGGAAAAGGAAATTTTGAAAATGAAAGCCTGCGGAATTCAGGTGATTTCCACTTATATTATCTGGAACCATCATGAGATTATGAAGGGTAAATTTGACTGGTCGGGTAACCGGGACTTACGCAGCTTTATCAACCTTTGTCAAAAATACCATCTATATGTCTGGCTGCGCCCAGGTCCCTGGGTACACGCAGAGGTCAGAAATGGCGGATTCCCGGACTGGTTACTTCAGTCCGGTTGTAAACTCCGTAGCTCTGACCCTGCATTTCTTGGTTACGTAGACAGTTTTTTCCGGCAGATTGCAGAACAGTGCAAAGGGCTTATGTTTAAAGAGGGAGGGCCGGTCATCGGGGTTCAGATTGAAAATGAATTTGTCTTCAAGTCTCAGGCCGCTTACCGTTATATGCGCACCTTAAAGGAAATCGCGGTCCGAGCAGGTATGGATGTGCCCTATTATTCGGCTTTTGCAGAGGGGCCTGCTGGTCAGGATGAATTTTTATACATGATTGGCAGCTATCCGGACAGTCCGTGGAGCAGCAGCACAAAAAAGCTGTTTAAACCTGTATTCTTTATCCGGCCTCTGGAAAACGACGCGGATATCGGTGCAGATCTGCTAGGAAAAATCAATCGGACAGTCCGCAATACTTATCCGAAACTCAGTGCTGAGATTGGCGGTGGTATGCAGGTAACCTATCACAGACGGGTGGAGGTATCGCCTAGGGATGTGGGTGCGAATCTGCTTACCAAAATAGCCGGCGGATTAAACGCAGTAGGTTACTATATGTTTCACGGGGGGATCAATCCAGTAGGCACCACTACGCTGGAAGAGTCCAGAAGCAGCCAGTATCCTAATGACCTGCCTAGAATAAATTATGATTTTCAGGCGCCCATCGGCGCAATGGGGCAGTTGAGTGCCGCCTACGGGGAACTGCATTTACTGAATCTGTTTTTAGGCGATTTTGGTACGAGGCTGGCTCCGATGCCTGCTTATTTTCCCGAGGTCAGAAAAACAGATCTACATTCCACAGACACTGTTCAATGCGCTGTAAGGATGGACAGTAGCGGCGGCTTTATATTCGTATCGAACTATCAGCGATATGTCGATTTGCCGGCCGTCGCTGATTTTCGGTTGACCCTGACACAGAACGGTCACAGCGAAACGGTACCCCGAAAACCCATGGTTTTTCCGGCCAATGATTACGCTATCTGGCCTTATCATTTATTTATGGAAGGCGTGCACGTGAACTATGCAACAGCGCAGCCGCTCTGCATCCTGAAAAGCTCCGAGGTTGATACTTATGTCTTTTTCGGGCAAGAGCAGATGGCTGCAAATGTGCTGTTTAGTCTTGATAAAAACAGTTATAAAAGCTGTCACGTTATTCAAAACGGTCATTTTCAAGCCGCTGATGGATCTCTGCGGTGTACTTCGGAAAAGCCGGCGCTTTTTGAGCTTAGTGCCCGGAGCGGAAAAAAGGTACGTATACTGGTGATTCCCAGGGCAATGGCCATTCATGCCTATAAATTCAGGGAAGGGCATAAAGATATCCTGCTCGTTACTAAAGGGTATGCCTATCAGAGAGGAGATCAGATCAGAATAGGCGGCCTGGATAGTATTGGAACCGGTCTCGCTTTCCAGCTCTATCCTGCTGGCCATTCGCAGGTGCTCGCTTGTTCACACGCAGCACAGCTGCTAAAAGACGGTGCTGATGTTTTTGATCACTACCGACTGGAACCAGAGAGGAAGACAAAAGGCCGGTTACGTGTACGGGAGCAGGCTCCGGCAAAAACCGCTACAGACAGTTCAGCCAGGGCCTTTGAGCAATCCATTCTCCGAAGATACCGCCATGGTAAATATTTTAAGGCGTCTCAGCGAGGTCCTCTGTATCAGGCATTTTTCCATGATTTGCCCGGGCAGAAGAATTACCGCATCGACTACCAGTTGCCAGAGAATCCGCTGATTCTGGACTGGATGATGAAAATCGCTTATACAGGAGATGTTATGGCCTTGTTTGATCAGCGTCAACGACTTGTGTACGATCAATTTAATTATAATGGAAACTGTGATTTTTCTCCGGATTATCTGACTAAGTCCTCAAAGGGCTCGCTGATGTTACAATTACTCCCAGGTTATACAGGGATGGATGTATTCTGGGAGGATAACTTTTCGCAAAAAAACACTATTCCGGCTGGCCTGACAGGCCTGCAACACCTGTCTTTGTTACCAGTTTATGAATTCAGCCTGCAGGTACGGGAAGCTAAAGATTTTTAAAACCATAAATTTTTTATTATGCGTCATTTTTTACTACTCTTTCTGCCTTTTATCTTGCTTAGGTCAAGTAATTTGAAGGCACAGAATCTTATTGTAAACCCAGGTTTTGAAGCAGGGGAGCTGCCCCCCTGGACCGTCTGGCATCCCTCAGGAGGCGGAACGCCGGTTGTTGTTAATGAAGAGCCCTACTCGGGCAGCTACGCGGTTAAACTAAGCGGGGGGCAAAGCAGTATTGAGCAAATCGTCACTGGTCTGAAACCCTGGACACGCTATACCCTGACAGCCTATATCAAAGTCAAGTCGCCCGGAAGCCTGGTAAAGCTCGGTGCAAAAAATTACGCTTCGACACAAAGTACTACGGTATCTATTACGGATACCACCTATCAGCCTTATCATCTTTCTTTTGTAACAGGGGGCGCCAACACTAAAGCCACCATTTATTTTATAGTGAGTGATACCAGTATTGCCTATGGGGACGATTTCTTCCTGGAGAATACTTCGCCTTCGGGAAGGACCACTTATTTTGTGGATGATGTCAATGGAGCGGATAGCAATTCTGGGCTAAGCCCCTCTACGGCCTGGAAAAGTCTGTCTAAAGTGAACGCCACCGTGTTTTATCCAGGGGATAGCCTCCTGTTTAAAAAAGGGGGCTACTGGAGCGGTACCCTGCATCCGCAGGGGGAGGGGAAGGCTGGAGCTCCTATTGTAGTCAGCAGGTACGGAAGCGGAGACCTGTATCCAGTTTTTAATGGCAATGGAGCCCTGAGAACCGTCTATATCAGCAATCAGCAGTATTTTGAGATCATGAATCTGGAAGTGACCAATCCGGTGAATTCGGGCACGACAAAAAGGGGAATTGAAGTCGAAAACACAGATCGAGGTGTATTGACTCACATAAAAGTGATGAATAATTATGTACATGATGTCTATGGAGACAATGTGAAAGGCCAGAATGGCAGTATCGGTATTATGGCAGTGGTTCGCAAAAAGAGCTATAGCCAGGTGCCTTCCTGGTTCGATAGCTTGAACATTGAAAATAATGAGGTTAAAAAAGTGAACAGGACCGCCATTGGAACGAGCTCTGACTGGCGCTGTAACCCCGTATGGGGGTGTAATTCCGGTACCGGTTACTATCCAACTACTCACTTGGTTATCCGCAATAATTATGTAGAAGATGCGGGTGGCGATGGTATTGTTCCCATTGTGGCCGACGGAGCCCTTGTTGAATATAATATTGTCAATGGCGCTAATATAAACTCCGGGACTGCAAATGCGGGTATATGGTGCTTTGACTGTAACAACACTGTATTTCAGTTTAATGAAGCTTATAATGTGAAGACCGCCATTGACGGAGAGGGATATGACGTTGATTTCGGTCAGGACAGCACCCTTTTTCAATATAATTACAGCCACGATAACGAAGGCGGTTTTATGTTGCTTTGTACAAATGTAGAAGGAGCCAATACTAACGCGGTGGTACGTTATAATATTAGCCAGAATGATCAGTACCGGATTTTGATTTTAAACGGAAATGTCCAGAATGCCCGAATTTATAATAACACCATGTACCTGCCAGAAGGATCCACAACAAGGCCTATTGTTATCGACAACTGGGGAGGGACATTTCCGCATAACGTATATATTCAGAATAATATTTTCTACCTAGGTTCTGCCGGTAACTGGCAAGACTGGGATTCTATTACCGGAGATAAAGTATTTGACTATAATATTGTTTATGGCGCGCATACAGCCGGAGAACCTTCGGGCATGCATAACCAGACTGCAGACCCGTTGCTGGGAGCGCCGGGGACGGGAACAACAGGTATAAGGACCGATTCGGGCAATCAATTTGGCAATGTGGACGGTTATAAGCTGACCGGCAGTTCTCCCGCTATCGGGGCGGGCCTGTTAATGGCAGATAATGGCGGCAGAGACTATTGGGGTAATCCTGTGTCAGGTAGCCAGCCGCCGGATATTGGCGCCTTCAGCAGCAACGATCTTTTTGAATTGGGACAGCTTCAGCTGAATAGAACAGGCAAGACGGCCGTGTTAGAATGGACCAGTCGTGAAGATAAGAGTATCGACAAATACGTGGTTGAAGAAATAAAAAACGAGAAACCATCATTGCGACAATACGGCATTTTGGCTCGTGGGTACAAAAATAATTTGTACCGTTTGGCTGTCCATCCCGATGCAATAGGGCGGACATCATACCAATTAACTGCCTATGACCTTAGCGGCCGCAAACGCCAGGTTCGCTTTGCTGAAGCGCCAGCGTCTATGAAGCTGAAGCTCTGGCCTAATCCTGCAAAAAGGGGAAGCGCTCTTTCTTTGCAGATTCAGTCTCTCAACTGGGAGGGGCTGGCATTAGTGACACTGAATAGTATAAATGGTGGGCTACTGCTCCAGCAGCGGCAAATGATACATAAAGGAATGAATAAGTTTTCAGTTTTGTTACCCAGTCAGCTAAAAGCTGGTCTTTACACAGTCCGGCTCTCAGATGATAATCATCAAGCAATTTCCTCTTTTTTGATTCAATAGACATAAATAGTATATCATGAGACAACTCCTTGTACTTGTGCTCTGTTGTTTGTCAACGATGTTTTCTATGAAACCGATGGATGCACAATTGCCTGTAAACAAGGGTGGTGCCGCACCGGATACATTGGTTGTCCTGAAGGTGGATCAAAGCCCGGTGACAATGGATGAGCTAGGCTGGCATATAAACCGGTTGAGAACACAGTGCCGGATTTATTTTGAAAGATGTTATGGTGCCTATGGAGGAACGGATTACTGGGTACACGATTTCGGTGGTGAACGGCCGGCACAATGGCTGATAGCGGAGGCCTTGGATAGATTGCTGCAGGACCATGCACGGTTAAAACTTATGAAAAAATGGGGCGTTATGCCAACATTCAGCTTTAGCCATTTCAAGGCGCAGTTTGTACGAGAGCAAGACATCAGGCAGCATCAGTTAGCAGCCGGGAAAGTGATCTACGGTAACCGGTCCTTTTCGAAAACGGCTTACTATGATGACCTGCTCAGCAAGGGGTTCCTGGAGACAAGGCGACGGTGGCTGGCAGCCCACCGACCGGAAGACACCGTTTTAAAACAGCTGTATAGAGAATGCAGAGAAAGGGCCTTTAAACACCCGCCGACAATTGAGGTCAGGGTTGAAAAGAGGGGCCGGTCGGGCAATTCTACCCAAGAAGACCTGCGCTTTTTTCCACAGCACCGGAAGGCGGACGAATTATTATATCCTTCCATATTTGCCCGGCTTGACCAACTGACCCCGGATGGCCGGTGGACGGCGCCATTTGAAGATGAACAGGGCGATGTATGCCGTTTAAAATGCCTGCACATAAAAGATAACGGCTATATTGCCTACCAGGAGGTGAAAACAAATTTGATGAATTTATATGCGACTGCTGTATTGCAACATGAAGAAGCTGAAATTAAAAGAAATATTGTTGTACAAATAGACTCATTGGCTCTGAACACTGTAAGAAGCAGATTTTTCCGACTCTAATTATTTTTGTTATGTATTATGCGTTGTATAAAAAAGCAGACCCCCGTCATAGAGAAGGCGGAGTATGGTGGTGTATTAAAGCGGCCCGCCAGCGCTATCTGGCCTGCCTTTTTTTTGTTCTTGTATGGATGAATGCCGGGATGTTCTCGACACTATGGGGGCAGCTGAGTACACCGCGCAATCTGCTGCAGCACGCGGTGGCAGATCAAAACATACAGGCTTGTCTGTCCCGGATTAACAAATGGCGCAGAGGCTGGCGTGAGTCGTTGACCAGGCAGTTGACCGCGCTTCCGGCGACTATTAAAAAGCAGTTGGCAGATACGGCCGACCGGCAGCTTGAGTTTGACTGGCCGGCCTTACCAGCTTCCCTGTTTTTGGAATACAAGCAAAATGGTAACCGGTCGGATTTTGAAACAGTCCTTGCTAAAAGGCGCTCGGTATTGAGTAGCTTAGTTGTGGGCTATATGGTGACCCGGGAAAAAAGATATCTTCCACAGATCGTGAATGGATTATATGCGATCATGGAAGAAAGTACCTGGGTGCTGCCGGCTCATCTTACTTTACAGCAATCGGGCATCGGACTTCCTGATCCGGGAGATAAAATAATTGATCTGGGTTGTGCAATGACGGCCCCGCTGATTGCTTCCGTACAGTTTCTGATGCGGGATCAGTTAGACAGTATATCTCCGAATATCAATAAACGCATTGATCTGGAACTCGCTACTCGGATACTGAGGCCCTATTTAGAACGTACAGATTACTGGTGGATGGGTTTTCACGCTCAGAGGGTTAATAACTGGAATCCCTGGATCAACGCGGATGTGTTGTATACTGCTCTGCTGAATGAAAATAATCCGGCGATACTGGACCAGCTCTTAAATAAGATTATCAGGAGTACAGATATTTTTATCAATCAGTATCCGGCGGATGGCGGCTGCGATGAGGGAACTACATACTGGAGCCATGCAGGAGGCATGTTAGTCTATTTATTAAAGCTTTTGAATAGCGTCTCAGAGGGCAAGATCGGGTTTAAGAACGATACTTTGCTGCGCCATATGGCCAGTTATATTTATAAAATGCAGATCGCGGGTGACTATTTTGTCAATTCCGGAGACGCTGCACCAAGAACCCTTCCGTCTCCGGCCAAAGTGTATCTGTATGGAACGTTGTTTGATGATGATACTTTGAAAGGGTTTGGCGCCTATCTTGCCAGTCTGCAGAAGAGTGTATTGCCCGCCGATAACCTGCAGGATTTTATTATGACACTCGGCGTGTTTGACAGATTAAAAAAACACCCTAAGATAACTCCGCAGCCTGCTGTCAGCTGGCTGCGGGATCTGCAGGTGGTGACTGCAAGAAGCGGGGGCGGCTCGCAAAGAGGTATGTTTTTTTCTGCCAAGGGCGGTAATAACGGAGAAAGTCATAATCACAATGATGTAGGTAATTTTGTTATTTATGCCAATGGGCAGCCTGTAATTGTGGATGCGGGTCTGGGCGTCTATTCCAGCAAGACTTTTAGTAAGGAAAGGTATACCTTATGGCAGGTGCAATCCGACTGGCATAATGTTCCCGCCATCAACGGATATAGCCAGCAGGCGGGAAAGGAATTTAAGGCGGAAAAGGTCCTGTTTGACCAGAAGGATAAAAAAGTGATGTTTTCTATGGATATTTCTAAAGCCTATCCCGAAAAAGCAGGAATAAATTCGTGGAGCAGGGTATTTGTATTTAATCCCGATAATAGGTCCCTGGAGTTAACGGACCAATTTTCACTGTGCGGGGCTGTCAAACCCGGCAGACTTTTTTTATTAACTCCTTGCACTCTGGAGGAAAAGTTACCTGGTATCTGGATTTTTTTTCAGGATAAAGCAAAAACAAAGCCTTTAATGGAAATGTGTACCAGAGATTATAATGTGAAGGTAGAACAAAAGGTTTTGGATGATAGTCGGCTTCGGAATTCCTGGGGTGAAAAGCTTTTTCGCCTGGTACTTATCGTTAAGGATGTAGGTTTGAAGGGAAAAGAAAAAGTGACATTTCGAATGCCTACCATTCTGAAATAGCAGGGGAATGCTAAAACCTGCTTTTCTCTCTTTGTCGGATTCTGGTTTAACTGTCAACAAGACTGTAAGGTGCGGCATAGCTCCCAGATAAAACACGATTTAACTACAATTTTAAAAAAGAGAATGAATATTATTAATAAATTTTTGGCTCACGGGTGGCTCTGCTATTTGGCTGTTGTGTTATTTTTGTTTACAACGGTACATGCACAGCAAAGCGGAAGGTTTTATCCGGGTAAGGAATGGTTGGATAATGCAGGTGTTGCCATTAATGCACATGGAGGAGGGGTAATCTTTTATCAGGGAGTATATTACTGGTACGGGGAGCACAAAATTGCGGGCGTTAAAGGGAACAAAGCCTATGTTGGTGTTCATTGTTACAGCTCGGTGGATTTGTATCACTGGAAGGATCGGGGAGTTGCACTTTCTGTAGGTCAGGATACTTTGGCCAAGCTGACGGAGGGTTGTATCCTGGAGCGGCCCAAGGTGCTTTATAATAAAATGACCCGTAAATTTGTGATGTGGTTTCATTTCGAACCAAAGGGAATGGGATACAAAGCGGCACTTTGTGGAGTGGCAGTGAGTGACCATGTTTCAGGGCCTTTTCGGCTGGATCATGTAGAAAGACCGGACAGAGGATATTGGCCGCTTAATGAGCCTTCTTCTAGAACCGATCCGGCTGATACTCTAATCAGAAGAGATTTTGCGGTAGGCCAGATGTCCAGAGATATGAATCTTTTTCAGGATGACGATGGTAAAGCTTATATTATATATACTTCCGAAGAGAATCGTAGTGTGCATATCAGCCAATTGTCCACAGATTACAGGAGAACGACCGGAAAGTATGTCCGCGTTTTTGCTAACCGTTATATGGAGGCTGCTGCTGTATTTAAGAAAGGCGGCAGGTATTACTTTGTGGCGTCGGGTTGCACCGGATGGATGCCTAATGCGGCCAGATCAGCAGTGGCGGAACATATCTTTGGCCCTTGGACAGAATTAGAAAACCCGTGTAGAGGTAAGGACAACAGTCTAACCTTTCTTGCCCAAAGCAATTTTGTATTGAAAATAGAAGGTAAAAAGGATGCCTATATTTTTATGGCAGACAGATGGCAGCCGAAAAATGCAGTTGATGGCCGATATGTCTGGCTGCCGGTTAAATTTAATGAAAAGGGGTTTGAAATCCCATGGAAAGAAAGCTGGGATTTGGACTGTTTTGAAGAAATTGAGCAATAATTATTTTGTTGTTATGGCTTATTTAGCGGAAATGTCGTAAATCCGCGTTAGGTAACTGTCAGTCTAGTCTTATATAATGCGTAATTCTGGGATTTGGGCAAATATTCCGAAATTTCGGAGAAGATAATATGCCTCGTGTGACTGTTTATTGGGAGCCCTGTACAATAATGATCTCATGATAGAGTCTTGATAGTTGGTTGGGCTATGCATAGAGGTTACAATGTAGTCACATATGCAGCGCTTTGTCTGTCGGCTGGTTTTGCGCAGAGAGCCCTACCCCCAAAACCGGAACAAACGGGAAAGTACATTTGTTTCTTTAAAGCTAGTTTTACCTGCAGCGGTATATTAAACGAGCCGGACAGGTGCTATTTATCCACCTGAATTTCTCGGTGGATAGAATGCAAACTGCCAAAATAAACTGGATGTAGAGGATGGGATTGTCCCTTTTAGCTCTAATTGGCTGTCTCGCAATATGACTTTTTTAATTATCTTTATCTCAAATGAAAAATCATTTGGCTTCATGATATATAGCGTGTTATCTGACATTTTCTGTGTCGGCCAGTGGACTTGATACTCCAAAAACGGTTGGACAGATCTTATTTCAAGCGTTGATAAATACCGGTTTGTGTCCGGAATGGCAACCAAAAAAAGGAAATCTATCAAAAAAAATGAGGTGATCTGAATAGAAAGTGATAATTAAGGTATTTAAATTGAATGCGGTAATTAAAGAACGCTTCTTAAGCCGGAAAGAAAAACTATTATGATACAATCGAGAAAAAGGCATTTCCAGGAAAGGCAGAGTGCCTGTAAACATAGACTTAATGTATGCAAAAGGGTGAAATTCGCCGTCTTTGTGATGGGGTTCATGTTTGTAGGGCTTAGTGTTGTAAAGGCCCGAATGCTTCCGCAAAAAATGCAAAGAGATTCTATTGCTGATGGCAAAACCGCACCGGCGATTATTCCTGTTCCCCAGGACTATGCTTTACTACCCGGCTTAAATAAAGAAGCCGATTTTTTTGAACTGAATCCCAAAACACCCATCCTGCTGGAAGGGGGCACAAAGTACCTGATTGATGCCAAAACGCGCCAGGGCTGGCAAAGCTATTTGCAAGGGAGGCTGGCTTTATTAAGCGGAAGGAACTTTGCATTGTCATTTAAAGAAAGTGGTGACAAGGGCGCAACTTCTAAGACGCCGGCCGTCGTATTGCGCCTGGAAAAAAGTGATGAAAGTATTAACAGGGCACCCGAGGCTATCGGTTCAGCTGCTTTAGGTCAGATCCATGGCGGATATTCTCTGCATATCGCTCCAAAACAAATTATCGTTACGGCCGCAGACAAAAATGGTTTCCTGTATGGGTTAATTAGCCTGGTACAACTGTGCGGGCATCAACTGCAGTCTGGCACTTCTGCTACTTCTATACAGGTACCTTGCTGGCAGATTAAAGACCAGCCAAACTATGGTTGGAGAGGGGTAATGCTTGATGAATCCCGGCATTTTTTTGGTAAAGCGCACGTAGAGAAACTCCTTGACTGGATGGCATATTATAAATTGAATTATTTTCACTGGCATCTGACAGATGAGCCGGGCTGGCGACTGCAGATTAAGGCTTATCCTAAACTGACGACCGTGGGTGCCATTGGTAATAAGACAGATCCGGATGCACCCGCGAAATATTATACGCAGGAGCAAATAAAGGAAGTGATCCATTATGCCAGGATAAGAGGCATCACGGTGATTCCTGAAATCGACATGCCGGGTCATGGAACTGCTGCCAACAGAGCTTATGCAGAAAACAGCGGTAAGGGAGAAGGTAAATTTGCCAATTTTACTTTTAACCCCGGCAGAGACAGCACCTACGGCTTTTTAACGGATATTCTCCGGGAAACGCGCCAGCTGTTTGGGGTAGATATGATACATCTGGGCGGGGATGAAGTCAGTTTCGGCAGCGGTGGCTGGGGAAAGCTGCCTGCCGTTAAATCACTTATGGCTAAAGAGCACCTGGCAGATAATAAAGCTGTGGAAGCATATTTTTTAAGGAGAATGGCAGATTCTGCATTGCAGTTTAACCATAAGATAATGACCTGGGATGAAGGCGTAGATGCGGGCCTTGATCCGAAATCCACGATAATTTTCTGGTGGCGGCATGATAAAACAGCCTCACTCGGTAAGGCGATGGAAGGAGGATATGACGTGGTCTTATGCCCACGTATCCCGCTTTATTTTGATTTTGTGCAGGATAGCACACACCAGGTGGGCAGAAGATGGAAGGGGGATTATGCTTCTTTGCAACAGGTGTTTGATTTTTATCCACCTGCCTATACCCGGCATATGGAAACAAATGGCCGGGTGCTGGGTATGCAGGCGAATTTATGGACGGAGACGGTTCAGACAGACAAACGGCTGGACTTTATGTTATTCCCCAGACTGGCTGCGCTGGCGACTGCCGCCTGGTCTAAGGCCTCTGTCCGCCAGTATGACCATTTTACCCGGGTTTTAAAACAGGAGCTTGAGTTTTATAAGAAAGACGGCATTTATTTTTATAATCCGTTTGACCCCGCCAGTACGCCTGAGGCGAAAAAGTAAAGCAAGTTTCATTTATCATATTCTCAAATACGAATTCTTTTATGACATACGTTGTATCTTTTTCCGGAACCTGGTTTCAATATATTAAAAGGGGAGCAGGGCTTGTGCTTTTTTCTGCCGTGGCGACTGCTGGCTGGTCCCAGGCTTTTGCGCCTAAAAAGGAGATCTATCATAAAGGCTGGAATGATCTGAACAAAAATGGCAAAAAAGATGTCTATGAAGATCCTGCAAGGCCCATTGATCAAAGAGTGACCGATCTGCTGTCGCAAATGAATCTTGATGAAAAGTCCTGCCAGCTGGCGACACTCTATGGTTATCAGCGCGTTTTAAAGGACTCTTTGCCTACTAAAGAGTGGAAAAACCAGATATGGAAAGACGGTATCGCCAATATTGATGAAGAGTTTAACGGTTTTATTCAGTGGGGGCATATTGATAAAGGTCCGCTGGCCAGTGATATTCTGCATCATATATGGGGTATGAATGAGGTGCAGCGGTTTTTTATTGAACAAACCAGATTGGGGATCCCGGTTGATTTTACGGATGAAGGCATCCGGGGTGTGGAGGCTTATTATGCAACAGGCTTCCCGACAGCGCTTAATATGGGGATGACCTGGAATAAAGCACTGGTGCGGCAGATGGGTATTATTGAAGGCAAGGAAGCAAAAGCATTGGGTTATACCAATGTATATGCACCGATTATGGATGTTGCAAGAGATCAACGGTGGGGCAGGCTGGAGGAGTCTTACGGAGAGTCGCCTTATCTGGTCGCACAAATGGGGATACAGATGTCCCGGGCGATGCAGGAGCAGGGAATTGCTTCCACACTCAAACATTTTGCCGTTTATAGTGATAATAATGGTGCCAGGGAGGGGATGGCCAGGACTGATCCGCAAATCCCTGAAAGAGAAATGAGAGATCTGTTACTGTATTCTTTCCGCCATGTACTGGATAGTGTTAAAGTATTGGGGGTTATGAGTTCTTATAATGATTATGACGGAATCCCGATTTCCGGAAGTCGTTACTGGCTGACAGATGTGCTCAGAGATAAATTTAAATTTGAGGGCTACGTGGTCAGTGACAGCGATGCGCTGGAGTATTTGTATTCCAAGCATCATGTGGCCGGTGATTTTAAGGATGCGGTCTATCAGGCGCTGATGGCCGGCATGAACGTGAGGACGACTTTTGTGCCACCCAATAATATGATTGAAGCTGTCCGTGAACTGGTTAAGGAAGGCAGACTGCCGGAAAAGATCGTGGACAGCCGGGTAGCCGACGTACTTCGTGTGAAATTTAAATTAGGGTTATTTGACGCTCCTTATGTTAAGGATCCTGAGCATAGCAAGCAAATCGTGGGATGTGAGGCGCATCAGAAAGTGGCACTCGAGGCTTCAAGGGAAAGTATTGTCCTGTTAAAGAATCAGGATCATATGCTGCCGCTGAGTAAGTCTGTCAGGAAGGTTGCGCTTATTGGCCCCAATATACTGGACAATGATTATGCGCATACACATTACGGTCCGCTGATGGCACCCAGTGTAAATATATTGGAAGGGGTTAAAGAGAAATTAGGAGCAGGGAAGGTCTTGTATGCGAAAGGTTGCGATTTGGTAGATAAAAACTGGCCCGAAAGTGAGATTTTACCAGAGGCGCCGGATCAGGCGGCCAGAGAAATGATGGACAGTGCGGTGGCTGTTGCCCGCCAGGCGGATGTGGCTGTTGTGGCACTAGGGGGTAATACCAGGACAGCCGGAGAAAATAAAAGTAGAACAGATCTTGATCTTCCCGGTTTTCAAAGGCAACTGGTACAGGAAATTTATGCAACCGGAACGCCGGTAGTGGTGTTGTTGATCGGGACGCAACCGATGACCATTAACTGGATCCATAAATATGTCAAAGGGATTATCTATGCCGGATATCCGGGCGTATGGGGAGGGAAGGCTATTGCGGATGTACTTTTCGGCGATTATAACCCCGGAGGCAAACTGACGCTCACTTTTCCTAAATCAGTAGGACAGCTGCCCCTGCATTTTCCGGCCAAACCAAGTGCGCAGAGCGATAAAGGTGAGGGCGCTAAAATTAAAGGCCTTTTATATCCATTTGGACATGGGTTGAGCTATACAACTTTTGATTATAAGAATCTGCGAATCACGCCCGGTCAGATCCGGCCGGAAGACAGCCTGACAGTATATGTGGATGTAACCAATACAGGTGACAGGCAGGGAGATGACGTATTGCAGCTTTATACCAGAGATGTGGTTAGCTCTGTTACGACATTTGAGAAAAATCTCAGAGGTTTTGAAAGGGTCCACCTGAAACCGGGAGAAACAAAGACGGTACAGTTTAAGATAGTTCCGGATGATCTGATGCTCTGGAACCGGAAAATGGAACATGTCGTAGAGCCTGGCGAGTTTAAGATAATGATCGGACATAGCTCTGAGGATATTGTCTTGACAGGCAAGCTGGAAGTGGAGTGATTGGAGAAATAAGCGGGAAATGATAAAATTAATGAAGCGTATTATTTCGCTTTTTTTACCGGCTGTTTTAAGACCGGGCATGACTTGCGCATGACAAGCTTTGTTGTCAGAACAACCTGTTCCTTCTCTTTTGAGGAAAGCGCCTGTAACTTCTCGCTTTGTTTTAATTGTTTCTTTAGCAGTTTAACGATACTGTTGGCTATTTCCTCTATAGGTTGTGCAATAGCGGTTATTGAGGGGGTAAATAAATGATAATTGGTATTGTCGTCGAAGCTGATAACGGCTATCTGTTCTGGTATTTTTTTTCCCAATGATTGTAAAACACTTAATCCGTTTAGGGCTAAGTAATTGGTGGCAAATATAACCGCATCAACCTGGGGCTGGTTTTTAAAATAGTATTTGATTTGGGTGGCCAGTACTTCTTCTGACAGTGTATAAGCAATCTCTAAAAGGCACGGGGCATAGCCATGTGTTTCGATGGCGCTTTTGTAACCTTCCAGACGGTCAGCCATTTGACTCTGCTGAGAAGATAGTGTAACAAAGGCGATATTTTTATAACCTCGTTTGATTAATAACTCCGTGGCTTTATGTGTGCCTTCAAAGTTGTCCACGCAAACCAGATTGCCATTAATGCCGGGGAGATAACGGTCAAATAAAACCATGGGAACTTCATCATCCAGTAAATTCTGAATCTCTTGCTCTGTTCCGGGTGTCGGTGCTATAATTAATCCGTCTACTAAGCGGTCCTGGAACGCGCGTATAAGCGATCTTGCTTTTTTAGGGTCGTTTTCCGTACTGGAATAAAACAATTTATAATCGTGTAAAAGAGGATGCGTTTCCACAAGCCGGGCGATATGGGCAAAGAAAGGATCTGCAATATCTTCCACCAGCATGGCAATGATTTTGCTTTTACCTGTTCGAAGGCTTTGTGCAATTAGGTTGGGCTGATAGCCGCATTTTTTTGCGTGATCCAAAACTCTATCCCGCATCGCATCACTGATGCGCCTTTCTGCAGTTTTTTCATTCAGGACCGCGGAAACGGTGCTGATGGCCACGCCGAGTTCAGCTGCAATGTCCCGAATAGATATTTTTCTCTTCATTAAATTGGTTTCTAACCTGATGGTTGCATACTAAAAAATATGCGACCATCAGGTTATGGTATTCCCATACCGTATTGGTCATCAATAATATTCTGATCCTTGATAAAAGTGCCGATCCGTTCAAAAAAACAGGGCAGGTTCAACACCAGGATCATTTTTATCTTCTGGCTGGCACAAATTAAATAATTTTTTTAATAATATTCAGGTAATATGATTGCCAGCAACGATTAGTTTGCCTGACTGGCATATATTTGTCACTTCAGCGACACCAATCCGCTATTTATTGTTTATTTTTTTGAAAAGTGGCGGATGGGTCTATATTGGGAGACTTATAAGTGCTCATATATCGTGTGCATTTTTAGAAATAAACTGAGGTATGATAATAATTAAGTATTTAAAAAGGAATTTTTTGTCTTTTGTATTTTTGGCGGCGGGTCTGGGTATATTTTCAGTAGGCTATAGTCAGCACCCTGATTACAAAAAAGAGACCAGTAACTTATTTGCTGCGGTAAACCGCTATTTTTATATACCTGACAGCGGGTTCTATAGAGAACATGCCGTGAAGCAAAAAGATGATCATCCGGTTTCTTATTTATGGCCACTTTGCGCTTTAATACAGGCTACCAATGAATTGGAAAGGTTGTGGCCGCATAAGGACTATATGAAACAAGTATATCAGGTGATCGATAAATATGATGACCCGGCGCCTCCTAGCCCGGGATATGACTCTTACCCCGGACGCTTTAAAAGAGAAGATCGTTATTATGATGATAACCAGTGGATCGGTATTGCTGCAATGGATGCCTATTTCAGGAAAGGTAAAAAGAGCGATCTTAAAATGGGCAAAAAGATCTGCGCATTCATGATGACAGGTTATGATACAGTATCAGGAGGCGGCATTTACTGGAGAGAAGGAGACAAGGATACCAAAAATACCTGTAGTAACGGGCCAGGGATTATTGTGCTGATGCAATTATATCAGGCGACTCATGACAGGGCTTATCTGAAACAAGCCCAGGAAATTTATTACTGGACCAATCAGCATTTAAGATCACCTGATCACCTTTATTATGATAATATCAATGTCAAAACCGGAGCGTTAAGCAAGCATCCGTTCTCTTATAATACGGGCACAATGCTGCAATCTAACGTATACTTATTTGAGGCAACAAAAGACAGCAGTTATCTTTGGGAGGCTGAAAAGGTAGCGGTAAGTGCTGAAAAATATTTTCTCAGTGATGGTAAGTTCAGGGATGATTATTGGTTTAATGCCGTCTTGCTGAGGGGATTAGAACATTTATATAAACATACAGGTAACAGCCGGCATCTGAAGGCCTTTGCGAAGTGTACGGACTACGCACTTGCAAATGAAAAGAACGCTGATGGATTGATGGGCAGAGACAAGGCAGTGAATCTGGTGGGTCAGGGGGGCATGCTGGAGATTCTTGCCAGACTTGCCTGGCTTCAGCAAAAAGGAGCCTTATAACCAAGCTTTATATTAAGACACTCGATAGGTATTATCCCCAAGCGCGGGCCTTATTTTTTGATAAGACCTGCGCTTTGTCTTTCATTCCTGTCAAGAAATAAAAAAATAAAAAAAATAAGACTAATGGTGGGTACCGGCCTGATAAGGTACATATAGATAGCATTGAGACTTACAACTGTTATTTACGACGAAACTGGAGTGCCAAAGGGGCGACCGGATCCGTGGACTGATAAACGAAGAGTATCTGGTCAGTCGGCATAAAATGTTGTAGAATTGCCTGTTTGAAGGCGGATGCGACAAGTAAGGCGTAAAAAAGATCTGAGTTGTAAAAGAGATGTATGGAGTTATTGATTAATATATTAAATATAATTATTATATAATTTAATTTTTTTGTTACTCGTCATTGATAATTATATATAGGATATGGAAGAACTTATAACAGATGACGATGATTTTCTGTGCAGTATTGCCATGGGCAATGAACAGGCTTTTGGGAAATTATTCAATACCTATAAGCACAAGGTATATGCAACGGCTTTGTTCTTTACAAAAAATGAAACTGAAGCGGAAGAGATCGTACAGGATGTCTTTTCAAGGATCTGGAAATATAGAAGAAAATTGCCTCAGGTCAAGAATCTTTCCGCCTGGATCGTAACGGTAACGCGTCACCGTTCCCTGACTGTTTTGAAGAAAATCGCCATTGAGTATACAAAAAGACAGACCATTGCATACCCTGCTGACAGTACTTCGCTGATAGATGCTGAGTCAACAGTTATGCAAAAGGACCTCCACCTTCTATTACAGTCCGCCTTAAGTTGCTTGACGCCCCAACAAAGAAGAATATTCGAATTATCAAGACTGGAAGGCCTGGACAGAAAGACGGTTGCTGCTTCATTGGGTTTATCTCCTGCCACTGTGAGCGTTCATTTGACGATTGCACTCAAAAGGGTCCGTACTTTTCTTTATGACTATAACTACGAACTGTTTTTTCTTTTCTTTTTTTTAGCCACTTTTTAATTTTTTTTAAGTTAAACTAATAACATCTGTTAGATCCTGAGTCTATATTATTGTAAACAGGTAACAGATGGAAGATGCAAGGCTGAAATTACTTTTGCGCAAATATGTCAATGACACGATTTCGGAGGCAGAACTCCGTGAGTTCTTCGAAATCGTTGCCAGGCCGGAGTCTATGAGGCTGCTGCGAAGATATGCGGCTGAACTGGACATTCCCGACGCTGCCGGCAGCAAGCTTCCCGACCAAACTGCCTCAGGCATACTGTTGAACATCTTATACCCAGATCAGGCAGACGCGTCACAGAAGCTCTTTTTGCTTCAATATGAGAAAAGCAGAAAAAGACGAAGAAGGATATTTAGTATCAGTGCGGCTGCCTGTTTTTTATTGGCCCTGGTTTTATTCTTCTTTAAAGGCAATAACCATCCGGATTTTGCTGCACTCAATGGCCACAACCAAATCATCAAAGACGCTTTACCCGGGCATGCCGGTGCTGTGCTGACCCTTTCAACCGGCAAGACTTACCTGCTGGACACAATGGGCAATGGAATATTGGTACCCGGGATTAATAAATCTGCAAAAGGCGTAAGTGTCTTAAAAAATGATGAAATATATTATGCCACTTTGGAAACTCCCTACGGACGTAACCAACAGCTCACCCTGAGTGACGGTACGCGGGTCTGGCTGAACGCTGGCTCATCCATTCACTTTCCTTCTGTATTTAAAGGCAGTGAGCGACGGGTAGAGGTTACGGGGGAGGCCTATTTTGAGGTTGTTCATGATGACAAACAGCCGTTTATTGTTATGGCGGGAAATGATGAGATCCGGGACCTTGGTACTCATTTTAATGTCAACGCATACTGTGATGAGGCTTTGGTAAAAACAACATTACTGGAAGGAAGTGTACAGATCGGCGGCTATACGTTGCAGCCGGGCCAGCAATATGCGGGCGGCCGGATTGAAAAGGTGGATGCAGATGGGACGATCGCGTGGGTTTCAGACCTTTTTCATTTTGAGGACGCAGATATTGAAACAGTTATGCGTCAGTTGAGTCGTTGGTATAACGTTCAGGTAAAGTACGAAGGCCATATACCTTCTCAGAAGTTTGAAGGAGAGATTCAGCGCAGTCTGAAATTATCACAGGCGCTGAGTCTCATCGCCGGGACGGGAATACATTACACTTTGGATGGCAATTTACTAACCGTGCATCCATAAAAGGCTATTAAAATAGCTGTTAATGAGTGGGAAGTAACTGGCCCGTTTACACTGGATAACACCATAGATACATAAGTGAATTTTATTGTTTAACCCCAAACATTGCAAGAGTATGCAAATAAATTTATCGTCTCTGGGACGAAGGCAATTTCTTTTATCAGTGAAGTTTATATTTTCATTGGTGCTAATTGCCGCACTGCAGGTTAGTGGCAAGGTAAGGTCACAAAATATCAGCTGTTCTTTTACGGATGCTCCGCTTAAAACAGTTCTTTCGAGCATTAAGAAACAAAGCGGTTATGTTTTTTTCTACAAGAAAGGAACACTGGATAAAGCGGCGCCGGTTACCGTGAATATTAAAAACGCAAATATTCAGGATGCACTTACAAGCTGTCTTGAGGGACAACCCCTGACCTATAAAATAGAGGATAAGACCATCTTAATCGTTTCCAGGAAGCCTGATGCAACAAAGGCCGCCGCCACAGAGCTGGATACACGGCAAAGTGCTGTTCAGGGAAAAGTAACTGATTCGACCGGAAAGCCCTTACCGGGTGTTTCTATTCTGATCAGGGGGTCAACGGTGGGGACTATTACGGGTGAGGACGGAAGTTTTCAGATTAATGCAAAAAATGGGGATGTACTGCAATTCAGCTTTATTGGCTATGAAACCGGCGAGGTAGTTGTCGGTGATAATAAAAACATACATGTAACCCTAAAAAATAAACCGACAGATCTAGAGGATATCGTTATTATCGGCTACGGCACCACCACCAGACAAAAGCTGATTGGGGCGGTTGATCAGGTAAATGCAAGGAACATCGAGAACCGGCCAGTGGGCAACCTTACCCAGGCGTTGCAGGGAGAAGCGCCAAGCCTCGTTATTCAGCAAAAAAGTATGGATCCAAACAACAATGCTATTAATATCAATATTCGTGGTTTAAATACCAAGACCAACGCACAGCCCCTAGTGGTGATTGACGGAATGGTATCGGATATCGGGCATATGAATAGTCTGAACCCCAATGACGTGGATAAGATTTCGATACTTAAGGATGCCGGAACGGCAGCCATATATGGATCCAGATCCGCAAGCGGCGTTATCCTGATCACGACTAAACACGGGGCTAAAAACTCGGCACCTAATATTCGCCTGGGCGCTTCCGGAGGTGTTCAGACGGCCGATATTTTATACCGGCCTGTCGAGGGGTGGCAAAATGCTACACTATTGAATGTGGCGTTGACCAATGGCGGTAATAGTCCGGCTTTTACCCCTGAGCAGATCCAGGATCTGAAAAACCACAAAGATGCTCCCTGGATGATGGATTATATCTTTAAAGGTGCCGCACAGCAGCAATATGATGCCAGCGTGTCAGGGGGATCTGCAAATAGTACCTATATGGTGTCCGGTAGCTATTTTTCGCAGGGAAGCAATTTTATCGGCCCTGGCTATGGTATTCAAAGGTATACGCTGCGTACAAATTATACCGCTGAATATAAGCGGCTTAAATTAAATGTGATCCTTGGCTATGTCCGTAACGACGGGAAAGGAGATCAGGCCAATGCAGGGTTCAAAATTGCCGATGCCAGCCGTACGCCCAAATATTATTATAATAACCCCTTGTCGCCCGACGGCAGATATATTGTAAGTTCCGTTGGTACAAATGCAGCTGCGCCGCTTGAATTGGGGGGCTATAATAAACACAATAATGATTGGGTGACCATTGGTACTTCTCTGGATTTTAAAATTACCGATGACCTGAAGGCCAGAGGTGTATTTGGGTATGATTTGAACAACGACTGGAATTTTGTACGAAACCTGGAGTTTCCTACTTATAACAGCATAGAAAGCACGGATCCTGTCCTGAACAACACGGACAGAAATACCGAGAATTATACGTCTAAAAATGTCTATATTAATTCCCAGTTTCTATTAGATTATAATAAGCAATTAGGGAAACATAGCATTTCCGCAATGGCGGGCATTTCGCAGGAGGTCGTTAATAATAAGGGGATAAAAGTTATTACACTTCATACTGATCCAGATCTGGGAACGCCTGTATCTGACGGGGAGCAAGAAACAACTTTCGATCAGAGCAGAACACAGGTAAATGGCACTTTAAAAAGAGTGATCCAATCTGTTTTTGGACGCGCTGATTATAATTATGCCGATAAATATTCTGCCGAATTTACCATTCGCTCCGATGGCTCAACCAGATTTCCTAAGGAGAACCAGTGGGGCGTCTTTCCATCTGTTTCACTGGGGTGGACGCTTTCCAAGGAGCCATTTATGCAGTCCTACCAGGATAATGTCGGCGACTTGAAATTGCGTGGGTCCTGGGGTATATTAGGCAACCAGGAAATTGCGGATTACCAATATTTTACTACTTATACCGTGTATTCTAACATCGCGGGATTTAATAACAATATATATTCAGGAACAGGCTTCCAGTTAGGGAGCCCGGATTTAAAATGGGAAAAAGTAAACACCAGAAATATTGGTGCCGATTTGAGTTTTCTTAATAACCGGTTGACGGTAAATCTTGATTTGTTTTATAATAAAACAAATGATATTCTTCTAAGTCCTATCACACCTTCCGTGCTGGGGACCACTCTGGGAGATATTAATATTGGTTCCATGGAAAACAGAGGCTGGGAAGTTACTTTGAATTATCATTTTAAAACGGGTGAAGTCAATCATAGTGCCTCTTTTAATATCGGCAATACGGAAAATAAGGCGGTGGATTTAGGAAATCCTGAGATAAGGGTCGTAGATAATGTGGGCTTTATTCAACAAAACGGACTGCCACTAGGTGCTTATTATGGATTAAAAACAGATGGGTTATTCCAAAGTAAAGAAGATATCGCAAATGCTGCAATACCTGTTGGGGTTTCACCTCAGCCAGGGGATGTTAAATTTATAGACCGTAATAAGGATGGTATTATTAGTGACGACGATCGGTTTTATCTGGGTGATGCTTTTCCGCATTATAATTTTGGGTTTACATATAATTTAAATTATAAGGGGGTGGATTTTGCGGTGTTGATCCAGGGGGTCGGTAAACGGTTGCAGTCCTTGCGCGGAGATATTTATATGCCGTTCCACAATGGCGGCTGGTATCCGGTTATCTTCCAGCATGAACTGGATACCTGGACCGTTACCAACACGGATGCCAGGTTTCCAAGACTAACCAGTGACAACTCCTCATCTTTCTCAAACAACTGGGGGCGCCCGTCAGATCTGGTTATTTTAAATGCAAAATACATCCGGGTAAAAAATATACAGGTAGGCTATACGCTTCCCACAAAACTAGTTACGAGGTGGGGGCTGAAGTCTGTACGAGCTTTCGTGAATTTGCAAAACCCTTTTACATTCTCTCCCAATTCGTTTATAGATCCCGAGTCTACAGAATTTGACAATCTTCTGAATGCGGGTGGCGGTAATAGTGGTCGAAACTATCCGACACTTAAGTTTTATGGTGGAGGAATTAATATCAATTTTTAAAAACTATCAACATGAACAAACTGATATATATAATCGTGTCAATAATTCCGATTACCTGTATGCTGTCCTGCCAGAAATTATCGGTAAGTCCCACCGATAAATTTACGGACGAAAGCTACTGGACCTCTGCCAGTAAGGCTCAGTTGGTGTTGAATATGGCCTATAATCAGATGTATAGCGCAGGTACGATGTGGCAGGATGAACAACTAAGTGATAACTTGGTTCATACGTATGGTACCAGTGGTCCGTTTACAATAAGAAGGGGAGAAGCTACGCCTGCGTTAGGACTCTTCGGCAGTCAATGGAAAGACGATTATGGTGGTATAAAGACCTGTCTTGTTTTTTTAGACAATATTGATCGCATAAAGGATATACCGGATGCTGCTAAAAGCAGAATGATTGATGAAATTCGTTTCATCAGAGCATTCATCTATTTTCGTTTGGTAAACTATTATGGCGATGTTCCGTTTTTTACCGATGAAATAACGCTAGATGAGGCATATAAGGTCAAACGAACGCCTAAGAACGAGATTATGGCTTTTATTCACTCGGAACTGGATGATATTATCAGCAAGGCAAATCTGCCTACTGCTGATCATCTGGCTAAAGATGAAAACGGCAGGATTACACTGGGGGCTGCCGTTGCCTTTCAGTCTCGTGCTTATCTTTATGAAAATAATTATCAGAAAGTGAAAGATCTGACAGCTGAATTAATAAACGATCAGGATAAATACGGTCATTACAGTCTGTTTACCTATTCCGCTAAGAAGGATCTGAGTTATTTTATGTTGTTTACCCCCGAAAACGAATATAACAGTGAAGTGATTCTGGACGTCACCTATGCACCCATATTAAAAACATGGACCAATATGACTTCAATGGCGCCTATATCCAAAAAGGCGCAAATCTCGGCAGATAATCCCACACAGGAATTGGTGGACTGCTATATGACGCTTAATGGTCTGCCCGTAAAAGGCGCAGGGAAAGATCCTTCTTATAAGGAGAGTGATCCATATGTAAACCGCGATCCGCGCCTTTCTGCTACCATTGTTTATGATAATTACGAGTGGCTGAATAAGGATGGATCAATTGATACGATCCGTACTGCCAAAGGCAGTAAAACAGAAGATTCCTATATCAGTCCGGTTGACAGGCAAACCAAAACGGGTTATTATGTTCATAAATATTTTGACTGGACGATGGGCAGTGATTTTAAGTCTGGTCTTAATATTATTATGTTTCGTTATGCGGATATTTTATTGATGTATGCGGAAGCCTGTAATGAGCTTGGTAAAATAACCGAAGGGGAGTGGAATGAAACGATCAGGCCCATCAGAGAGCGGGCCGGTTTTACAGAGGCAGCGGCCTTGGATTATCCTGTTACCCAATCTCAATCGACGTTAAGAGAGGTGATAAGAAATGAGCGCCGTGTGGAACTGGCTATGGAAGGGCTCCGGTGGTTCGATATAAAAAGATGGAAGATTGGCCAGCAGGTTTTAAATGGTTATATGCATGGATTCAAGTTTGGGGGCAGCGATCCAAATACAGACGGAGGATATATCCGGGCCGGACAATATCAGTTTAATGACAACAGGGATTACCTGTGGTCGGTTCCACTTGATCAGATGGATTTGAATTCGAATTTAAAGCCTAATAATCCGGGATATTAATACTCGTTTCATTAAATAAATAATAGAATTAGAGATAGGTATTGCCTTGAATGATGGATTTGGGATATATAGATTGATTAAAGGCCCGTCAGTTATAATCATGGCATGCCGTCCTGACAAATAATAAACAATAAAAAGTAAACAGATGAAAACAATAATGGCAAAATTTTTTATTGCGCTTGCTTTTCTAATTTGTGCTGCTGGCTGCAAAAAAAGTGATATGGAATACAAGGATCCAAAAGTCAGCGCTGTGGATCAATTGTATGCCCCCTTGGATAATCAGCAGGTAGAACTAAGTACGCAGCCTGATGCCAACATGCTCTTTCAGTGGTCGGCCAGTCATGCGCAAGATGGGCAACTGGTATCTTATGAGGTTGACTTTTTTAAGAATGCAGATACAACCGAGCCGATATACAGAGTGGTATCGGGTAGTTCGGGGAAGGAACTGTACGCCAATATCAGTCACATCGATATTAATAAAGCCTGTTCAGCCGCTGGTATTGCAACCGGAGAAACGGGGACGATTTACTGGTCGGTCTCGTCATGGCGCGGGTTAAGCTCTGCTGTCTGCTCCCAGAGAAACAAACTTGTCGTTAAGCGACTGGAAGGATTTGAGGTGATCCCTGATAAGGTTTATCTTACGGGGGCCGGTTCAGAAACGGGTGACGATCTGTCTAAAGCTATACCTATGCAAAAAACCAGTGATGGTAAGTTTGAAATATATACTAAGTTAAAGGCGCAAGAAGGCTATAAATTTGTGGATCGCATATCCGGCACCCCTTCTTCTTATTATATCAATGCCGCCGGTAAACTGGCAGAAGCAGGCAAGGAAGAGACCTCCAAAGTCGCTGATGAGGGGGTTTATAGGATCACGGTAGATTTTACCAATAAAGGAACTACGATCACTGGTATTAAAAAAATGGGCCTGTTCTTTTGCCCAAGTAATGCGGTGATTCTAGATTTGGATTACGTGGGACTAGGCGTATGGTCTGGCTCGACAGTAATACATTTAAAACCAGAAGACTGGGGAGTGGATGAGCGCTATAAATTCCAGATGGAAACAACTTCAGGGACGCAGCAATTAGGTACAAAAACAGATACAGACAGTCCGCCCACTGCAAGTTCTCCTGCTTCCTACTACTACGTGACACTGCTTGACCAGACTTCCCAATGGGATCACAAGTGGAAGTTCGATCATGCATTTGACGGCAAAAATACAACGATTACGCTTTCGTTAAAGGGGGATTCCCCATATACGCACACAGTTAAACAGAATTAGCGAATTGCGTATTTATGGGTTGCTCTGAGCAGCTGCCCAATTAAAAGGGTTACAGCTTAAATGACCAATAAAAAATTGAGAATGAAAACATTTAATAGTGAGCGTTGTCAAAAAAGGGCTTTTTCTGTGAAAAAAGACTGTCTTTTCAGGTTTCAAACATTTAGGGCGATGACGGTAATGGTAGCTGCGCTTATGCTGCTTTCCTTTGTCTCCTGCGAGAAATACCTTGATCCTTATTCCGGAGACCAGACAACCCACCCCGACTTTTACAAGGTAGACTGGGTAGCGGCGGCCGATAGCAGTACTAATTCCTTTGTCGAAAGGTACTGGAATAAAACATCTCATGTATTTAATAATACCTATGACGGTCAAATAGTCTGGAATGACTACTGGCCAGAGGCGCATGGATTGGACGTGCTGGTGGACGCCTATCTGAGGACGAAGTCTGATAAATTTAAACAGGCTATTTATGACTGGTATGAAGGCGTTCGTAAGAAGAACTGGTATAGTGACAACTGGGAAAACGATTATTATGATGATATGGGATGGCATTGTCTGGCGCATATGAGAGCACTGGCGGCAACCGGTGATCAAAGGTATGCCAAGTCCTCGAAAGATCTATGGAATTGGATTGCCAAGGGGTGGACGGATTATGATGGCGGGGGAATTAAATGGAGAAAGGAGTCTGATACTCTCGGTGAAGGGAAAGGGATACCGGCGAACGGACCTGCTGCTATCATTGCTGCCAGAAGATATAAATTATATCCTGATGAAGTGGTGGAAGGCCTGGATGATCTTCAGTGGGCGAAAAGAATTTATAACTGGATGAAATATAACCGGACCATTCTTTCTTCAGGCAGAGTTTTTGAAGGCATCGATGATCCCCACGGGGATTATTCCTATGATGTAGGCACTTATTTGGGGGCTGCTCTGGAACTCTATGATATTACTAAGGACACCACTTACTTTAATGATGCTATAAGGGTGACGGATTACCACATTACGCATAATATTAACAAGACCTACGGTGTGATGACTGATTATGGAGAACAAAGTGCCAACGGGGGAGGAAATGATGTCAATCTTTTTAAAGGCATCTTTGTCCGTTATTTTACATTGCTGATCCAAAATCCGGATCTACCCGCGGAGCATAAAGATCGTTATGTAGCTTTTCTGGAAAATAATGCAGACTATTTATGGCAGGCGGGTACTGAGAAGACTCCGGATATCAAGTTCAGCTATACCTGGTGGAAAAACCCGGGAGACGCTGAAGTCTGGGGCGACCTGAGATCCGCCATAAGTGGCGCAACCACCATGGAAGCAATGGCATTGTTGGCAAAGAAAGGATATATAAAGTAACAGGACACCTGCTGTATAAAGAACACTGACGGCAAAAGCAGATTTTTACTTATAACAGACTTGAGTATAATCTAAAGTTCTCTTCATCATAACAGACGAAGAGAACTTTTTCTATCTGATTGGTTTCGCCCAGAAAAGAACGAACGGTTTGTATGGCGATTTCCGCTGCCTTCTTTTTTGGGAATCGGTATATGCCGGTACTGATATTAGGAAAGGCAATAGAACGCACGCCATTTTGGGTAGCCAGCCTGAGACAATTATGATAGCAGGAGGCCAGTAAGGCTTCTTCGTTATGGTCTCCTGCGTTCCAGGTGGGGCCGACGGTATGGATTACATATTTAGCCGGAAGGGCTCCTGCCGTGGTAATAACTGCTTCGCCCACTTTGCATCCTCCCTGTTTATTTCTTATTTTGACACAGTCGTCCAGGATGGCTTTACCGCCTGCTTTATGGATCGCCCCGTCCACACCACCGCCCCGAGTAAGGAGGTGTTTGCGGCATTGACGATGGCGTCCGCCTGAACGGTTGTTATATCTCCTTTAATCACTTCTATCATAGTGCCAGACCGGATGGTTAGCCCTAAAAATAGGCGTTTTTAAGCGGATAACCTATTGCTCGGCAAACAAGCCAATGATATTGCCTTCCGTGTCCTTAATTTTAGCGATCCATCCGGGTGGAATCAGAAATTTGTCTGTGATAATTTCACCACCTGCCTTTTGTACCTTATCCAGGACCGTCTGGATAAGGGGGCTGGCGTTCAGGTATACTACTACACCTGTTGCTGGTGTGGTGGTATTATGATTGTCATACTGGACAATTGACCCGGCGACTCTGCCGGAGCTTGCCTGCATAATGGCTGGGTCATACGGGAAAAAAGCAGCCTCGGAGGGGCCATCTTTTCGTATAGGCATCTGAATGTCCAGAATGGTTTCGTAAAATCTTTGTGCCCGGTGCAGGTCAAGGGCCGGAATCTCAAACCAGGTGATAATATTGGTCCGGAAATTGATTTTTTGAAGATTACTCATGATAACTGTTTTTGTAGATACAAAAATATATCGTTCACAAAATCTGTGCTGTGACATATGTCACAGAATTTACCGGTAGCGCATATCGTATTAATAGTGATCAGCCGGCTGTTCGGCGTTTTTTGATTCTGCTGAGGGTCTCTCTGGTTACGCCGAGGAAAGAAGCCAGTTCTGTTTGGGGGACTCGCTGAATAATTTCAGGAAATTGTGTTTCGATATACGATAGCCGGCCGCCGGCATCATAGCGTTGTAGCATCAAGGTAAGGGCTTCCTGCCTGGTTGCAAATCTTCTAATACAGGCCCTGCCTACTGTTTCCAGCTCCTGCGCCTTGCGGGTTGCTTCGAAAAGTTTTGTCTTGTCTATGCCAATGAGTTTCAGCGGAACGCTGGCTGTCATATTAATAGCAGAAGCACTGCCCGTACTAAAACTTTGAAGATCTGTTGCAATTTGATCCTCAAAGAAAAAACCTGTGTTTTTAAGTATTCCTTCATGATTAAAGAAACTTTTGCACCACCCGGAAACGACATAATAAAGTGTTTCGCAAACTTGGCCTTCCTTTAATAAGTAATCTCCTTTTTTTAAAGAAACTTCCCGCAGTGCGGGTTGTAACAGCTGCCAGCTCTGCTGGCAGATAGGCGGGTGATGTGGCTCAAGGCTATTTAAAAATGTACGCAAGATTTCCATAGTGCAATATACAGGAAAAATTATGTTATCTTTAAGCAGTGAGCATGCTTTATGCGAACGTTTGTAGTTGATTAAATCAGAATTATTTAATGCCTGAATAGTTGAATTCAATGAGAAAACTTTGGTTTTTAATCTTGTTACTGGCGGTACTTACCGGATTTAACGGGGTTCAGCGCAAAACGCTGCACATCGTTTTTATCGGAGACAGCATTACATACGGCGCTGCCGTGGAAGATAAATCGCATCAGGCACCACCAGCCGTAGCCGCGGATGAGCTGCGTAAAATGGCGCTTATTAAAGACGTGCAGTTTTACAATGCAGGTAAAAGTGGCGCTACAACACTGGATTTTTTACCAGGTACAGGTAACTTTGCCAAGGTTACAGAGATGGCAGATAAGTACTATAATACCCAGAAGTCTGTATCCAAAGCGGGCCAACTGACTGATATACTCTTGTTTTCTGTAATGCTGGGCACAAATGACAGTGCCATTGAAGGACCTAACGGTGCGCCTGTTGATCCGGCCCGTTACCGGCATAATCTACAACTGATTATTGACAGCCTGCTCACCAGGTATCCCTCCGCGAGAGTTGTTATCAATAAGGCGCCCTGGTATAGCGATAATACCTATAATGGTGCTAAATATCTTAAGGAAGGCAGGACGCGGCTGGAAGGTTATAATCCAAAAATAGAAGCATTAATTAAACACTACAAACAGGCCGGACAGCGTCGGGTATTTTTAGGAGATCAGTCTGCCTATGGTTATTTTGAAAGGCATTTTAAGAAAATGATGGCTGGCGAAAATGGCCGTCAGGGCGTATTCTACCTCCATCCTAACAAGGAAGGTTCGGCGGTGCTTGGAAAAAAATGGGCCAAGGTGCTTTACAAAACTGCGTTGCAAGATGCGCTATAATAAACAGCAGGTACAATAAAATTCCTCTGTATTTTATAAATCAAGAATTTCTGTGGCAATGGCTATACCCGGTGGTATACTCAATGCGGGTAAGGATCAGTTTGCCATTAATCCCCCCAGAGCCCAATATGCCCTTTGGGGCACGAGGCGTATGCATGTACAGTGATATATGAAAGTCCACTGCAAATGCTGTGTCTTATACCTGCTCAATACATTGAGAATCTCAAACGCATGGTCTTCCTAAGTCATGTGCCGACTGTCTGGAAAAACAGCCTGGAAGTGACCAGGATCGTGGAACAGCAGGCCCGCTATGGGCAGCGTAAGGTGGTGTAAGCCAGCGCTGATGCCAAGGATTTTCAAATGGAAGTGCTCAGCGTTAAAAAAGCAGATCCCGCCCATATAAAAATGGTCGCAGCTGGGGTAGGGCAGCCCGACTCGTACGCAAATAAACATAAAGGATGGCTGTTTTGCCCTGTTGGAAAGCAGGCAGGCTTTTTTATATTCTTTTGCATAGTCTTAAAAGGAAGTTAGAGAAATGCCTTCTTTTTATTTTTTTTAGATTTTCAGATGTTATTAAAGTGTCAAAAAGATTTGTTTATTTGAGCCTGTAGGCTTACTTTTAACATTATAAAAACCGAATCATAATGCAAAGACTGGTTAATTTTTCGGAAAAAAACGCAGACATGGTGCTGCTTCAACAGGCAAAGCAGGACCCCAAAGCCTTTGAAGCTATTTATGGTAAATACTTTCCTCTATTGTTTAATATAGCCTATAAGAAATTAGGTGCCAAGCATTTAGCAGAAGATTTGGTGCAGGAGATTTTCGTTGCCTTATATCAAAACCTGGAAGGGCTGCAGATCAGCTGTTCTTTAAGTGCTTATCTGAATAAAGCAGTCCGCTTTAAGATCATGAACGAATACCGCGCAAGAGCTGTCCGTATGCAGTACAGCAAAACCGTTTTTTTTATACCTTTTTGCAAAAACGATTTTTCTTCGTTGGAAGTCAAGGAATTATCCCATAAACTGGAGCTGGTGTATGAACGGCTGCCCAAAAAATGCCGGCAGGTTTTTATGCTGAGTAGAAAGGAGGGACTAAGTCAGAAGGCGATTTCTAAAAGACTGGATATTTCACTGAGTACCGTAGAAAAGCATATCGGCAAAGCCTTAAGGATATTTAAAGATGAACTGTATGAATATCAGCTGCTGATCCAGGGAACGGTCTGAATCAGCAGCTGATAATGTAAGACGCCTGCTGGTATACTTAGATTACTGCAGGCGTCTTACATTATAAGTTAAACAGGTAGCGAGTTGTATGAGGCTATTCTGCCATCATCTCTCTTACAGTCTGAATAATCTGCTCCACATTGGGTTTGCTGAAATAATCGCCGTCGCTGGCATAGGCCGGTTTATGATTCTTGCCTGATAAAGTCCTGGGGGCTACATCCAGCAGTTTATAGCCCTGCTGAATTTCCATAACATGCTGGAACATATAGGCGGAAGCGCCGCCCGGTACGTCTTCATCCACAAACAGGATCCTGCTGGTCTTTTGTAAGGACTGGCTGATCAGATGCTCCGTGTCAAAAGGCAATAAAGTCTGTACATCCAGTATCTCACAGTCGATACCCAGTTTTTCCAGTCTTTCTGCGGCTTCCTGGATGATCCTGAGTACAGAACCATAGGAAACAATGGTGATATCGGTACCCATGCGAAGGGTCTCAGGAACGCCTAATGGTACGGTAAATGTATCCAGATTCGTGGGCAGTTTTTCCTTCAACCGGTAGCCGTTGAGGCATTCGACCATGAGGGCCGGTGTATTGGTCTGCAGCAAGGTATTGTACATGCCGGCTGCCTGGGTCATGTTGCGGGGTACGCAGACATAAAAGCCGCGCAGGGCATTAATGAGCATACCCATGGGTGAGCCGCTGTGAAAGATACCTTCGAGCCGGTGTCCCCTGGTACGCACGATAATAGGGCAGCTTTGTTTGCCCGCCGTCCGGTAATGGAGGGAGGCCACATCATCACTTAATGGTTCCAGACCATACAGGAGATAATCCAGATACTGAATCTCAGCGATGGGACGTAAGCCCCTGAGTGCCAGTCCGATGCCTTCGCCCATTATGGCCAGTTCTCTGATGCCGGTATCGAAAATTCTTTCCTCGCCATGCTTATCCTGCATTCCACTGAGGCCCTGGTTCACATCCCCTATCTTCCCTACATCTTCTCCAAAAGCCATTACTGCAGGGTTATGGGTAAAGAGCTGGTCAAAATATTTGTTCAATACCTCAAACCCATTGATTGTCTGTGCATTGGAGGGAATGTCAGCCGGAATAATCTTTACGTTTTTATGCGATTTTGGACCCCGGTCATACTGAAATTTATCATAGAGATGGTTCCACTCTCTGGTGGTGGCAGCCTGGTAATCTAGAAGTGCTTTTAGCGCCGGGGTATCCGTGTTATAATTGACGGCTTCCAGGGCTTCGGCTACCGTGCTCAGGATGTCCTTGCGTAAAGGATCCTTATGGTTACTCAGCGAACTGGCGAGCTCTAGTAACTGATCTTTGATCCGGGGCTTGGCTGCGGCCGGAGAGTTGGCCGCTTCCTCAATCAGGCCGGCTGCTTTTTTTGCCTCCTGAATAAGTGGCTGTACATATTCTTCCCAGGCCTTATCCCGGGCTATTTTTACTTTCTTTTTAGCTTCCTGATGGACTTCGCTTAATTCTTCCTCACTGGCCAGCCCGGTGGAAAGCATCCATTCTTTCATTTTTTTCAGGCAGTCCCAGTTTCTTTCCCACTGGAGTCTTTCCTGGGGCTTGTATCTTTCATGGCTCCCGGAGGTGGAGTGTCCCTGGGGTTGGGTGATTTCCTGGATATGAAAGAGCGCCGGTGTATGCGTTTTTCTGATCTTTTCAATGGCGGGTTCCAGTACCTCACATAAAGTGACATAGTCCCATCCTTTGATCTGATATATATCAATTCCATTCGTGCCTTCTTCTTTTCGAAGCCCTTCCATGGCCTTGGAAATGGATCCCTTGGTGGTCTGTTTGGAGGTGGGGACCGAGATGCCATAACCGTCGTCCCAGACAAAGGCGGCCAGCGGCACCTGCAGCACGCCTGCTGCATTCATGATCTCCCAGAAATGACCTTCTGAGGTGGCCGCGTCTCCGATAGTCGCAAAGCAGACTTCATTGCCGTTATCGGAGAGGTGTTTAAATTGCTCCTTTTGCAGGGCAGGATTGTTTCTGAAAGCTCTTGAGGCGAAAGCCAGTCCCAAGGCCCGGGGCATCTGCCCCGCTGTAGGCGCCATATCGGAGGCGGTATTTTTCATATCGACCAGCGCAAGCCAGTTACCCTGATCGTCTACATTGGGGGTGGTATAATGACTGACCATATTGCGTCCGCCACTTAAAGGCTCGTTATCGATGTCTGCGTCTGCATACATCTGAGCAAAAAACTGCTGGAGTGTTCCCATGCCCGTGGCGAAGGCCAGGGTCTGATCCCTGTAATAGCCGGAACGAAAATCACCCGCCTTAAAAAAACGGGCCACCGCTACCTGGACAACTTCCTTGCCATCGCCGAAGACGCCGAATTTTGCCTTGCCGGTAAGTACCTCTCTGCGACCTAAAAGACTGGCTTCCCTGCTTTCTACGGCGATGCGGTAGTCATTGAGCACCGAGTCTTTAAAATCTTCAAAGGACAGCATTTCGTTGTTTTCCATATTCATCGTTAGATTTTCCATGCGCTAAAAATAGTGTTTTTTTGAAAACTGGTCCCAGGGGCTTTACTTTGGTCGTGTTAAACTCTCAAAATCAAAGTGCTCCTGCCAGATTCCTGTGTAAATAAATCAGAGCCGCAATGACCGCCAACCCAAAGCTTAAGAGGGTTCCAATCAGGACATACTCTGTCAGTTTGCGATCCCTGGCGGCTTTCAAATCTCCGAACCGGAAGATGGACTTGGCCGCCAGTAAAAAGCCAACAGCCTCAAACTGGCCGCAGACGATAAAAGTAAAGACAAATAACCTTTCCAGCATCCCGATATAAGTGCCGGCATTTTTAAGCGAATCGGTTTCCAGCTGAGTGTTATAGGCAGGTGTCCAGCGGGTAATCAGCATCCGGATAATGATCGCCGAGGGACTGGTCAGAAAAACAGCCATCGTAATAAGCAGTATGTGATCAGGTTGCCACCAGCTGGCGGCGCTCTCTTTAACAGAAGTCAGAAGCCGGCGCAGAGCGTCCGGTGCAGGCATTTGTGTCGCCTGCCATAAAATGGCAATGATGATAAGCGTTATCAGATGCAAGAGCTGGTCCCACCAGAACCAGCGCCTTTTATAGGCGGCCGTTTTATTAGCAGCGCTTCTTTCTTTAATGTACTTAAGCTGATCTGTCAGGCCATGCAGCAAGATAATGGCAATCGCCCATGGCCAGAAGTTTAAGCGGCCAATGAACAGCCAACTGAGTGAGCCGTGCAGCAGGATATGCCACCAAAATGATCTGGCTCTTAAACCTGATCTGGACTTTTGCCTGACCCATGTCCCGGGCTGCAATACAAAATCTCCCAGCAAATGTGCGAGTAGTAACAATAAAAATGTCAGCGTTAGGGAGGGGCTTAGTGACATAGGGACTGAATTTTATCTTTAAAAAATTCCAGCGTCTGCCATAATAAATCAAAGTCGGCTCTTTTCAATCGTTGACTGACGGCAGGCTGCTGCACTTTTAAACGGCTGGCCATATCGGTTTGTGATAACTCTGGATGGCTCAGGGCCAGGTCTACGATTTCTGCAGACACACTGGACCATTTGTCTGCACTTAATAGCACCCATTGTAAAAGAAGGTTCCAGGCGCTGTCGCTGGCCGGATCTTCCGAGGCGATGGCCATCTGAATGCGGTGTTTCTTGATTTCATCCAGTTTGCGGCCGGAGTGGATAAATGCCGGACCGCTGGACTCGGTCAGCGGTGTCGTGTCCTGGTCTTGGTCACCGGCTTCTCCCAGGCCGATGGCAATACGGATGTCCGTGTCTGCTATAGCCTTCAGGCGAGCCTTAATGCTGAAGGCAGCCATTAAGGCCCGCTCGGGGTGCCTTAATCTTAACTGGAACTCGTCTCCCCGGTAAATTTCCCATTCTTTCCCTTCCTTGCCCCAGTTGATTAAAGCGGATTTTAAGGCAGGTAGCCACGCATCTTTTTCCTGGTGGGTAGAATCTACAATATCTCCTGTTAATACGGCTATCATATAACAAATATAAGGTAAACGGCTTATAGTAAAAAAATATAAGCCAAATAGGTAATATTTTCTTTTATTAACTATTTGGCTTATAATATATAAGGGGAATAAGTGAACAAATTTATCCGGCCAGTGCTTTTTCCTGTAGCCATTTACCACGGCCATATCCTGGATCTACATGTCTTTCACTGTGGTAAGAAGAGCGCACAAGCGGGCCGCTTTCCACATAATCAAAGCCGAGCTCATAACCGATTTCCCGGAGCTCCGCAAATTCATCAGGATGCACAAAGCGTGCGACGGGAAGGTGTTTACTGGTAGGCTGCAGGTACTGACCGATGGTTACTACATCTACCTGAACGCCTGCCAGGTCTTTTAAGGTGTCTATAATCTCTTCCTTGGTTTCACCCAGCCCCAGCATGATACCGGACTTGGTTCTGGACCCGCCTTCTTTCAGGATGCGAAGGGTGTCAAGGCTACGGCGGTACTTGGCCTGTATGCGTACCTGCCTGGTGAGTCTTTCTACTGTTTCTATATTATGGGAGATGACTTCCGGGGCAGCGTCGATGACGCGCTGGATATTTTCCCTGTCTGCCTTAAAATCAGGGATCAGGGTTTCCAGGGTCGTATCGGGGTTGAGGGATTTAACGGCCTTAATGGTATTGTGCCAGATAATGGAGCCGCCATCCTTTAATTCATCTCTGTCCACACTCGTAATCACCGCATGCTTGACTTTCATGAGGTTAATCGCTTCCGCCACGCGTTGCGGTTCGTCCCAGTCGACCGCTTCCGGCCGGCCGGTAGCTACTGCGCAAAATCCGCAGCTACGGGTACAGATATTACCCAGGATCATAAAAGTAGCTGTACCGGCCCCCCAGCATTCGCCCATATTGGGACAGTTGCCACTTTCGCAGATGGTATGTAATTTATGTTGGTCTACCAGCCCGCGTACATGTTTGTATTCTTGTCCGATAGGCAGTTTTACGCGTAACCAGTCCGGTTTTTTTACTCGGGGCTTTTCACTTATAACGGGTAATTCCTGCATGCTATATAATAATTATATTATGATCGTCTAATTTTACTGTGTATTCATTTCCCTGAGCTGGAAACGATAAGCAAAAGTACATAATAATCAGGGAAGAAAATAATCCCCGCCGGTCGCAATACGAAGGAAAATGCCAGGTATTTGGAGTGAAGTTGTTCGCAATCAACAGCTTGTAAAGATATCCTGTAGTAAAGCTACCTCCCCGTAAGGACAGTTTCGGTATAACCATCTATGCCAGAGCATTTAAAAAGTGACTACATTTGATGCAAATAATTAAAAACGGAACTTAAAAATCAAACCTACATAATGACGACAGAAATCATTTATAAAGGAAGTCTCAGATGTGACGCAACCCATGTAAGAAGCAAAACCCGGATCAGCACGGATGCACCAGTTGATAATAAAGGAAAGGGCGAGGCTTTTTCGCCCTCTGATCTGCTTGCCGTAGCCCTGGGCACCTGTATTATCACGACGATCGGTATCAAGACGGATGACTGGGAGAGTTCTTTTGAAGGCACCCGGGTGGAAGTAATCAAGACCATGAACCAGGATCCACGCAGGGTGGGTCAGCTGGCGGTCGATATTTATCCACCGACGGGCATTCAGCTGGATGATAAACAGCGTAAGATCGTGGAAAATATCGCCCATACCTGCCCGGTGGCTAAAAGCCTGCACCCCGATTTGAAGCAAATCGTCACTTTCCATTGGTAAAGTAGGAGCAGGAGAACTATCTGCGTGTTAATTGCAGAGACTCCCATAAAATCAGTAATTTTGCGACTTATATTATGAAGGCAAGAACGCTCAAAAAAGATAAAGTCAATATTATTACCCTGGGTTGTAGCAAAAATCTGGTGGATAGTGAAGTACTTAGTGGTCAGTTAAAGGCCAATGATATTGATGTGGCGCACGAAAATGAAGTGCTGGATCACAATGTCGTTGTGGTGAACACCTGTGGCTTTATTGATAAGGCAAAGGAGGAAAGCATTCAGACAATTCTGGAACAGGTACAGCTTAAAAAACGCGGTGACCTGGATAAGGTATATGTAACGGGCTGTCTGAGCGAAAGATACCGTCAGGACCTGGAAAGTGAAATTCCGGAAGTTGACGCCTGGTTTGGCACGATGGAGCTGCCTTTAATGCTCAAAAAATTTGATGCGGATTATAAGGCGGAACTTCTGGGTGAGCGCTTTTTAAGCACGCCGCAGCATTATGCCTATCTGAAGATCAGTGAAGGCTGCAACAGAACCTGTGCTTTCTGTGCCATTCCGCTGATGCGTGGCAGTCATATCTCCAGAACGATCGAAGACCTGGTAAAAGAAGCCGAGAGCCTTGTCAAAAGAGGCGTTAAAGAAATTATGCTGATCGCCCAGGAACTGACTTATTACGGTCTGGATATCTATAAGAGAAGAGCCCTGGCTGAACTCCTGGATAAACTGGCGGATGTGGAAGGGTTGCATTGGATCCGGCTGCATTATGCCTATCCTAATAAATTTCCGATGGAAGTATTGGAAGTGATGAAGCGCCGCTCTAATATCTGTAATTATCTGGATATGCCTTTACAGCACGCTTCTGATCATATGCTCTCCGCGATGAAAAGACAGAGTACACGTAGTGAGATGCAGGAGCTGATTGATAAAATCAGAGAGGTAAATCCGGGTATCTGCCTGCGTACCACCCTGATTGCCGGGTTCCCCGGCGAAACCCTGGAGGACGTAGAGGAACTTAAGGATTTTCTGATCAAAAATCGGTTTGACAGGGTTGGAATCTTCCAATACAGCCACGAAGAAAATACCGGCGCCTACGCGCTGGAAGATAATATCCCTGCAGCAGAGAAACAGCGCAGGGCCGAAGAGATCATGGAGGTGCAGCAGGAAATCTCTCTGGAAAAAAATATGGAAAAGATCGGTCAGACGCTTAGGGTTTTGATCGATAAAAAAGAAGCGGGAAGGTATTTGGGCCGCACGGAATTTGATAGTGTCGAAGTAGATAATGAGGTGGTTGTGCAGTCAGACAGGCCTTTGCAACCCGGTGATTTTGTACTGGTAAAGATCACTAAAGCCTATGACTATGACCTGGAAGGAGTGTTGGCTGAATAAACAAGCCTTTATCTGCAATACTTCCAGCAGCCATTATTCAGCGTTTGTCGGACAGCTGTCGTTTTTATTTAAATAGTATAACGCAGCGCCAATAAAAGTAGTCCTTAGTATGGCAGAAGAAAAATGTTGTCCCAACGGGACATGTATAGATTACGCAGCAACAAATTATTTTTCCAAAATAGCATTGGATTATGTCCGGGGTGCCGATGCGCTCCGGCCTTTTTATGCCCACAGGCCGGATATGGCCGGTATCGAGGCTGCCATAGCGGCTAGAAAGGGGTTTGCTGCAGTGAACAGAAAAGTCCTGGTGGAAAACATGCGTGCTCATTATGAAGGTAACAGTGGGCTGGAGCGTTTTGAGAAGGTTGCTGCAAATATTGAGGCACTTGGCTCTGAAAACACGTTTACCGTTACAACGGCTCATCAGCCAAATATCTTCGGTGGTCCTTTGTACCTGATATATAAAATTCTGCATGTCATTGAGCTCTCTGAGATGCTGAATGAACAGTATAAAGATCATGGGAAACATTTTGTACCCTTTTATTATATGGGTAGTGAAGATGCTGACTTAGAGGAGATCGGTCAAATGCAGGTGGACGGTAAAAAATATATCTGGCAAACGGATCAGACAGGCCCGGTGGGCCGTATGCAGGTGGATAAAAAACTGCTGGCATTAATCGATGAGCTGGAAGGGCAGATTGGCGTAGGGGCCTATGGTCCGGAATTTATCAGGATGCTCAGAGATTCTTATAAGGAGGACAGCCTTATACAAGACGCTACTTTTGCCTTTATTCATCAGCTATTTGGCCGTTTCGGGCTACTTATTTTAATGCCTGATGACCGGAAGCTAAAAGAAATATTTGAGCCGGTTGTGCTTAAAGAGCTGCAGGAAGGTTTTTCCCATAAGGCGCTGGAAAATACGACCGTTAATATTGAAAAGGCCGGGTATAAAGTACAGACACATGGCCGGCCCATCAATTTGTTTTATCAGCAGCAACATCACAGGCAACGGATCCTAAAACAGGGTGACCTCTATATTATAGATGGCCGGGACGAGCCTAAGACGAAAGCGGACATCATAACAGAGGTAAAACAACAGGCAGATCTTTTCAGCGGAAATGTCGTCCTCAGAGGACCTTTCCAGGAAACCATCCTGCCGAATATTATTTTTGTCGGCGGAGGAGGCGAGCTGGCCTATTGGCTGGAAATGAAAGGAGTGTATGAACAGGTGAATATCCCATATCCTGTGCTACTGTTAAGAAATTCTTTTATGTTGATCAGCCCAAAACAGGACGAGATCATCCGAAAACTGAAATTAAGGCCTGTGGACCTGTTTAAGCCTTTGCATGAGATCCAGGATCTGCTGCTGGCTCAAAACGGCGCGACCGTGGATCTTTCAGAAGAATTGTCTGCATTAGAGGCTCTTTATGCGAAAATGCAGCAAAAGGCAGGCCTGGCTGACATAACTTTAGCCACGCATACAGCAGCCATCGGCAAAGGCGCTCAAAATAAAGCGGCCCGCCTGGTAACAAAAATAAAAACAGCCCAGCGCAAAAAGCTTCAAACGCAGACCGGGCAACTCAACCGGTTAAAAGAAACTTTATTCCCCGGTGGTAGCCTGCAGGAGAGAACAGAAAATATTGCCGGATTCTACGCGTGCTATGGCAGTGCAATTTTTGATCTTATCAAGGCAAATAGCCTGACACTGAAGCAGCAGTTTGGCGTGATTTATTTGCCGGAGCCGGCTGGCCAAAATGACATTGAAGCCTGAACGAACCTTTAGGAACTATACGATACATGTCGCTGATCAGCACCTGCTTTGATCAACGGCATTTTACTTTCTTACCTGGATTGCTAAAGACGATTGCTTTGAGAAATGTGAAGTGTCTCCTGCTGATAGATCATGGTCAGCCAGCTGGCCATGAGGTTTTTCAGCAATTGTATCGTGGCATCGTCGCAGAGCTCTCCCTCTTTGTTAAATTTCCCGGCCACGCCCTGGATTCTTATGGAACTGTCGGCAGAAAATTTACCGCCTAATGTGCTGACAATGAGCTCCAGACTCTCTTTGGCTTTTTGCCCCGAAGCTGCCGCAGTTATCAGCGCCATAGGCTTATCTGCGAGGCAGGTTGAACCCACCAGCCATTCCAGTGCATTTTTCAAAATGCCAGGCAGGCTAAAAACATATTCCGGCGTGCAGATCAGTATACCATCTGCATCAGCGGCCTTCGCTCTGAGTTGCTGAACAACAGTGGGTAACTTACTTGATTGCATGAGCTGATCTCCCGGCAGCTGATCACTGTTTTGAGCGGGAATTTCTTTATCCAGATCCGGATCGAAATAAGGCAGGCCCCCGATAGGGAAGACTTCCCACAGCGGCGGCCGGCGATCGTGCGTGTGGTCTGCCTGTATGACCGGCGCCGCTTTTTCGAGGAATTTAACCAGTTTCTGATTGGAAGAATGATCCTTTGTGCTCCCTAATAGTACGAGTAAATGTAATTGCCGCATATCATTACTTTTTTTGGACCCGTAATGGGGTATCATAAAGCCAAAGGTAGCATGACTATTCAGGAAATTCAAATGTAGGCTGGACCTCTACTGTAAAATTCACAGAATTGGCAATAAAGCAATGTTCGTGTGCCAGATGGTGTAAGCCGGTTGCCTCCTGCACATCCTCTTTTTTGGCAAGCCGTATGACGGGATTTAAGATTACCCGGACAAAATGCCCGCCGAGGGCTTTGGTATATCCATTTTGCTGGACAATATGTTTCTCTTCCTCCATAGCACCTGTCGCCTGATCCTGGTATCCGAGGACCGTAATGCCATGGTCGGCACATAGATGAAGGTACCAAAGCATATGACAGGAACTTAAGGCTGCCACCAGCAGTTCTTCCGGGTTGTGCTTTGAGGGATCACCCCGGAATTTTGGATCTGAGCTGCCTGCAATAACCGGTTTGCCATCGGCGTGCCAGTCAAAGGACCTTGCATAGGTATTATAGGTTTTGGTGCCCGCGCCGGTATTGCCGGTCCATTTTAAATTTGTGTTATAATGATGTAAATGTGCTGACATAAATTAAATAATAGTGTTTTCTGGTAAGGAGATCTTAATTAAACAAGTATTCGTCAGTAAATTTCTGAAAGGTAAAATTAGGGCAATTAGGCATGCTGTCCTAACTTTAAAAACTTTATTATGAAAATTATGAAATCTTGCTCCAGGCAGTTTTTCCCATCGTGTATATCAGGTATTCTCTTAACATGGCATGGACCGGTTTTTCCAGGTGCTCATCGGCCTCGACCAGTTCCGTGGCCAGCTTTTTAGCAACCTGCAGTATTTCTGCATCTTCTACCAGGCTTGCCAGTTTCAGGTTAAGCGCACCGCTTTGACGGGTACCTTCAATATCGCCGGGGCCGCGCAGTTCCAGATCTTTTTCCGCAATTTTGAAGCCGTCATTGGTGGCACACATGATGCCAATCCTTTCACGGGCGTCGCTGCTTAGTTTATTACCGGTAAGCAATATGCAGTAGCTTTTCTCGGCGCCTCTGCCCACACGGCCGCGCAGTTGGTGGAGCTGTGACAGCCCGAATTTTTCGGAGCTCTCGATGACCATAACAGAGGCGTTGGGCACATTGACGCCCACTTCGATCACAGTTGTGCTGACCATGATCTGGGTATCTCCCTGTACAAAACGGTCCATATTGGTAGCTTTCTGTTCAGGGGGCTGCCTGCCATGCACCATACTGATCCTGTAACGATGATCCGGGAAATAGCTCTTAACCTGCTCATAACCTTGCATCAGGTCTTCATAACTTAGTTTCTCACTTTCTTCAATCAAAGGATAGATAACATAGGCCTGCCTGCCTTTATCAATTTCTGAACGGATGAACTCCATTACTTTCATCCGGTACATATCTGTTCTATGTATCGTAGTAACGGGTTGCCTGCCGGGCGGTAGTTCATCCATGACACTGTAGTCCAGGTCGCCATAGGCGGTCATGGCAAGGGTCCGGGGAATAGGGGTGGCCGTCATTACCAGAATATGTGGCGGGATGGCGGATTTTTTCCAGAGCTTCGCCCGCTGAGCGACACCAAAGCGGTGCTGTTCATCTACGATAGCCAGTCCCAGGTTCTTAAAAAGAACCTTGTCTTCAATGACTGCGTGGGTCCCGATTACCATATGGATAGAGCCATCGGCCAGGCCTGCCAGCATTAATCGCCGTTCCTTTGCCTTGGTACTGCCGGTGAGCAGCCTGAGTTCAATGGGAAGCTCCTTTAACAGCTCTGAGAGTCCGGTAAAGTGCTGCGTTGCTAAAATTTCTGTGGGGGCCATCAGGCAGCTCTGAAAACCATTATCGGCGGCCATCAGCATGCTGAGCAGGGCTACAATGGTTTTACCGCTGCCGACATCTCCTTGTAAGAGACGATTCATCTGATGCCCGTGGGCCGTGTCTTGCCTGATTTCCCGCAGTACTCTTTTTTGTGCACCGGTCAGGGCGAAGGGCAGATGTTTTTCATAAAAAGTATTGAAAAGTTCACCCACTTTATCAAATATCAGCCCTTTAGAATGCCTGTTACGCCTTACCCGGATTAAGTTTAGCCTTACCTGTGCAATAAAGAGCTCTTCAAACTTCAGGCGTCTGAGGGCCTGCTTATATTCATTTTCTCCCGGGGGGAAATGAATATAGCAATAGGCCTGAAACCGGGGCATGAGTTGCAGCTGCTGGCAAATGCTTTCGGGAATATTTTCCGGCAGATCCCTGGGGGATAGCTGCTGTAACAGATGCAGGGTAAGTTTTCCGATCTGACGTCCGTTGAGTCCTTTTGTTTTTAGTTTTTCAGTGGAAGGGTAGATGGGTTCTAAGTAGGACTTAGCTGTTGCCTGCTGTGTCTCAGCCGACTCCATCTCAGGATGAGACATCTGTGGTTTACCGTTGAAGAAGCTTACCTTGCCGTAGATGATCCAGATACCTCCTTTTTCCAGTAATTTACAGACCCAGTGTGCGCCCTGGAACCAGACCAGTTCGATGGCACCCGTACCGTCGCTGAATGTTGCTACCAGTCTTTTGGCCCGCCCTTGTCCCAGCATTTCATGGAAGGTGACTTTGCCTTTTAGCTGGATAAAATCTGACGCAGGTGTGATTTCCCGTATGGTATTGATTTTAGTACGATCAATATGCCGCAAAGGAAAGTAGTAGAGGAGGTCTTCAAAGTGATGGATGGCAAGTTCTTTACGCAACAGGTCGCCTTTAAGGGGACCGACCCCTTTGAGGTATTCAATAGGATTTTGAAGTACTGAAGAACCGTTTTGCATAGCTGCCACAAAATAAATAATTATTTACCAAAAGGGCGGTATTTCCGGTTGTATTATGGCGGAATAATGTAGACTGGGCCCAGCGGTTTGGTTAAATTTCCGATGAGACTTTTTTCTTTAGCTAACAAGTGTTATTTTTGATCACAGGGTAAGCGCTTTTCGAACTTACCGGAAAATTAAATTATATTATTTATGCAACATAATGAAAGTATACAGGAAGTTTATATCGTTAGTGCAACCCGCACACCGATGGGTAGTTTTGGCGGGGTATTAAAGGACGTATCTGCTACAGAACTCGGAGGTATCGCTATCCGGTCGGCCATTGAAAAAGCAGGTTTAAGCGCAAAGGATATTGAAGAGGTCTTTATGGGACAGGTCTTGCAGGCCGGTAGCGGCCAGGCGCCGGCCCGTCAGGCGGCACTCAAAGCAGGGTTGCCGTCCTCGGTGATTGCTACTACCGTCAATAAGGTCTGTGCCAGCGGAATGAAAGCTGTCATGCTGGCTGCACAGGCGTTAAGGGCAGGGGACAGAAGCGTTGTGGTGGCTGGCGGTATGGAAAACATGAGTCAGGTGCCTTTTTACCTGAAAAATCACCGTTTTGGCTTTAAATACGGAGATGACAGTGTTTTAGACGGCCTTGCAAAAGACGGTCTCACAGATGCTTATAGTGGTGAGGCGATGGGAATGGCGGCTGAACTCTGCGCCGCTGAATGCAAGATTTCAAGAGATATGCAGGACGCCTTCGCTATTGAGAGTTATAAACGAAGTCAGCTGGCCTGGGAGTCGGGGCGTTTTGAGGGGGAGATTACGCCTGTTGTCCTTCCAAACACCAAAGGTGATCCTATTGTTGTTAATAAAGATGAAGAGCCTTTTAAGGTGAAGTTTGAGAAAATTCCCGGCCTGAAGCCTGCTTTTCAAAAAGAGGGTACCGTTACTGCGGCAAATGCTTCTACCATGAATGACGGGGCGGCTGCGCTGGTGCTCATGTCAAAGCAGGAAGCAGATAAAAGAGGCATCAAGCCGTTGGCAGTCATCAGAAGTTACGCCGATGCGGCCCAGGATCCTGAGTGGTTTACCACCAGTCCGGCCCTGGCCGTGCCTATTGCAGTAGATAAAGCGGGACTTACGATCGGAGATATTGATTTTTTTGAGCTGAACGAAGCCTTTTCTGTTGTAGGAATCGTCAATACGCAACGCCTGGGTATCGATGCCGGCAAAGTGAATGCACATGGCGGCGCCGTTTCTCTGGGGCATCCCCTGGGTTGTAGTGGGGCACGTATTTTGGTCACCTTAATTGGTGTTTTGCAGGCTGCCGGAGCAAAATACGGCGCCGCAGGTATTTGTAATGGCGGAGGAGGTGCCAGTGCCATGGTGATTGAAAAGGTGTGATTTTCGTGATATTTTTTTAACAGGTTTTTTGTTGGGCAGGTTTAATCCAATAAAAAACCTGTTTTGTTTTTCGGGCTATTTTGCTCGCTGAGATTGCTATTGTATGGATAGCTGTATATTACATTGGACTATCCCGGGTTTGTTAAAAAAGCATGACTTTGAACTGCAGCTGTGACCTAATTGTTGTAATAATGTCAACAAGCGGCCAGACCTGTCTATTTAGCCTTATATTTACAGGCTAAATAGTTCGCATTAAATCAGAATATCTATGGAGCAAGTGAGTGCATATTTGAAGATGAGCCGTTACAAGATAAAATTACCTAACTTGTCTAAAGCGTGGGTAGGGGGGCTGGCGGTGTTTTTTTGCATGAGCGGCTCTTTGGCCTATGGCCAAAGTGACTCTTTGATCACCAATAGCGGAGCGGTAATGGTGGGCAAGGTATCAGGGCATCGGAGCTTTAAAATTGATGGCAAAAAGCGTCCTTTGGATCCTAACTTATATAAAGCCTATAAAAATGATGTAACCTGGTATAAAAGTGTTCGGCTTTCTCCGGGCGTAGATCCTGTATGGATGCAGTGGCTGGAAAAAGGCCCTATTGACTTGTATCAGTATATTGCCTATGGCCCTGCTACCAGGGTCTCACCCCGTAATCTTCCAACCAGTTCTGTTGTCTGGCTGGCGAGTAAAAATGGCGGGCCTTTACTGAATGTGAATGGGGTGATGGCCAGTGAAGCAGGCGCCAAGGCCAATTTACAAAAACTGTTACTGGATCAGCAAGATCTTGCCGGCGAATTGGATAACGTGCCTTTCACAACCCGTGCGGTAAGAGGACTTATAGCTGCATATAATCGCCGCGCAGATACAGCCAGGTAATCCAGAGAGGCATAATTGTAGAGAATACTTTTTTTATAGAACGCATTATTTTATTTTTGAGCAAATAGCTGGTGAAGAATGGAGATTTTTGAAGTGCATACCAAGGCGGATAAACGTGATTTTTTGGCGATCTCTCCTAAGATAGGGCGGGGTTTTCCTTGTTACGTGCAGCCGTTAGATAAAGATATTAATGATGTTTTCAATCCTGCTAAAAATAAATGCTACGGATTCGGCAAAGCCACCAGGTGGATATTAAAAGACAAGGGCGAAGTGGTCGGGAGAATCGCTGCCTTTATTAATGATCAATATAAAAATTTCGGTACTGAATATCCTACCGGCGGGATTGGATTTTTTGAATGTATTGATTCGCAAGCGGCGGCTGATATGCTTTTCGATCAGGCTGCAGGCTGGCTGAGGACCAGGGGGATGGACGCAATGGACGGTCCGATCAACTTCGGAGACCGGGAGCGCTGGTGGGGGCTCATGGTGGAGGGTTTTAATGATGAACCGATTTACGGGATGGCTTTTAATCCACCTTATTACCAGAAGCTATTTGAAAATTACGGGTTTAAAAACTTCTATAATCAGTTTTATTTTGCCATGCTGATCACCGATCAGTTGCCTGAAAAATATATTGAGCGACATGCCCGGTTTAAAAGCAAAAAGGATTATAGTGCCCGTCATATCGATTTAAACAATATTGAGAAACACGCTGAGGATTTTGCAACTGTCTATAATGCGGCCTGGTCTCAGCACAATGAAGGTAAAACGATTACAAAGGAAGATATGATTCGCAACTTCAATGAAATGAAGCCGATCATCGATGAAGAAATTATATGGTTTGCCTACTATAAGGACGAGCCTATTGCGATGTGGATCAATATCCCCGACCTTAATGAATACTTTAAACACTTTAATGGAAAATTCGGCCTTTTAGAAAAACTCCGTTTCTTATGGATGAAGAAAAAGAATGTTTGTGAGCGTTTCACAGGTATTGCTTTTGGCGTTGTGCCCAAATACCAGGCGCTGGGCATCGATGCCTTTATGATCACAGAAGGATCTATTAATATCCAGAAAAAGCGCTCCTATGAGAAATATGAAATGGGCTGGACGGGTGACTGGAACCCCAGGATGCTGAATATTTATAAAGCCCTGGGCGGGAAATTAAGCCGCAGACTGATTACGTATCGTTATATATTTGACGACAGGCATCCTTTTGACAGACATCCCGTTATTGATTATTCTATACCGGAACAAGAGGTGAAAGGGGAGAGCGGGGACGACAAATTATCATCCTAATTATTATAATATATATTTATGACCGCACCGCGTGTTTTACAAGAAAAGAAGACCATTGCCTTAGTGGCGCATGATCATAAAAAAGATGATCTGATTGCATGGATCGGAAATAATAAAGAAAAACTTATACCTCATCAGTTAGTCGCGACCGGTACCACCGGTAAGCTGATTGAGACGCATCTGGGAGTGGACGTCCATAAAGTGCTAAGCGGACCGTTGGGAGGTGATCAGCAGATCGGCTCCATGATTGCCAACGGACAGATCGATATTGTGATCTTTTTCTGGGATCCGATGGAAGCCCAGCCGCATGATAGCGACGTGAAAGCATTATTACGTTTGGGGGTTGTCTGGAATATTCCCATGGCCTGTTGTCCGGCTACTGCTGATTTTTTAATTTCTTCGGCATATATGGCCAGCACTTACGAGTGCCAACAAACGGATTATACTGCTTATCTGAAAAGACGCATAGAACCTTAGAAGCCCGCTCCAGCCATGACAAAAATTGGTTTATTATCGGATACACATAGTTACTTACCGGAGGCGGTATTTCAGCATTTTGAGGATGTAGATGAAATCTGGCACGGCGGGGATGTGGGAGACCGCTCTGTGCTGGAGCAGTTGCAGGCTTTTAAGCCCTTAAGGGGCGTGTATGGCAATATAGATGGCCCGGCTATTCGGGCCAGCTTTCCGCTCGATAACCTGTTCTACTGCGAAGAGGTCAAGGTGTTGATGCGCCATATCGGCGGCTATCCCGGCCGCTATGCGCCGGGCGTCAGGGATATGATAAAAAAAGAAGGCCCCGGTCTTTTTATCAGCGGGCATTCTCATATTTTGAAAATCATGTATGATGACAAGCTCCACTGCCTGCATATAAACCCAGGTGCCTGTGGAAAACAAGGGTGGCATCAGGTGCAAACGCTGGTTAAGTTTCATATTGACGGCAAACAGATCGCCGGATGCCAGGTGATCGAACTTGGTAAACGAGGGTAAAAGAAGCTATGCTTTTATTTGATCGCAATGCACTGATTATGAGGCTTAATGATTGCTTTTTAAGCTCGTTTTTATTTCTTTGAATTGTCAGAAAACCGTCAAGTTTTTCTCATCGAATCGTTAAAAGGGCGGTCAGGCGGATTTAATAGTTTACTTTTGAAACTGGCAGTTAAAATTATAGTAATTGACTGCATGAAACTATTTTATCCATTTCAAAATAAGTATTGACAATCATGATAGAAAATGAAACACTTACATTCACAGATCATATAAAAGCCAAAACAGAAAGTACAGTAAATAAAGGTGAGGCTTCCGGTCAGGATCAGGAAAAAGAACTGCATGCACTTTGCAAGCCCAGGCTGAGAGCCATTCATGATACTATGGATCTTTTAAGCGGTAAATGGAAGGTCGCTATTATTGGCTATTTACACACGATGGGCAAATGCAGATTCATGCAATTGCAGAGAAATATTGAAGGCATAGGAGCCAAGATGCTGTCTAAGGAGCTGAAAGATCTGGAGATCAATGAACTGGTTACAAGAACCGTTCTGCATACCAGACCTGTAACGGTTGAATATGAACTCACCGATTATGGCAAGACGCTGCAAAACATCATTAATGAGTTATGCAGCTGGGGTTTTAAACACAGAGAGCGTATCTTGAAAAAGCAGACAGAATGCAGTTGCGGGGAAGATCCGGAGCAGGGTTGTGAAGCGCCCAGGACTGCGAAAATAGCGGGGTAAAACGCTTAGCGCGTAAAATTATAAAAACGAGTCAATAGGAGGCGAAGGCAACCCTATTGACTCGTTTTTTGTGATATCTCGTTAAGATCAGTAATCATAGCGGTGGTACATGTTCTTTGCCGAGCTTGCGGAGTCTGCCTGCTGCTGCCTGTAGTGTCTCGTCTTTTTTGGCAAAACAGAACCGTATGAGTTTATGGTCTCCGAATTTTTCGCATAAAGAGGAGAGGGGAATGCCTGTGACGCCGATGTCTTTGGTCAGCCAGACAGCAAAATCCTTTTCTTTCATTTCACTGAAGCCTTCATAACTATACAGCTGAAAATAACTGCCTTCCACCGGGAAGGGCTTTAACGGACTGTCCTTTAAGCCGTCCATTAATAAATCTCTTTTTTTCTGCAGGAAGCCAGCAAGGCCCAGATAGGTTTCGGGATCTTTCATATAGGAAGCAAGAGCCATCTGTACAGCAGAAAAAGTGCTAAAAGCATTGTTCTGATGGACCTTCCTGATCTCTGTCATTAAAGGAGCATCTGCTATAATGTATCCTGTCTTCCAGCCTGTACAGTTAAACATTTTCCCAAAGGAGTGAACGGATACGGACCGTTCTCTTAAAGGAGCGTAACTTAAGGGAGATAAATGTGGCTTCCCATCAAAAATAACATGTTCATATACCTCGTCACAAAGTAAGATGATCCGGGTGCCCTCTAACACTGCGTGAAGTGCTTTTAATTCTGCTTCTTTAAGGGTAATCCCGGTTGGGTTGTGTGGCGTATTGACTATGATCATGCGCGTTGCGGGTGTTATCTGTGCGCTGAGCCGTTCAATATCGAATTTAAAATCGGGATATTGCATAGGCACTGCAACCGGAATGCCGCCAACGGCTATAACTGAAGGGTGATAGCTGTCGTAGGCAGGGTCAAAATATAACACTTCGTCGTTTTCTTTCACAAAAGCGGCGATTACGGTAAAAAGTGCATTAGTGGCACCAGGTGTAACTGTGATCTCTGTTATGGGATCAAAGGATTGGTTCAGCTCATTTTGGGCTTTTTCAGCCAATACATTTCTGAAGACTTCGTAGCCGCTGGAGGGCGCATACTGGTTGTATCCTTCTTCCATTGCCTTTGTTACTTTTTGGATCAGGAGCGGATCCATCGGGTAGTCTGCAAAACCCTGGCCCAGGTTAATTGCGTTGTGATCAATGGCCAGTTTGGACATTTCTGTAAATATGCTGGTAGCCGTATGCGGAAATTTAGAGTCTATTGTGATCATGAGAAGTGAAAGTTCATATATGATGTGATGAGGTGTCAGATGACATAATCGTCATTGCTGACAATTGCAAATTACAGAAAGGCCGCCATAATCTGTAAATCATAGCGGCCTTTTTGTATGCAGCGTCAGAGAATGGGTATTAATAGCCGGTTTTAACTATTCGATTGGCCTTTTTTAATTTTTATCAAACCAGAGTTTGGTAAAAAGGTCATCTGTGCCCTGAGCGGCGACCGCGGCCCTGTATGCCTTGCGGTTCAAAGTCTGCTCAGTGGAAGGATAGATAAAACGCACCGGCATCTTATCGCCGTATTTGCCCGCAACGGCTGGTTCCAGATCCGGGTAGTCCAGCCTGCGCCATTCTGCAAATGCCTCTAACCCTTCTCCGAATAAAGCGATCCACTTTTGATCGCCGATGGATTTTTTATAATTAGAAGCGTTGTATTTAACGGACGGCTGGTTGAGGTAGGCGGCAATAACAGCTTCATCTGTAATGCCGTATTGGTTGAAAGAGGCGGTGATGGCCTGCTGATATAAAGCAGCTGCATTTTCAGCGCTAAAGCCTCTGGCTGCTGCCTCCGCCCTTAAAAACAATACCTCGCTGTAAGCTTGTATCACCGCAGGTGCATTATCGGCTGAGAAATAGCTCCCGGGTTTGGAAGTGTTGGCCAGCCCCAGGCTGTTTGCATCAGAAGTAGTCAGTCCATTGGGAACGCCGACATATTTTTTAATGTTTTTGTTTTCCGGAAGATTGGCATAGATGGGGAGCCTGGGGTCATCGAGTGCATATAGACGATCTACCACTGTTTTGGAAATTCTGTAGTCATTACGCGTGGAGAAGTTATTGGCAACCGGATTCCAGTTGGGCGATTTATCATAGATAAACTGAGCCGCCTGATCGTTGGCACTGATCAGTTCCTTGCTGTCCAGTACTTTTTGTACAGTCGATTTTGCCAGTGCAGGTGCTGCATCTGCAATTCTAAGCGCGATACGCAGTTGCAGGCTGTGTGCAAACCGTCTCCAGTTGCTGATATCACCGCCGTATATCAAGTCTCCCTCGATCGCAGCGCCACCGGGATCGAGCTGTAAAAGGGCTGTATCCAATTCGCTTAAAAGACCTTCGTATATTTCCTGCTGACTGTCGTATGCCGCCAGGGAGGACTGTTCAACATTACCGGATTGCTTATAGGGAATATTGCCAAAGGCATCTGTCAGCAACTGAAAATTCCAGGCTCTCAGTACATGGCCGACACCGACGTAGTTGTTGTTTTCCGCTTCCTCGCCCAGTTGCATCATCACTTTTATATTGGTGAGTGAACTGGTATACAGTGTCGTCCAGAAATCAGAGAAGCTGCTTCCATCGAATATATAGCGGTCTGGATCTGTATACTGGATTAAAGCCCATTGCTGTGTGATCAACTGACTGGAGCCAAAATTGGCAGTAGCGCCCCAGTAGGCGTCCGCTGCACTTTTTTCAGCCCCGCTTAAAAGATAATCCGCAGTAGGATCTTCTACGGCATTTGGGTTCTTATTGATACGCACTAATTCTTTTTTGCAGGAACTGACTCCTAAGATCAGTAAGCTGCTGACAAGTAGTGTACCCGGGCGTAATAAATATTTATATATTGAGTATTTCATAATTGGAGCTTTTAAAATTGAACACTTAAGTTGATGCCATAGCTTCTGGAAGTAGGAAGTGTCAGGTCTTCCAGCCCCTGCGCATTACCAGTAGAAAAGGCCGTTTCCGGATCTATATTTGGTGCTTTTTTATAAATAAAGAAAAGATTCCGACCTACGAGCGCCACACTGGCCCCCTGGATGCCCATACGAGATAACCATGCGCCTGGCAGTTGGTAGCTGAGGCGAAGTTCCCTGAACTTAACATAACTTGCGTCATACACATACTGCTCATCTACTGAAGAAATCGTTTTATAATATAAGGATGCAGGTATGATCTGCTGGTTCGCATCGCCTGAAGCCGTCACGCCGGGTGCGATAATACCATCATCATAAACTTTCTCACCATTAGGGCCACTGCCAGAAGCCGCTACCGGCAAATTCTTTTTATCATTGCCGGGGTAATAGTAATTGAGCCCCCCGAATTCAGCGCCTCTTCCAGGTAAGGTGGATGCAAGCACGCCTGTATATTGACCGGTAGAGTTACTGCCGGAGTATATAGAGCCGCCGATGCTGGCATCAATCAGGAAGCTAAGTCCCCAGTTCTTATACTTAAGGTTATTGTAGAAACCGCCGTTCCAGTCAGGCGTAAAATGTCCTAAGTCCTGGAGTGTTGGGTCAGTTTCGGGGAGTCCGTTTGAACTGATCAGGATATTACCTTTGGCATCTCTTTGATAGGCGGTTCCGATGATGGTGCCATAGGTCTTTCCTACGGCTGCCACTACTTGCGCGGTGCCGTCACTTCCCAGGGTGTAGTTTTCCAGTTCGCCCGCATCGTCCAGATATTTTACTTCACTTTTGTTCAATGCAAAATTAACAGAGAAGTTCCAGTTGAAGTCCGGCTGTTTGATAGGGGTTACACCGAGCGCTACTTCCAGTCCTTTATTATTGATCTTGCCCGCATTGAGTAATTCCTGTGTATAGCCAGAAGTGGGTGTGATATCTACTTTGAGGATCTGGTTAAAACTATTTGTGTTGTACAAACTGATATCCAGCGTGGCCCTGCTGTTAAAAAATCCAAGGTCAAGTCCAAGCTCGGTAGAAGTGGTTGTTTCGCTTTTAATCTTTTTATTCATTTTTATACCAGAAGTGGTAAGCAATGGGTTAGAGCCGAATAGTGTAAATCCGTAGGTGTCATACAGCTGGTAGGGATCTGTATCGGCACCCACTTCAGCCCAGCCACCTCTGATTTTACCATAACTCAGCACGTTGCTTTTAAGATGGAACAAGTCGGTAAAGACCACAGTCCCATTGACTGAGGGGTAAAAATAAGAGAGATTATTTGCCGGTAGGGTGGAGGACCAGTCATTTCTGGCCGTGACATTCAGAAATGCATAGTTCTTATATCCTAATTGAGCAGACCCGTAGAGACTATACACTTTTAAGCGGCTATAAACATTAGTGGAAATTAGAGGGTCTCTTGAATTGTCCAGCGTATAAACGCCGCCTATGGCCAACCTCGGTGCTTTCTGATCGTTTTCCTCATAGGTCTTGCTTCGGATATTACCACCGGCCAGAATATTTAAAGAGAAGTCACTATTGAGATGTTTATCGAAATTAAGTGTGCCTTCTGTATTATTCTCGTTTATTGTATAACCGACCTCTTCGTAAGACCCAAAAGGGGTGCCGCTGGTGCCATAGGCAATTTTCAACTTTCTGCGGTCATTGTAATAATCTGTACCACTTTGGAAATGTGCAGTCAAACCCGGCGCAATATCATAGGTGAGTCCGATGGCGCCGATCAGGCGGTCTCTTCTTAACTCAACGGTATTCTCATAAGCGCCAAAGTAGGGATTGGGGTAATACGCATTATTCCAGTTATCCGGACTGCCGGTTGAAAAATAGCTGTCTTTAAGTGATTGCATATCTACTTGTCTGCCAAACCAGGTAAACTGCAGCATGGTACTGCTGGCTCTTTTGCCTCCGACACCAGGCAGATTGGGCGCGTCTGAAATCAGATAGTTAGCCATGGCTGTGAGGTTGAGTTTATCGGTGATCTTGAATTGGCTGTTGAAGGAGATATTTCTCCTGTTAAGTTTTGAATTGGGAATTACCCCCGTCTGGTGTCCATCATTGAAACCGAGTCTGTAACTATATTTGTCCCCTGCGTCTGCAACGGAGATGCTGTTTGATGTAGTGAATCCGGTTCTAAAGAAGCTCTTGACATTGTCAGGATGTGGAACAAAAGGAACAGCCTCTCCATTTGAGCCAAATTGAGGAATTAACTGGCCTTCCATTCTGGGCCCCCAGCTTTCATCGACGTTATCGTTTAGCCCGCCACCATTTCCATCGACGTAACTAAATTCCCCGTTACCGCCTTGTCCGAACACATTTTGATATTCCGGGAGTGACAAAAGACTGCTGAAAGTGTTATTCGAGTTAAAGTAAATACCCAGCCCTTTTCTCTTCTTGCCTAATTTAGTCTTGATAATAATGACGCCATGTGCCGCGCGGCTGCCATACAGGGCCGCAGCATTAGGCCCCTTTAAGACACTCATGGATTCAATATCTTCAGAATTCAAATCAGCCAGGGCATTGGAATAGTCTCTTGAACCGCCGGCGCCCAATTGTGAGTTGTCGATAGGAACCCCATCTAAGACAAATAGCGGCTGGTTATTGCCCGCAATGGAGGTTTCTCCGCGAATCACGATTCTGGAGGAACCCATGTCGCCCTGGGAATTGGTGACTCTGACACCGGCTATCTTACCGGAAAGGTTATTGACCAGGTTGGGCGTTTGTGTGGTATTAAGCTGCTCTGATTTTAACTCCTGTACGGCATATCCCAGTGATTTTTTCTCTTTGGAGATGCCCAGCGCCGTAACGACGACTTCACTCAGCTCAGTAGCTGCCTGATGTAGTGTTATGTCCAGGGGCTGGCTCTGGTCGCTGACGACAGCCTGGGTGGCTTCATAGCCGATATAGGTAAAGCTCAGCGTGTCTCCCGGGCTGGCTGCAATTGTAAAATTGCCCAGATTAGAACTTAAGGTGGCTTTGCCGCCGAGTACGCGAATGCTTACCCCCGAAAGCGGGGTGCCGTTTTCTGTGTGTACCGTGCCTTTGACTGCAGGCGTCTGCGCATGCAGGACTGAAGTGATACTCAGCCAAAGTAACAACGATAATAGGTAACGATGCTTCATTTTGATGTAGATTTGGATGATTTGGATTGATGTGTTTGCTATAAAAATTGACGAAAACAACGGGTTATTTTTATTGTAACTATAAATACTATAGCAGATAATAACGACATTTTCAAAAGATGAAAATGTCACTTAATGCTTTAAACAAACCGTTGTTACATTGTATTTAAACTGAATTTGCTTCTTTCCTGGAATAGAAATAGGAAAAGAAAGTAGAAATCAAATCTTCATATTATATCGTCTGTAGCGTTAGCTACAGTAATAAGCTGTTGTAATCTTCATAAACGCTGATGCGACTTTTTCTTTATAGTTTGCCATTTTGTACACTTAATTATCGGTTTAAAACCGGAGGCAAAGATAGTGTGAGAATTTTAGTCTACAAATATTATAGACTAAAATTTAAAATTTTAATCCATCTAAGTTACCTTTGCCGTGTAATAACAAAAACACCTCGATCTGAAAACGGGAAGGGAACGAATACCGTTCTTATTTAATATTGATTGAGAATTAATTATTTATCCATGAAAAAGTATAGCGTTTTAGTAATATTGTTGTTGCTTTCCCTATTAGGGCAGGCGCAGATAAACACCTCCTCCTGGCGCGCCGTTATTCACCGGCCGGATGGGGAAGGGATTGTATTTAACCTTCGCAGTGCAGTGGAAAACGGTAAGCTGGTCTTATATGTTGTCAATGGTGATGAGCAAATGCGGGTGCCTGATGTGGTTATGAAGGAAGATTCGCTGATCGTTGACATGCCGGTGTTTGAGTCAGGCTTCCGGTTTAAAATTATCAATAAGGATAGTTTAAGCGGCGTATGGCAAAGAGCCTCTACCAGTCAGGAAATCGTTTTGCCGCTTACGGCGTCAGCTGAACATGCAGTGAGATTCCCGCCGGCACAGGGCGCAGCTAAGGGAACAGTAGACGGCAAATGGCAAGTTACTTTTAAAAATGCATCCGGAGAAAGCTCTCCTGCCATTGCTACACTTAAGCAAGCGGGGAACCGGGTAACAGGATCTGTGCTGACGCCTTATGGAGACGACCGTTTTCTGGAAGGCATTCTGTCCGGAGATTCTTTATATTTTTCAGGATTTGATGGCATCCACAGCCTTCTGTTCAAAGCACAGGTAACAGGAGATTCCCTGACAGGCGTGCAATATAGCGGAGCGTCCGGCAAGCAGACGTTTACTGCTTATAAAACAGATATGCCCAGCCTGCCTAATGAGGCGGCCATGTATCTTAAGAAAGGCGAAAGCGGCCACCTGGATTTTGCCTTTAAGGATTTAGCCGGTAAGCAGGTCTCCATTAAAGATGACCGGTTTAAAAATAAAGTAGTTATTATTGACCTAATGGGATCCTGGTGCCCAAATTGTATGGATGAGACTGCTTTTTTGAGTAAATATTATAACGCGAATAAGGATAAAGGAGTGGAAGTGATCAGCCTGGCGTATGAACTTACGACTGATTTTGACCGTTCCAGGAAAAGTCTGCTGAAGTTTCAGAAGGCGTATGATATCCAATATCCGGTGCTGATTACAGGTGTCACTGTAACTGATAAGGAAAGAACAGAGAAGACTTTGCCACAGTTTACACCGATTAAGATGTTTCCGACAACCATTATTTTAGATAAAACCGGTAAGGTACGCAAGATCGATACGGGTTTCCAGGGACCTGGCACAGGATCTTATTTTACTAATTATGTAAAAGAATTCAATGAATTAATTGATGGCTTACTGGCTGAATGATAACGGCCGGGAATTATGGAATTATAACAGTCGCCTGATGCATTTACATGTGATCAGGCGACTGTTTTATTGTGCGGACCTTAATAAACGCGGATTCAGTGGAAAGATCCGGCTCACCGGAGGTGACTCTGAAAGCGCGTCTGCGGTGTAAATGCATGAGCTGTTGTCAGTGCATCTGGGTACAAAAAAACAGGTCAGTTGATTGGATTCTAAACTGACCTGTTTATAAAAATGCTCTTATAGTCTATTTTGTTGTGCCCTTTAAGGGGAACTGGTGATCTTCCAGCATTTTTATGGCATTGTACAGGTTTACAATACCTCCTGAAATACAAAGTTCACTGAGCTTTGTCTGTTCACCTGTGGCCGGGTTCATCACGGGAAAGTCGATCTTGGTAACGGATGCCATAATCAATTGCTTGACCTGTGGTGCGGTTAATTTAGGATAATAGGAGCGGATAACTGCGGCTACGCCGGCGACAACCGGAGCGGCCATGCTTGTGCCGCTGAGAGAACCATAATTATCTTTTCCGGGCAGGGTAGAGTATATCTCTACACCTGGGGCGAATACATCTACTGCTGTTTTGCTGAAATTCGAAAAATCTGCCACAAGATCATCTTCCATGGCGCCGCTGGCGCCTACCGTAATCACGTTGTCAAAGCTTTTGCTGTCATTTGGCCCATAATATTGTGTGGGGTAGTTAGGGGCTCCCGTCATATCTTCTCCATCATTACCGGCGGCATGAACCAGAAGCACATCGTGTTGCTGTGCATATCGAATGGCGGATTCTACCCAGCTCCGATTTGGAGAGATCGGCTTGCCAAAACTCATATTGATTACTTTTGCACCGTGATTGACAGCGTACATAATGGCTAGTGCTACATCTTTATCATGCTCGTCTCCTCCACCGGGAACTGTTCTGACTTCCATTAGCGCAACATTATCTGCAATACCGTCGATGCCCAGGTTGTTATCTCTGACAGCGCCAATGATACCGGATACATGTGTGCCGTGCATTACATCTCCAGCAGAGATATTACTGTTGCCATAATATTTGTCGTTGAAATCGTCATAATTGTCCTTGACAACATCAGCCCGGTAGGCCGGCGGAGCAGTCTGAGGCAGTTTGTTCGCCGTTTTCAGGCTATCCATTAACTGATTGAGCTTCCCAGGCAGGGTGATATTTGTTGTCCCGGGCGCCACTTTTTCCAATAAAATCGTGTAGATCTGTTTTTCCGCACTGGTTTTGCGATCAATGGGTGAGTATGCCTTTACATCCTGCAGATTAAAGGTATCCTTTAACAGTACTTGGCTAAAGTCTTTGATTTGAGGTAAAAGGCTGGAGATTCTTTCTATAGCGCTGGCTTCCTTCGCGGCGTCTGTTGCTGATAATTCTATATCCTTTGCCTGTAGCCAGATCCGGTAATGCTCCCTGTCTTTTGCGGGAACCTGGGTGCTGTCCTTGTATTTGTCAAATTGTTCCTTGTATTGAAAATAGTACCGGGTAGACTCTCTGGTGTCATCAGTGACATTCGATGTGTCACTTTTACCGCCCAGGAAGTTCCAGCCGTAACAATCATCTACATAGCCGTCTTTATCATTATCCTTATTGTCATGGGGCGTTTCTTTGGGATTACGCCAGAGAACATCTTTTAGATCTTCCTGTAACGTATCTGCGCCGGAATCGACGATGCCGACAATGACTTTTTGCGAAGTTTTGCCTTTCAGCAGCTCTTCATAGGTCCTTGTCGCCGATACGCCATAGACGCTGTCTTTTACCGGGTCCAGCATATGCCAGCTTAAAGGGACTTTAAAAGTCTGTGCTTTTACGCCAGCCATACAAATTAAGGCGATGGCTGCCAGGCTGGTTAATTTTTTTATCATGTTGTCCTATTTTTCCTAGATTATTTGCATGCAATATACCTATTCACCTGTTTCTAAGTCCCAAAAAAATATGAATTTTTGAAATTTGGCGGTTTTGAGTGGTCTGCAGGGTATAATTGCGTGGATTACAAGCTTCTCAAGGGATATATTGTATTTTTGCACAAATTTTAAGGATGAGTCATTTACCGGTTAGTTATCAGGATACAATTGTGGCTTTGGCTACGCCACAGGGTTCGGGTGCATTAGGTATCATAAGAGTCAGTGGGCCAGAGACATTTACGATTGTAAATGGGCTGTTTGCTGGTAAGGATCTGTCCCTCCAAAAGACACATACACTGCATTTTGGAGCACTCAAATACCAGGAAGAAATTATTGATGAAGTGGTTATATCGCTGTTTAAAGGCCCTAAATCTTATACAGGAGAGGATGTGATTGAGATTTCCTGTCATGGCTCTGCCTATATTCAGCAGCGGCTGTTACAGGTTTTAATTGCGGCGGGAGCCAGAATGGCCAGACCTGGTGAGTTTACAGAGCGGGCGTTTTTTAACGGTAAAATGGATTTAACACAGGCCGAAGCGGTGGCTGATTTGATTGCATCAAATAGCAAAGCCGCTCAGCAGACAGCCTTGAAGCAATTAAGAGGCGGTTTTTCTGAGGATCTGCAGAAATTGCGGGAAGAGTTAATTCATTTTGCGGCACTGATTGAACTTGAACTGGATTTTTCTGAAGAGGATGTCGAGTTCGCTGACAGGGGACAGTTTATGGGGCTGATTGCTCAGATTAAATCGGCTACTAATAAATTGATTGATTCTTTTCAGTTGGGAAACGTTATTAAAAATGGGGTCAGGGTCGCAATTATAGGAAGGCCTAATGCGGGTAAGTCAACACTGCTAAATGCACTGTTAAATGAAGAGCGGGCCATTGTCAGTGATATCGCCGGTACGACCAGAGATACCATTGAAGAAACTTTAAACATTAACGGTATACTTTTTAGATTAATAGATACTGCTGGTATCAGGGAGCATTCAAGTGATCATATTGAAAATATTGGCATCGAAAGAAGTAAAGCGAATGCAGAACAGTCGCATATAATTTTGTATCTGGTGGATAGTACGGCAGCGGAGGAGGTCTATTTAGACTGGATGGAGCCATATAAGGATAAAACGATTACCGTCTATAATAAGGTAGATGCCGTTACTGCTGATGCAGTAAGTAACAGGGCTTCTATTGAAAATAAGAGCGTTTCTATTTCTGCAAAGAAGAAGTTGGGGATCGAGGAGCTAAAGCAGTTGATGTATAAAAGAGCCGTGGGGGTCGAGTTACAGACTGAAAATACGATTGTGACAAATGCCCGGCACCATGCTATTCTTTTGAAAATAGCGGAGAGCCTGGATGATATTGAAATGGGTATGGAAAATCAGGTGACCGGAGATTTGCTGGCAATTGATATCAGAAGGTGTCTCCATTTTCTGGGTGAGATTACTGGCAAAATTGAGGTTGACCGAGATATTTTGGGAACTATTTTTGGAAAGTTTTGTATTGGCAAATAGAAAGCCAAAGCATAAGAAAGGAGCGTAAGGGAAAGTATAATATTTCAGTAATATTCAAGAATTGTATTGTAATGTTTAGCTTTGTATTTATATAAAAATTAAGAGATGGACAATCGTTTTTCTGAAATAATTGATTTAATCCAACAAGCAAGGATAAAGGCCGTAAGGTCGGTAAACGCTGAGCTTATAAATTTATATTGGAATGTTGGGGAATACATTTTTAATAAAGTCGAAAATACAGAATGGGGTGTGTCTGTTGTAAGTGATTTGGCGCAATATATTCAACGTAATGAACCGGGGATCAAGGGCTTTTCTGATAAAAATTTGTGGAGGATGAAGCAATTTTATGAATCTTATAAAGATGTTCCAAAACTCTCAACAGTGTTGAGACAAATAAGCTGGTCTCATAATTTGGCAATATTTTCACGATGTAAAACCCTAGAAGAAAGGGAATTTTATCTAAATATTAGTATTAAGGAAAACTTTACCTTCCGCGAGCTTGAAAGGCAAATTTCAGCAGGATATTTTGAACGTAATGGTAGGTGATTTAAAACTCTCAACACCGTTGAGAGTTTTAAAGGGTGATTTAACTGGTTCGTTTAGAGATAGTTATGTATTTGAATTTTTAGATTTACCTGAACCATATGATGAGCAAGACCTCCAAAAAGGCTTAGTAAAGCAAATGAAGAAGTTTATCCTCGAACTGGGGAAAGATTTTATTTTTATTGGCGAGAAATACCGTGTACAGGTCGGTAACAAGGACTTTTTTATCGATTTGCTATTTTTTCATAGAGATTTACAATGTTTAGTGGCTTTTGAATTAAAGGTAGTAGAATTTTTACCTGAACACCTGGGACGTAAGCATTCTTCCAACCACGTATAGTTAGTTTTGTGCCTGAATTGTATTATTGCATTGTCAATTTATCAGGCTTATGCTTTCTTACTCCCCCCATTATCGATATTACGTCTATGGTTCTGC